>Ga0079224_100004251_pt1 | contig 18422 bp, 23 predicted proteins | sample Stecom2015_FD_80414 | JGI IMG/M metagenome (GOLD analysis project Ga0079224, IMG submission 80414) | Agricultural soil microbial communities from Utah to study Nitrogen management - Steer compost 2015 | ecosystem: Environmental > Terrestrial > Soil > Agricultural land | place: USA: Utah... | reverse complement strand
GATCGTGTGGATCGAGTTCCAGACGGCAGCGAGAACGGACGAGAGCCTTGCCGAGACCTCGCGACGCGCGGCGGCGCAGACCGCGAGAATGGTCGAGGTCATTGTGGAGTCGGCGCAGCGCCGCGGAACGCTCGCTGCAAACATTGACCTTGTTCTCGAGACCGCTCGCCTCACGGCGCTGATCGACGGTCTGACGCTCCGATGCGCATTGCATCCCGATATGGACTCCGCGAGCGTCGCCCGCGACGCATTGACGTTGCACCTTCGCACGCTCATGCAGCAGAGGTCTGGCGCGCACGCCGAGTGAAGACATGCGCGCACGCGCGATGCACCCCCTCGTTAGAGAGGTCCCGCTGGGGGGCGGCTCTGCTCGGTGATGCTCTGTTCGGTGAGGCGGTCGCCGCGGAGTTCGAGTACGAGGTCAGGGGCGAGTTCGCGCAGGAACACGCGATCGTGACTGACGACCAGCACGGCTCCGCGGTACGAGCGGAGCGCGTTCAGCAGTTGGTCGACGGTGTCGAGATCGAGGTTGTTCGTCGGCTCGTCGAGGATCAGCAGCTGCGGAGGCGGATCGGCCACCAGTAGCCGGGACAGCGCCAGCCGGAACCGTTCGCCGCCCGAGAGCGTCCTGATCGGACGGTGCACGGCCTCGCCCCGAATGAGGAACCTCGCCAGCCTGTTCCTCAGCTCTGCGGGAGCCGTCCCGGGCGCCGCCGCGCGCACGATCTCCAGTGCCGAGGAGTTCTCGTCGAGATCGTCAATCCGTTGCGGCAGATGTCCGATCCGGTCGGTGTGCACTGTGGACACAGCGCGGACCGTGGGAATCGGATCCGCCCCGCCCTCCGGCGTCGGGAGATCGAGCAACGCGCGCACCAGACTCGTCTTGCCTGCGCCGTTGGGACCGGTCAGCGCCACACGTTCTGGCCCCTGCACGAGCCACCGACGTTCGCCGTCGCCGAGTTCGGCGATGCGACGCGACGAGGCGACGCCGGGGTCCGGCAGGTCGATCCGCACCGCACGGTCGTGGCGCACCCTGCGCTCGGTGGTGTCGTGGGCCCGGCGGGCGTGCTCCTCCTTGTGGTGCACCTCGCGGCGCAGCTTTCCCGCCGACACCTGAGCCTCCCCTGCGCGGAGTTTCATGATCACTTTGGGCCGGCGTTTGTTGTCGTAGTCGGTCTGCGCGTATCGGGCGCGGCGCGCGAGCTTCGTCTCGGCCTCGATGCGCTGACGTTTTTCCTTCTCCAGCATCTTCTTGGCCTCGACCTCGGCCTGCTGCGCGGCCGCCTGTTCCTTCTCCAACCATGTGCGCCACTCGGAGTAGGGCCCGCCGAAGGTCGTCAGCTCGTTGTCGTACAGCTCGGCGGTGTTGTCCATGAGGTCGAGCAGCGCCCTGTCGTGCGAGACGACCACGAGCGCTCCGCGCCACCACCGCACGAGGTCGTAGACCATCTCGCGGGCGTCCCGGTCGAGGTTGTTCGTCGGCTCGTCCAGCAACGTGACGGCGGCGCCGCGCAACCGGACACCGGCGAGCGCGACGAGAATCGCCTCGCCACCGGAGACCTCGCCGACCCGACGTTCGAGCAACTCCGCGCTCAAGCCCATGTCGGCGAGCACGGCGCGGCAGCGGGCTTCGACGTCCCAGTCGTCGCCGATCTCGTCGAACCGTTCGGGGTCGACGTCTCCGTCCGCGACGGCACGGACGGCGTCGAAGGTGCGTGCGACCCCGAGCAGATCGACGACGCGGGCGTCGGTGTCGAGGGTGAGATTCTGCGGCAGGTATGCGACGTCGCCGTCGGCCGCGAGATGCCCGGACGTCGGCGCGAGTTCACCGGCCGCGAGCCGCAGCAACGTGGTCTTGCCGGAGCCGTTCCGGCCGACGAGTCCCGTGCGCCCGGCGCCGAACGCTCCGGACACGGCGTTCAGTGCGGTGGTTCCGTCGGGCCAGGTGAACGTGAGGTGGTCGAATGTCAGAGCAGTCAAGGAGGGCCTCCTGCGATCGATGCGGGAAACGCTGATCACAGGGCCGTGTCCGGCCGCCACTGGGGAACGGCTGCCGCTGGGTAGCGGACGTCACGACGATCAGCGCGGGTCACGCGTCGGCGTCGGAGTTCCTCACCGGTCCACTCGTTTCGACGGGGGCAGGACTCGTACACGGTAACCATGGCGCGTGCGGCCGCGCGAACGCTTTTCGGCCGGGATCCGCAGTGGGTGGGGCGCTGCGGTTGCGGTTCTGCGTTCGCGGCTCGGGTCAGTGACGTGCCGGTGTGCTGGTCGCCCGTATCGGGAGAGCGGCCAGGCGCCGGGCCGCTCCGGGCTGCCAGCGGATCTCGTCGGCGGTGGCCGCGACGCTGAGATTGCCGAACCGGGTCAGCAGCGTCCGGAAGGACAGATCGGCTTCGGCGCGCGCCAGCGAGGCTCCCAGGCAGTAGTGGATCCCGTTGCCGAACGCGAGATGGGGATTCTCCTCCCGTCCCAGAACGGTGCTGTCGGCCGCGTCGAACCGCCGCGGATCGCGATTCGCTGTCGCGTAGACGACCTGCACCGGCTCGCCTGCGGGGATCGTCACGTCTCCGAGTTCGACGTCGTGTTTTGCGTAGCGCATCGGCGCGATCTCCGCGGGACCGGCGACCCGCAGCATCTCCTCCACCGCGGCGGGAACCGCGTCGAGGTCGCCGCGCAGCCGCTCCTGCTCCGGCGGCTGGTTCAGCAGAAGCAGGAGGCCCTCGCTCAGCACGCTCACGGTCGTCTCGTGACCGGCCAGCAGCAGTGTCAGCGCCAGTGACGTCAGCTCCCGATCGGTGAGCCGGTCGCCGTCGGAATCTCGCACCCGGATGAGCGCACTGAGCAGTCGGTCGTCGCCGTCCTCGCGCTTCCGCTCGATCAGCTCGGACATGTAGGCCACCAGACCGCGGGCGCTGTCGGCCATCGCGCCCGGATCGGGCGCGGTCAGCCCGTCCGACCACGTCCGCCAGCGCTCCGTGTCCTCGTCCGGCACGCCCAGCAGCTTGCAGATCACCCGGACCGGCAAGGGATGGGCGAATCGCTCGAGGAAATCGAACGGTTCATCAGGGAAGCCGTCGACCAGTTCGTCGACCATGGTCTGGATCAGGGGCCGGAGCGATTCCACCCGCCGCACCGTGAACTCCCGCGACACCAGGCGTCGCAGCCGTGCGTGATCCGGCGGGTCGTAGGCGCCGAGGGTCTGCGACAGGTACGGCGCGACGTCGTCGGGCAGACCGGCAGCTGCCAGCACGTCCACGGCGTCCTTACACGTGTTGATGTCGTTGCTGAACGATCCCGGGTCCTTGAGAACGGCGAGTGCCTCGTCGTACCCGGTGACAAGCCAGATCGGGGACTGATCGAAGTACCGTCCACGTCGGACCGGTGGCATCGGCCCGATCTCGGCCCAGAACGCGTCCCGATCGGATGTGCTCAGCAGATCGGCCAGGTGCGGTTCGGTCATCGCGATCCCTCGGTGGCGGAAACAATGTTCGGCAACCCTGGTTCGAGCAGGTGTGGCGGCCGCGCCAGGTATGTGTCTTTCCGTATCGGATCCGACACTACGCGTGACGACGGCGGTGTGCGAGAGGGACGCGCGAGAGGGACATGGTTCCGTGCCGGCATGGTGCGCGCCCGGCCCCGGTGTCGCAGCGGCCGGCTGCGGTCGTCAGCGCGCGCCCGAACGGACCCGTACGCTGGCGCCGTGGCCACATCGCGTGGGAGTCGGGTCCCGGATTTCGTGCTCACGCTGGACGAACTTCGTGCCGTCACGACGTTCACCGTGGCGTGTGCCGAACTGGTCCTCGACGTGTTCGAGAAAGCCGCGCCCGGGGACGCCCGCCCTCGGGATGCGGTGGAAGCCGCAGCGGCGTTCGCGGCCGGCGGCCCGCGCACGAAGGCGCAGCGGATCGGCGCGCTCGCGGCGCACCGGGCCGCCAAGGACGTCGAATCGGCCGCGGCGCACGCCGCGATGTCGGCAGGGGACGCCGCGGCGTCGGCATACCTGCATCCGCTGGCGGATTCCGCGCAGGTCGGGCACATTCTCCGAGGACCGGCGCACTGCGTGCTCGCTCAGGCGAACCGGACCGACAGGCCGATGTCCCGCGCGACGGCGATGGCGACGGTGCGCCGGTTCGTCAGGCCCACGGTGATCGACGTGCTGCTCCGCTATCCACATGCGACGGTCGGCCGTCTGGAGGTCGGAGTCGTCATGGGGGAGCTCGACACGGCACTGCGCGCCCGGGGATCAGACGTCGAATGAGTCCGCGCCGGGAACGGCCGACAGGGCGTTGTCGACGACACCGAGCAGCTGGTCGAGGTCCGCGCCTTCCCTCGCCTGGGCCGACAGCCCGACCAGAACGGCCAGGAGGAACCGCGAGAGCCGGTCGGGGTCGGTACTCGACGGCACGTCGCCGGACGCGACTCCCTGCGCGATGCGGGCCGCGACGCGCTGCCGCGTTCGCTCACGATGTTCGGCGAGCCGCGGCTCACTGAGCATGAAGCACCCGCGTGGCGAATCGTCGGCCACCGCGCCCTCGGCGGTGGTGCGCAGCAGTTCGTGGATCGCCTCGCGGGTGCTCGCCTTGGCCAGGGCTTGGTCGACCTGAGACATGATCCGGTCGACGTAGCACTGCGCGGCCTTGCGGAAGAGCGTGTCCTTGTCGCCGAACGCGGCGTACAGGCTCGGTGCGGTGATGCTCATCGCCTCGGTCAGGCCGGACACGGTGGTGGCCTCGTAGCCGTGACCCCAGAACTGCTCCATCGCGAGGAGCAGCGCCTGGTCGGCATCGAAGCTACGTGGTCTGCCTGCCATGCGCCCGACTTTATACCGGCCGCTGCACAACGCCGGTGGGTCGACGGCGGTGGCGTGGTCCCACAATCCCTTCGAGTCGCCGGCGGGAGCTGAGTAGGGTCGGCCGTATGCCGGGCGAGGTGCAGATCAGGGACGTGCGGGGTGCGCAGGAGTATCCGGAGCTTCGCAGGGTGTGGCGCAGTGCCGTCGACGCCACCCACGAGTTCCTGTCCGCCGAACATCGCAGCGCGATCGAGGCCCGCCTGGAACCGGACTACTTCCCCAACGTGCGGCTCATCGTCGCGGAGGTCGAGGGCGAGGTCGCCGGCTTCGCCGGGACGGCGGCGGGCAAACTCGAGATGCTGTTCGTCGACGCGTCACGTCGGGGAGTCGGCATCGGATCGACGTTGGTGCGCCACGTGATCACGTTCCACGACATCTCGCAGGTCGACGTCAACGAGCAGAACGGGCAGGCCGTGGGCTTCTACGAGCGCATGGGATTCACGGTCACAGTGCGGAGCCCGGTCGACGGCGACGGGCTTCCGTACCCACTGGTGCACATGTCGACGGTGTGTTGGCCGGCAACGCACTCGGCGCAGCCGCGTGGACGGCACTGGGTTACCGGCCGCAGGACGACTGGACCCGCTGGGTGAAGCCGGCGCAGGCCGACACTCTCGCGAACCGAGGATGGCCCAACCACGTGTAACTGCGGGGCGCGAACCTCGCACCGGCCTGTTCCACGGGAGTTCAGACGGGACGGTGCGCCTCGATCAGGTGGCGGGTCGAGTGCGCGACGAACGGGCTTCCCTCCCGCATGCGGCGATCGAGTTCGCGCAGCTCGTTCTCGTACCGGATGACCGAGAAGTCCGGCACCCACCACACGCACTTGCGCAGGATCCACACCACGGCCCCGACGTCGTGGAACTCCATGCGGCAGCGTGCGGTCCGCACGGAGTCGACGGCCAGGCCCGCGCGGCGCGCCGCTTCGGCCTCGTCCTCGGGATGACGCTTCCGCCTGGCCTCGGGCAACGGTCCCAGGAAGAACTCGATGAGTTCGAACGCCGAACCCGGGCCGACGTGCTGCGCGACGTAGCGGCCACCGGGAATCAGCACGCGGTGGATCTCGTCCCAGTCGGGCCGCACCGGATGACGCGAGGTGACGAGTTCGAACGACCGGTCCGGCAGCGGCAACGGGCCGCTCTCGGTGTCGAACACCTCGACCCCGCGCGGGCCGAGCAGAGCGCGGGCACGTTCGGCGTTGGCCGGCCAGCTTTCCGTCACGGCCATGCGCGGTGGAAGTCTCGGCGCCTCGGCGACGACCTCCCCGCCACCGGTGTCGATGTCCACAGCGGACTCGACCTCGCCGAGGAGTCGGGCGAGCATGCGCGCGTATCCCCACGGAGGGCGCTCCTCCGTGGCCCGGCCGGTGAGCCAGTCGAAGCCCCAGCCCGTGACGTCGGCGTCGGTCGCCTCGGCGATCAGTTCCTCGTACGTGCGCACGCGGGCAGGGTGCACGGGCGTGGCGACGCGTCGCAACACGGTTTCCGCCCGCGCCGGATGCGCCGCGCGTGGACGCGATCGCATCGGGCAGGAAAGATCGGGCGGGCGGTGTACGTGCGTCGCAAGAATCGGTCGTGAAGGGAGCAGCCGTGATCGACATTCTCAACGGTCTCGTGGCCGCGGTCGAGAACCATCTCGACGAGGAACTCGACGTCGCCGCCTTCGCGGCCGGCGCGGGCACCACCGAGTACCACCTTCGCCGTATGTTCTCGTCGCTGGCGGGAATGCCGGTGTCGGACTACATCCGGCGCCGGCGGATGACGGTCGCCGCGGCGGACGTCATCGGCGGCGAGGACCTGCTGACGATCGCGGTCCGATATGGATACGGATCGACCGAGGCGTTCGGCAGGGCGTTCCACACGGTCCACGGCGTGCGTCCGGGAGACGTGCGCCGCGCAGGCGGCCCCCTTCGCAGCCAAGCACAGCTCAGGTTCCGCCTGACCGTCGAAGGGAGCACCACAATGGACGCACGTATCGTCGACAAACCCGCCTTCCGCCTGGTCGGCTACGCCGCGCGCGTACCGCTCATCTACGAAGGCATCAACCCGCACATCGCCGAGCACATCCGGTCGCTGCCGGATTCGGCGTTCGTGCGACTCAAGGAACTCGGCAACATGGAGCCGAGCGGCGTGCTGCAGGTCAGCGCCGACGCCGAGGGCCACACCGAGGGCAGCGAACTGACGCACATGCAGGGCGTTGCCGTCGGGGCCGACACCGACGTCCCGGACGACCTCGACGTGATCGAGGCCGAGGCCGGTTCGTGGGCGGTCTTCCGCACGTCGGGGGAGCACCCGAAGGTGCTGCAGGACACCTGGGCGGCGACGGCGACCGAATGGTTCCCGTCCAACCCGTGGCGCCTCCGTCCTGGGCCGTCGATCGTGGCGGTGCTCGACAGCGCCGAGGACTTCAGTACCGCCACGTGCGAGCTCTGGCTCCCCGTCGAACGTGCCTGACATCGGCGGCAGCGGCTCAGCCGGCGCTGGACGACACCCGTCGTGCAGCGTGCTTGCGGTAGGTTCGGACCGCCGAGCGGACGTACGGGTGCTCGTCGTCGTCGAGGGAGGCGGCGACGGCGAGCCCCCGCTCGACGTCCGCCGTCGATCCCTTTCTGACGAACCAGAGCGGTGCCGTGATGGCCGACCGCCTGCGCAGCGGATCGGTCGAGCGTGCGAGTTCGTTGAGAATCCCGACGTCGACGGCGCCGCTCAGCATCGGCATGCCCACGACGCGGGGTGCCGCTCGATCCACCATGTCCCAGGTGGTGATGGCATCGTGATGGTCCAGGTAGCTGCGGGCCAGGACGACGCGGCGGTCGTCGGAGAGTGCCCGCCTGCTTCGAAAGTCCAGAATGCAGAACGCTGCCATGCGTGGTTCGTAGGCCGCGTGCGTGACCAGCTCGTCGAACTCGGCCTCGGGTAGGTCCGTGGCTGCCTTGGCGATGTCGAAAAGGGTGCCCATCCGAACACCGATCACCGGCTCGTCGTCGGCGACCCGAACGCGGATCTTCGCCTCCTCGGCGGGATCGGCGTTGGCATGCAAGGCGGCGACCGCCTCGGCGGCGGTGGCGAGTGTGGTTCCCACACCGCTGATCGTAGGCCCTGGTTCACAGGGTGGCCGCGATGATCGCCTGCATGGCCGCGGCGGTGCGGTGTCGCCATTGGGTACGCGGCGGGTTCGGTGGCAGTGCGGTGCGCCGGAGTCGGGCGAGTGCGACGCGGAGGATCGGCGCGTGTTCGGGAAACGTCTCGAGTGCGTGCCTGCCCGCGTCGTCCTTGCTGATCACCTCGCCGGACGTGATGGTCGCGTGCATGCGGGCCGGTCCGAGCAGGCACCACTCCACACGCGACGCTGACAGCGGGCCCTTCCCCGTCGCCACGCGTGTACCGAGCGGGACCCAGTAGTCGCGCAGGTTCTGCCGGGTCCAGTCGCGGAGCGCGGACGGCTCGGGATCGAGATTCCACGTCGCGACGTCTCCGCCACGGACCGGAATGCCGCCGCGATCGAGTTCATGCCAGGTCACCGGGTTGACGTCGAACGCTCCGCGGGCGTCGAAGAGCTCTCCGGTGTGGGAGGCCACCGGTTCGATCCGGCTCACCGGCAGGGACACATCCGATTCCCACACGAAGGCCGTGTTGCAGCACGCGGAGAATCCGTGTCCGCGCGCGGCTCGGCCGAGGAGACGTGGAAGTTGCGACACATGCAGGGCGCGTAGTCGGCGGAGAAGATCACGTCGTCCACGCAGATCGTCGTCGAGCAGGGCGACCAGGTCGACGTCGCTGGCGCCCGGCCGATGGGCGCCGAGCGCGATCGATCCGCCGACGGCTGCCGCGACGATCCCGCCCGGCAGCACACGGTCGGCTGCCCGCAGATACGTGCCGACGGCGTGGGCCACTTCGTCGGGGAGTGGTGTGTCCACGCGGGCCACGGTAGCTGTGAACCACGTCGGAACCGCGGCAGACGGTGCGCATGATCCGGCGTTGGTTGAGCAGGATCGCGACCGCCTGGTAAGGTAGTTACGTACCTACATCCCGGGTGGTGACGATGACGACGATGAGTGCGCGCGAGTTCAACCGGGACGTCAGCGCTGCCAAGCGGGCGGCCGAAGAGGGGCCGGTGCTGATCACCGATCGCGGCGAGCCGGCGTTCGTGCTGCTGTCGATCGACGAGTACCGGCGGCTCGGTGAAACGGGAGCGGATCTGGTCGACCGGCTGAGCATGACCGACGACATCGACGTCGACTTCGAACCCGTCCAGTTGCAGCCGAAGGTTCCCGAGTTGTGAGCTACCTGCTCGACACGAATGTCCTGAGCGAGCTTCGTAAACCCGCCGACCGGGCCGACGGTGCGGTGCGTTCCTGGGTTGCATCGCGGACGCCGTCCGATCTCTACCTGTCCGCGGTGACGATTCTGGAGGTGGAACTGGGGATCAGTCGGGTCGAACGGCGCGACCGGGCCCAGGCCGCCAGGCTGCGAACCTGGCTCGAGGACGACGTCCTCCACGTTTTCGCGGGCCGCGTGTTGCCGGTCGACGTACCCGTCGCGCGGCACGCGGGCCGGTCGCACGTTCCGGATCCCCGGCCGGAACGGGACGCGCTGATTGCGGCGACCGCCGTGGTCCACGACCTGACCTTGGTCACGCGCAACACGAAGGACTTCGACCGGCAGGACGTGCGCCTGATCGACCCGTGGCTCGCCGACGGGTAACCGAGGAACGGAGCGGTCATGGCACTGGAGATCACCGGCACCGACACGTGCGGCAACTCGCCGAAGAACCTGTTCGTCGCCCGGTTCGAGGAACACCTTGCGCGTGGTGACACGGACGCACTCGCGGAGGTGCTCGCCGAGGACTGTGTCCTGGAGATCGCGGGCGGCCCCACGGCATACGGCCGGACCGACGTCGCCGCGGCACTGCCGGGCCTGCTGCCGGAGGCGCTGGCGTCGGCACACGTCGAGGCCGCGATCTCCCACGGCAAGGCGGCGTCGGCGTGGGGCACGTGGACCGGCTCGGACGGCGAGGTCCGGCACTGGTCGCACGTGCTGTGGTTCCGCACGCTCAAGGCCGAGCAGTTCGCGCACCTTCGTGTCTTCCGGTCCTGATTCCCAGGCCACACCACCGAGAACGGCAGGTGGTCCAATCCGTTCGTCGGTAGGAGCAAAGTAGGTAGTTCACGGCTTTTCGGGGTTTCGCCCGGACCCACTGTCCTACGTTCGCGATCAACGCACCGCCGCCGCCCGGCGACCGGTGCGCGCGAGGATCTCCCTGCCGTAACCGGAGGAACCATGCCGTCCGATCAGTCCCCGCTGTCCGCCGCCGGAATGTCCCGGCGCCGCATGTTCGCCGTCACCGGAGGCATCGCGGCCGCCGTCGCGGGCCTGCCCGCACTGGCCCGCACCGCGGCCGCCCTGCCCACCGCCGCCGCGGACGTGCCCGAGTACGCCGGCGCCGACGACTGGGTCGAAGCCGGCTCCAACGCCCTCGGCGACACACGGTCGAAGGTCACCGCCGTCGTCATCCACACCACCCAGGGCGGCTACCAGGGCGCCATCAACCACATGGCGGGCGAGAACGGCGTCGCGGCGCACTACGTCGTGCGCTCGTCCGACGGCCACATCACGCAGATGGTGCGCGAGAACCGCATCTCGTGGCACGCCAACAGTGCCAACTCGTACGCGGTCGGCATCGAGCACGAGGGCTGGATCGAGGAGCCCGGCTACTACTACACGGCCGCGCTGTACCGCGAGTCGGCCAAGCTCGTGCAGCACCTGTGCTCGACGTGGAACATCCCGGCCGACCGCGAGCACATCATCGGCCACAGCGACGTTCCCGACGCCACCCACAACGACCCCGGCGACGGCTGGGACTGGGATTACTTCCTGGCTCTGGTCAACGGCGAATCCGTGCCCGACCAGCCGCCCGCGCCGTGGACGGCGGCCAGCTCGAGCTTCTCGACCGTCTCGCCGGAGCGCACCAACCCGCCCCAGACGTCGAAGGCGGCCCAGCACCTGCTCAACCAGCACGGCGCGGACCTCGAGGTCGACGGCGCGTTCGGTCCGGCCTCCGGAGAGGCGGCCAAGAAGTTCCAGTCCGACAACGGGCTTACCGCCGACGGGGTGCTCGGACCGCAGACGTTCGCCGCCCTCGTCGCCGGCCGCTCGTCCGGAGACAGCGACGACACCGTGAAGGCCGCGCAGACCGCGCTGAACAAGTACGGCGCCGGTCTCGAGGTCGACGGTTCGTTCGGGTCGCTGACCGACACGGCGGTCAAGGAGTTCCAGAAGGCCAACGGGCTGACCGTCGACGGCGTCGTCGGCCCGACCACGTGGGCCTGGCTCGTCTGACCGGCCCACCACCGAGTCGCGCGCCGTGCCCGGGTGCGAAACCCCGGGCACGGCGCTGCGTCCGTTGCATGCCTCGCCACGGGGCCTCGCGCAGGATCGCGGACGGTTGTCAGGTGCGCGGACGCCAGCGCTTCCACACCGCCGTGCCGGTGGCCCTGGTCTTGCCTCCGTGGCTGATCGCGCAGACCACGGTCATCTCGGGCTCGTCGACGGCCGTCAGCTCCGCCGTGACCTCCAATGGTTCGTCCAGCGGCGTCGGCCTGCGGAACCGTACGTCGAGACCCGCCGTCACGTAGGCGAGGTCCTGGCCCGGCGCCGGTTTCCAGCCGCGGCGGTCGGCCTCGAGCATCACGGCGGCCGCCCCGTGACAGTCCAGCACCGTCGAGATGATCCCGCCGTTGAGGTAGCCGCCGCCGTTGTCGTGCTGCGGCCACGGCGTGAACGTGGCACGGACGATGCCGTCGACCTCGTAGCTGTTCAGCCGGAGTCCGTCGGGGTTGGCCGGCCCGCACCCGAAACACGTCATGTCGGGAAACAGCATCTGCTGGATGCTCGGCCCCGCGTCGTCGGTCGTCCCGGTCTCAGTGCTCATGGCGCTCATCATCGTCGAGGGCTATCGTCGGCGGCGAGCCGGTCGGTTCCGGCCGGCCGCAGAGGTGATTCAGGAGACGGCATCATGCCCGAACCGCAGAGATCCCCAGAACCGGATGCGTGGCCGGGGCAGCCGGAGTTCGACGAGCCCGTCGAACCCGATCGGCACACCGGGGGCCGGCATCGCCGGGACCAGCCGCGGCACGGCGCCGACCTGCCGCCCGACCACCCGGGGCACCAGGAACCGTTCCCGCGTCGCCGCAAGCCCGAGGGCGCTGCCGAGCAGTACCCCCACGAGACCCCGCGGCGCTACCCCGGCGGTGGTGCCCACATCGAGGGCGTTCCGGAGCCGCCGCCGCGGCGAACGCCGGACGAGCGGTGACCGCACCCGACCGGCTCGCCATGGCGACCGGGGAACGCACCGACCTGGCCGAGTTCCTGGCCACGCTGAGTCCGGCCGATTGGGACGCGCCCAGCCTGTGCGAGGGCTGGCGGCTGCGCGACGTGGTGGCCCACGTGATCAGTTACGAGGACCTGAGCGCGGTGGGCGTGCTGCGGCGGTTCGCGCGCGGACGGTTCAGTCCCGGCGCGGTGAACGAGATCGGCGTCGCCGAGTACGCCGTCGAGCCGGACGGGTTGCTGGCACTGCTGAGACAACGGCTCCGCCCGCGCGGGTTCACCTCGCTCGGCGGTGGGCGGATCGCGTTGCTCGACGGGCTGATCCACCACCAGGACATCCGCCGGGCACTGGGACGGCCGCGCGAGGTACCTCCCGACCGGCTGCTGGAGGCACTGCGGATGTCGCTCGGTGCATCGCCGCTGCGGTCTAAGGGACGCGTGCGGGGACTGCGGCTCATCGCCGACGACGTCGACTTCACCGCGGGCGAGGGCCTCGAGGTCCGTGGGCCGGGCGAACCGTTGCTGATGGCGGTCGCCGGGCGTCGCGGGGTGGTGGACGAACTGACCGGCGCCGGGCAGCCGCTGCTGGCCCGGCGCATCGGCCCCTGAACAAGCGTCAGCGCTCGTCGCGGTCGTCGGCGAGCGCGGCCAGGACGTGGAGGTCGACGCGCGCACCGTCCACGGCGATCGCCTCGCGGCGCGTGCCCTCGTGGACGAATCCCGCGGCCTCGTAGGCGGCGCGGATGCGGTTCTCGTGTGCGGCGGTCTGGGTCTCGATGCGGTGCATGCCCGCGACGTCGAAGGCATGGGCGAGCACCAGCCCGGCCGCTTCGGCGCGGTGGCCGTCGCCGTACGGACCCAGCAGGGCCAGGCGGAAGGTGCACGAGGCGTTGTACGGGTCGAGGTTGGACAGCACCGCCTCGCCGATGAACCCGTCGGTGGCGCGTTCCACGACGGCCAGGTCGAGCCGGTCGGTGCGCTGCCCGCACGTGCCGTACCAGCGTTGGGCGGCCGCGAGGTCCCGAAGACCCGCCCCGCCCGGGGATGCGGAATGCGAACCGGCCTCGTCGCGGGCGAGCGCGACGAGGCCGGGAGCGTCGGCGGCCATGACCGGCCGCAGCTGCACGAGCTCGCCGGTCAGGACGGGCTTGTGCGTGAACGCCGCGGTCGGCATCAGGTGCCGCCGTGGCTCATCCGATGATCGCCAGTGCGATCACCAACATCAGCGTCACGAACGTGGCGAGGGCCGTGACGACGGCCTGGCGACGAGGGTCGAGGACAGGAACGCGCTGCATGGGTGCTCCCGAGGTGAAGGTGTAGATGACGTCCTACCTGGAACAGCGCACCGGGCGAAGCCGGTGTTACAGCGCGACCGAGTGACGTCGGCCGCCCTACTGCAGCTGCCTGCGATGCCCCTTGGCCGTGTAGTACAGGACGGCCCCGGCAAGACCGATGATCATGACGAAGGCCGTGCCGCCCACGACGAGCGCCTGGGTGAACGCGTCCCACGGCGACGAGGCCGCGCGCCGCGTCTCCTCCTCGGCCGCGAAGGCAGGCAGTGCTCCGGCGAACAGGAATCCGACAGCGGTCAGAACCGACGCCACCAGAGCACGCATCCGCCGTGTTCGCCGCCGGTCGTCTTCTGTGGACACGCCACGGAAATCGTTGGTACGTAAGGCGATTCGGCTCATGCGCACTCCCTCCTTCTGGTCGGATACCCGAGTAACGTTCGGTCACACGGGATCGTTGCCGGTTGCTGTACACGTCACATCGTCCTGGGTGGGACTTCGTTACGTGGCGTCCATGACGGCGTCGACGACACCGTCGATCTCCGTCGCCAGCGAGATGTCCTTCTCGGTCAGGCCGCCCGCACTGTGCGTGCTCAGGGAGAAACGTAGCGTTCGCCAACGGATGTCCACGTCCGGGTGATGGTCTGCCGCCTCGGCGAGTTCGGCGACGCGGTTCACCACCTCGATGGCTCGCGGGAAGCTCGGCAGTTTCGCCTCGCGGGTGATCGCGTCGCCGTCGCGTTGCCAGTGGGGGAGGTGTTCGAGTGCCGTACGGATGCGGTCGTCGTCGAGTAGTTCCGTCATGTGTCCATGGTGGTGGCGTGCGGGGTAGGCTGCACAGTCGCAGTGCCGCATCGATGCACGAGACGTATCGCGCGTCACTGCATCACCGCCACGGGAGTCCGGTGCCCCGCCGGACTGAGAGGTGGGCCGATCAGCCCACGACCGTTCGCACCTGATCCGGATCATGCCGGCGCAGGGAGGCAGGCTCGGCCTCGGGCCGCTCACGCCGTCCATGTCGCCCGATCCGGTGAGGGCGTGCACGGTGTCGGAAGAGGAGAGCCATGTTGCCGCGCCGCTTGCGCACGACCATCGCCGTCGCTGTGACGGGTCTGCTGGCCACCGGATGCACTCTGGCCGGTGGCGAGGACCCCGCCGACGACGCAGCCACCACGGTCACACTCGCCACCCACGATTCGTTCGCGGTGCCGCGCGAGGTGCTGGAGGCGTTCGAGCAGCGTTCCGGGATCCGGATCGAGCAGCTCAAGCAGGGTGACGCGGGTGCGCTCGCGAACAAGCTCGTGCTGACGAAGGCCAACCCCGTCGCGGACGTGGCGTTCGGCGTCGACTCGGCCTTCGCCTCGCGGACGCTCCGCGAGGGCGTGTTCGAGCGCCACACGCCGGACGCCGCAGGGCAGGGACCGCAGCGGTACGCCCTCGACGGCCGGGGCGCCGACCGGCTCACGGCCGTCGACGTCGGCGACGTGTGCGTGAACGTCGACCGCGAGTGGTTCGCCTCGCACGACGTGCCGGAGCCGCGCACGTTCGCCGACCTGACGCGGCCGCGTTACCGGGATCTGCTGGTCACCCCGAGCCCGGCGACGTCCTCGCCAGGCCTGGCGTTCCTGCTGGCCACGATCGCCGACTCGGGTGAGGACGGCTGGCGCGACTACTGGCGTGACCTCAAGGCCAACGGCGCCGAGGTGGTCAGCGGGTGGACCGAGGCGTACACGCAGGAGTTCTCGGGATCGTCCGGCGAGGGCCCGAGGCCGATCGTGGTGTCGTACGCGTCGTCGCCCGCCGCCGAGGTCGGCGACGACGGCTCGCCGCGCACGCGGGCGCTGCTGGACACCTGCTACCGCCAGGTCGAGTACGCGGGCGTGCTGGCGGGCACCGACAAGCCGCGGCAGGCACGGCAGGTGGTCGACTTCCTGCTCTCGCGCGAGTTCCAGCGCACCGTGGCCGACAACATGTACGTGTACCCGACGCGCTCGGACGTCGAGCTGCCCGAGGCGTGGCAGGAGGCGGCTCCCCTTCCCGAGGATCCCGCCGAGCTGCCCTCGAACCAGGTCGACCGCGGCCGGGGGGACTGGATCTCGCAGTGGCGCGAGCTGTACGAGGGCTGAGCAGGCCGCGCGGCCTGGGCGTGGCCGCGCTGGCCGCGGTGCCGATCGCGTTCCTCGGCGTGTTCTTCGCCTGGCCGGTGGTGGCGATCGTGCGTCTCGGCCTGACCGAGGGTGGGGTCGGCGCGGTGCTGGCGCACGCGGAGACGTGGGATCTCGCGGCGTTCACCGTCGGGCAGGCGGCCGCCTCGACCGTCGTGGCCGTGGCCGCGGGCATGCCGGTGGCGTTCCTGTTGGCCAGGGTGCGGCTGCGGTGGGCGGGGTTGGCGCGCACGTTCCTGCTCGTTCCGTTCGTGTTGCCGACGGTCGTCGTGGGCCTGGCGTTCAAGGCGCTGTGGCCGGACGGCGGTGTCGCGGTGATCGTGTTGGCGAACGCGTTCTTCAACGTCGCGGTCGTCGCGCGCACGGTGGGCGGGCTGTGGGCGCAGCTGGACCGCAGGGCCGAGGACGCGGCGCGCTCGTTGGGCGCGTCGCCGTGGCGGGCGTTCCGCACGGTCACGCTGCCCGCGTTGATGCCCGCGCTGGCGTCGTCGGCCGCGGTGGTGTTCCTGTTCTGTTCGACGAGCTTCGGTGTGGTGCTGATGCTCGGCGGCGCGCGCTACCGCACGTTGGAGACGGAGATCTACGTCCGCACCGTGGAACTGCTGGACCTGCCGGGGGCGGCGGCGTTGTCGCTCGTGCAGCTGGCGGCCGTGGTCGTGGCGTTGGTGATCGGCGGCGTGGCGCGCCGGAGGCGGGAGCGCGCGGCGGCCCTGCGCGCACCGCTGGCGATGGCCCGGCGGCCGCGGGGCGGCGAGTGGTGGGTGGTCGGCGCGGCCGGGACGGTGCTGGCCGCGCTGGTGGTGCCGATCGTGGCGCTGGTCGCGCGGTCGCTGTCCACTCGGGACGGATGGGGCCTGGACGGTTACCGGGCGCTGGGCTCATCCGGTGCCGGCGCGTTGAGCGTGACGGGCTGGGATGCGGCGCTCAACTCGCTGCGCACGGCGTTCGACGCGACGGTGCTGGCGATGGTGGTGGGCGTGCTGGCGGCTGCGGCCCTGGTGGCGGCGGGGCGGGCGCGCGGCGGTGCCGCGCGGGTGGCGTCGGAGACGTTGGACGCGGCGTTGATGCTGCCGCTCGGGGTGTCGGCGGTGACCGTGGGCTTCGGGTACCTCGTGACGATGGACGCCCTGCCCGGCGATCTGCGCACGTCGCCGTTGCTGGTGCCGTTCGCCCAGGCCCTGGTGGTGGTGCCGTTGGTGATCCGGATGGTGCTGCCGGTGTTGCGGTCGGTGGACGAGCGGTTGCGCCAGGCGGCGGCGACGCTCGGCGCGGGGCCCGCTCGCGTGTGGTGGGCGATCGACCTGCCGCTCGCGGCGCGGTCGCTGGCGGCCGCGGCCGCGTTCGGCTATGTCGTCGCGTTGGGCGAGTTCGGTGCGACGAGTTTCCTCGCCAGGCCGGAGGCGCCGACGTTGCCGGTGGCGATCAACGAGTTGATCAGCAGGCCCGGTGAGTTGAACACGCAGATGGCGTATGCGGCGTGCACGTTGCTCATGGTGGTGACGGCCGCGGTGGCCACGGTCATCGACCGGTTGCGGTCTCCGCAGGCGAATGTCGGGGAGTTCTGATGTTGACGGTGGACGGGCTGACCGTGACGTACGCGGGGGTTCCCGCGGTGCGGGACGCGGCGTTGGAGGTCGCCGACGGCGAGGTGTTGGCGTTGCTGGGCCCGTCCGGGTCGGGCAAGTCGACGTTGTTGCGCGCGATCGCCGGTCTGGAGGCCGCGACGGGGTCGGTGCGATGGGACGGCGGTGACCTGGCGGGTGTGCCGGTGCATCGCCGCGGGTTCGGGTTGGTGTTCCAGGACGGCCAGCTGTTCCCGCACCGCGACGTGGCGGGCAACGTGGCGTTCGGTCTGCGGATGCACCGGGTCGCGCAGGCCGAGCGCGAGCGGCGGGTGACCGAGCTGCTGGAGCTCGTCGGACTCGCCGGTTACGAGCGGCGGCGGGTGACCGAGTTGTCGGGCGGTGAGGCGCAGCGCGTCGCGTTGGCGCGGGCGTTGGCACCGCGGCCGCGGCTGTTGCTGCTCGACGAGCCGTTGTCCGGTTTGGACGCCGAGCTGCGGGAGTCGTTGGCGCTCGATCTGGTCGGCGTGTTGCGCAGGGCGAAGATCACGACGTTGTTGGTGACGCACGACCAGGAGGAGGCGTTCACCCTCGCGGACCGCGTGGCCGTGTTGGACGCGGGCACCATCCGCCAGTCCGGCGACGTCCTCGACGTCTGGCGCGCGCCCGCCGACGAACGCGTGGCGCGCTTCCTCGGCGTCACGACGACCCTGCCCGGTCACGTCGACGGCGGCCGGTTGACCTGCGCATTCGGCTCCGCCACCGTGCCTCACGTCACCGCCGGTGGCGCCGTGACGGTCGGTCTACGTCCCCACGCGCTGCGCGTGACCGGCGACGGCGGTGTCGGCGACGCGGTGCACGGTGAGGTGGTGGCGTGCGCGCGGCGCCGCGACCACACCCGGGTCACGGTCGACGTGTCCGAGACCGTTCCGGGTGTGGCCACCGTGGAGGCCGTGGCGACGATGTCGGCGTCGGTCCGCACCGGCGATCAGGTTCGTCTGGCGCTCGATGCCGACGGCGTGGCGATCGTCGGCTAGCGATGCGGTTGGGCAACGCATTTCCCTGGAGTTGAGGGTGCCGTTCGGCGTCGTGCGTGAACGTTCGTCAGAACGGTGGGTCGTCGGGGAGCGGTTGTGTCGGGGTGAGGATGGGTCGGCGTTTGCCGGTGTAGGTGGTTCCGCCGGGTGTGGTGATGGCCGAGGTGCCGTGGTGTGGGTCGTAGCGGG
>Ga0079224_100004250_pt1 | contig 18423 bp, 22 predicted proteins | sample Stecom2015_FD_80414 | JGI IMG/M metagenome (GOLD analysis project Ga0079224, IMG submission 80414) | Agricultural soil microbial communities from Utah to study Nitrogen management - Steer compost 2015 | ecosystem: Environmental > Terrestrial > Soil > Agricultural land | place: USA: Utah... | reverse complement strand
GTTGCGCTCGGCGAGTTGAACACTCACCAGATCGCGCAAGCGCGGCCGCTCATAGGTCCATCCGGTGATGATTGCCGCCAGCGCTTGCACATCGCGCTGCGTGTAGCCACCGCTGACTCCAAGCGTGTGCAGTTCGAGCACTTCGCGCGCCAAGTTTTCGTTGATGCCGGTGGGGCGGCCGCCACCGGGCAAACGCCGCGCGCGGTTGGGACGCTGCGCCGCCTGGCTGTTCGGTCCGATCGAGAGCCAGTTGTCGAGATAGACAATCATGCCGGGGTGCTTGGTCGATGCGAGCAGCATCTCCACGAAGCGCCCGCTGACATGCGGGCGGATCGCGTCTTTCTCGAATGAAGGCGGCAGCGCGATCGCGCCGGGCTTCGCGGTCGAGACCGTGAAATGGTTGCCCCAGAAATGCACCAGCCGCTCATGCACCGGCGTCTCGGTGATCATCGCCGCTTCGAGCCGCGCGCCGACAGCGCGCGTCACCCGCTCGCGGAAGTTCTGCACGAACTCTTCCTCGATCGAGAGCCGCTGCAGCTCCTCCTGCGTCACGCCCTGGCGTTCGGCGCGCTCTTCCATGCGTTGCGCATTGGGGCCGCGCAGACGCCGCCGCGCCAGCCAACGCCCGAAGGCCAGCAGATCATCCTCGGCGGGCGGCAGCGCTGCGATCGGTGCGGGCAGGGTGCGTTGAGGGCCCAGCTGGCTCTTCACCCAGCCGCGCGGATCGCCGGCAATGGTGCGTAACTCACCTGGCCGTGGGCCGAGGCCAAACCGGTGTGCGGCAATGGCGGCGAGCCTGAGATCGGGCATGCTTGACCTCCGATCTCACTCTAACGCATCGCGCGTCTTCATCCGTCGCAAAAAAGGGGAGCCTTGCGGCTCCCCTTTCGCTTTGCGTCTGTCTGGCTGCGTTAAAGCGGACGGACGTTGATTTCCATATTGTCGAGCGGGAGCTCCACCAGGGTGCCGACACGGCCGGACACCACATCGTCGAAGCCCGCGGCGCGCGCTTCCGAGAGTTGCACTTGCGCTTCGACCTGGTTGTTCGCGCCGGTGAGCACGACGAGGCCGGCGTTCGAGCCGCGCGCCGAGGCCGCCACTTCCGCCGCTGTCATGCTGGCTTGCTGGCGGAGGTGCGAGAGCGCCTGGCTCTGCGCCCCTTGCAGCACCACGTCGGCGTTCAAGGCCGCTTCGGCGCCAATCATGCGCCCGTCGCCGCCGACGACGATCGAACGGCCGCGATAATCGAAGCGATAGCCTACGCGGCCTGTGAACGCGTCTTCTTGCGTTGTGAACGCCGAAACGGTGAGGCCGTCGCCTTCGAACACGATGACCGAGCGGCCCGGTTCCGGCGAGGGGCCCCAGGCTTGCAGGCCGCGCGAGGCGCCATCCATGCCGGCGGCTTGGTTCAAGCCATCAACCATGCGCTGCGTGTCGGCCGGGCCGTAAACGGGCAGCAGCGCGTCATCGCGGCCGCGCGCCGCCTGGCCATACATTTCGCTGAGATCGGACATTTGCTGGAGGCCCGAGCTGGTCAGCAGCACCGCTTGCAGGCGGGCCATCGGCACGCCGCGCTGGATGAGCGATTCCGCTGCCCCCGAGCCGGCATCGACGATGAACAGGCGCCCGCCCGCGACGACGGCGAGGCAGGGCTGCTGCGCGCCGTTCTCACTGCCGCCGCAGACGACGGCGCGAAGCGCGGTTGAATCGAAGAGATCCTCGTTGGCGGTGGTTTGTTGCTCCGCGTACGCTGCATAAGCGCGTGCGATTGCTTCCTGGCCTTCGGGCGTTTGCGAGCCCAACACCCATCCGCCCCAGAACAGGCCTGACAGCGTCACGAAGACGACAGAGGATTTGCCGATGGCGTTCATAGTACCGACCCCGAGTCCAAAATCGCGCCCTTCGGCGCGTTGACGTTTAACCCCACTCCAGCGTTGCTACCCGGCGTTATGATTCGCGCAAAGTCGGTTAACACGCGGTTTCCACAGATGCGCGCTGTACTCTGGCCGAAATGGAAAATCGGGCCTAAATCAGCGTATTGGTTAACGTTCCTGCTGCGGTCCGATCGTCCAAATGGTTAACGGCGCAAAGCGCGTTCTGGTGTTCGATTCGGGTGTCGGCGGGCTCTCAGTGTTCGACGCCATCGCCGCATCGGGCCATGCGTTCGAGCTGGACTACGCCGCCGACAATTCCTGGCTGCCCTACGGTCTGAAATCCGACGAACAGCTGCGTGCGCGCGTCCCAGCTCTGCTCTCGCGGCTGGTGGCGCAGTGGGCGCCGGAGGCCGTGGTCGTGGCCTGCAACACGGCGTCGACGATCGCGCTGGAGCCGGTTCGCGCGGCCCTCAGCATTCCGGTCGTCGGCGTCGTGCCGCCGATCAAGCCGGCCGCGGCGCTCACGCGCACAGGTGTCATTGGCCTGCTGGCTACCCCGGCCACGGTACAGCGTCCCTACACGGACGACCTCATTGCCCAGTTCGCGGCTGGAAAACGCGTGATCCGCTTTGGCTCCGCCAGTCTCGTCGAAGCGGCGGAGCGCAAGCTGGGCGGCGAACCAATTGACAATGCTGCGATCACAGATGGAATAGAAGGCCTCTTTGCCGCCCCTGGCGGCGCCGAGATCGATGTTGTCGCGCTCGCCTGCACGCACTTCCCATTGCTGGCGGCGGAACTCGCAGCTGCTGCGCCGCGTCCATGTGTGTGGATGGATTCCGGCGACGCAATCGCGCGCCGGCTCGCGCATGTTTTGATCGCTGAAGAGGGGCCGGTGCGCGTGCGGCGTGCAGGGTTCACAAGCGGAGATGGCGCGCGCGCATCTCTGCGTGCATTCGAGGCGCGCGGCTTTTCGGATTTTTCGCAGATCGGCGAAGCGCCGACCTTTGAAGTTGCAGACTTGCCGCGCTAGCGCGCCGTGCTTTTTGGGAAACGCTCGGCGCGCGGAGGCTGAGTTATTCCAGCGCCTGCATTGCGCCCGTTCGCCGCCCGCGTACGTTCCTCTCCAAGAATAAATCTGGCGGGGAGACAAACATGGCCGGCGCTTTCGGCGACACGCCCCTCGGGCTGACCTCCACAATCCTCAATCTGGGCGCGGTGCTCACGCGCAAGCAGCTCAAAGTTCCGCGTTACCAGCGTCCGTACACATGGACGGATCGCGAGGTCCGCGAACTCATTCAAGATCTTTGGCGCGCTTATAAGCGCGGCGCGACGTTCTATTTCATTGGGCAGATCGTTCTCGTGAAGAACCACGGCAAACTCGAAGTTTCCGACGGTCAACAACGTCTCGCGACGCTGACGATGATGCTCGCTTATGTGCGCGATCGTATTCCTGGCCGCTCGAAGCAGTACCAAACGCTGATCATGGATGGAAATACGCCGCGTCTGTTGCTGCGTGAGGAGGATCAGAATTTCTATCTGGGCTACGTGCAAGAGCCGGGACATATGCAAGAGCTCGCGCGTCACGCTGAAATTGGCGTCGACTCGAAGGATCTGATTGCGAGCGCCTCGCGCACGATCGAGTCCGAGCTCAGCAAGATAACCGAAGACCGCGAACTCGATGCGTTCATGTCTTACGTCGTGCGCGCCTGCACGCTTAACGTTGTCGACGCCGACGAGCGCGGCTGCGCGCAGACCGTTTTCAACACGCTGAACAAGCGCGGTTCACCGCTTTCCGGCGCCGACATCATCAAGAGCGATCTGCTCGAGAATTCCGGCCTCTCAAATACCGAGGCGGATGCCGCCGCGCGTAAGTGGGAGCAAACTGAAGATTTGTTCGAGCGTGAGAACTTCGCGCGTTTGCTTTACATGATGCCGTTCCTGCTGACGGGCGAACCGTTGCTTTCGCCGGGAGACCTGGCTTCATTCCGCACCGCTGTCGAGCGGGCGGGCGGCGTGCGCGTTTTTCTGTTCGAGCAGCTGCCGCGCTACGCCCACGCGTTGCGCGCCATTTTCGCCGGCTCCATCGATGTCGGCCCAGCCAGCGCCGAAGTGAACCGCCGCGTCGCGCTCATGAAAGAAGTGGAGCAGTGGGATTGGGCGCCGTGCGCCATTGCGTTCCTGGCCGAGCACGCCAGCGAGCACGAACGCGCGCGCCGCTTCTTCCAGGCGCTCGATCGGTTCACCTTTGCCTGCGAACTTTCGGTCGTCGAGAATCGCGATCGCGAAGCGCGTTACGCCAACATCATCAAATATGTCAGCGACGACAAAGTGCTCTATGGCGGCGAAGGCAAACAGCGCGCGCTGCTGTTAACCGACGCCGAGCAGATGAAGTTCTTCCACACGCTCAACCGTTCAAGGAAGCGCGACCGTCAGCGCCGATTGCTGTTGATGCGTTTGGAGGCGGCGATGCCGGGCGGACGCATCGTGCGGATGACGGACGACGCGACGGTCGAGCATGTGCTGCCGAAGAATGGCGGCCCTTGGTGGAACGAGCGCTTTCCCGATCCCGCGCTTCGCGGCGAGCTGGCCAATCTGCTCGGCAATCTGACGTTGCTCACCTACAACCAAAACGCCTCCGCCGACGTGAAACCCTATCCCGACAAGCGCAAAGTCTATTTCGACACCAACGCGCCGATCCTGGCGCTCACCAAGGACATCGCGCCGATCTCGGAATGGACGCTTCAGGCCATCGAGGAGCGGCACGAGCGGCTGGTGCGGATTCTGAGCGAAGATTGGGGGCTGGTGCGGGGCGGTTAACGCCTCGCTAACCAAAGCGGCCCGATTTCTTAACCTCGCGTTTAGTCCTGGGGCGAGGTCGGGCCAGTCATGTCGCTATTGTATGCGGTTGTTTTTGCGAGCCGCTGCCGCTCAAACCACCACCGCTTGGCAGTCGATGCGCTGCGGCACTTGCAGAGCCCTGACGCTGAACGCTGGCGCAACCTGCTGCTGCACCATCACGCCGACTATCTCGCCGGCGCGAAGGCGCCGGACGAGCAGTTCAAGGACTTCAAGAACCACGTCCTCCACGTCCGCGAAAAGGAGTGGGGTGGCGCGATTGAGAGCTGCGAGGAATGGTATCGCCGCACGGTGCGCGCGATGGCGGCAAAGGATTGGAAGCAGGCGGCGTGGTCGGCCGGCGTGATGAGCCACTATTACGTCGATCCGATTCAGCCGTTCCACACGCACCAAACGGAAGAGGAGAATGTCATCCACCGCGCCGTCGAGTGGAGCTTCTCGAAGTCGTACACGACGTTCCAGCGCATTCTCGAAAATGACATGGGCGGCTATCCGAAGATGGACGCGCCCGGCGGTGAGAATTGGCTGGCGGAGATGGTCCGTGCTGGCGCGCGCGAGTCCAACCAGCACTACGAAACGGTCATTGATCACTATGATTTCGCCAAAGGCGTGAAGGATCCGCCGGCAGGGCTCGATCAGGAACTGAAGGACACGATCGCCAAGCTTGTCGGTCATGCGGCTGTTGGTCTTGCGCGCATACTTGATCGTGCGTTCGAGGAAGCGGCTGTGCGTCCGCCGAAGATGAGCGGCGATCTGCAGGCATTCTTCTTGGCGCTCGAAATCCCAATTCAGACTGTGCTGAAGGCGATGGATAACGCTGCCTCGCGCCGCGAAGTGCAGGCGCAGTACGAAGAATTCCAGCGCACCGGAAAAGTTCGGGCGACCCTGGGCGAAGACGATAAGCTCGTCCGCGAGCTGCACGCGACCGAGGTGTTGAAGACGCCGCTTTCTTCGCTCGACGCCAAGTGGCCGCGCGAAATCGGCGAGAAGGCAGGCGAAGGCGCGCCCCCGCGCGACTCAAAGACAAAATCGCCGGCGCTGCCTCGCGCCAAGCCAGTGCGCACTATCGAACTGGAGACGAAGTCCGAACCGCAACCGATCGCGTTGCCAGCGCCGGCAAAGCAGCAGATGCCGCGCGAACTCCCTGAAGGTGCGCCACTGGCGAAGCGCGAAAAGACGTTGCCGAAGTGCACGCTCAGCGAAGGCGCGCCGGTTGTGCAGGCGCCGTCGATTGGCCCGAAGACGGCAAAGCGTCTCGAAGCTGTAGGCGTGAAGACGATCGCTGATCTGTTGGCGATGAACGCGGAGGAGGGCGAGCAGCAGATCGATGCACGTCACATCTCCGCGAAGGTGATCCGCGATTGGCAGGCGCAAGCGCTGCTTGCCTGCACGGTGCCGGGCATGAAGTCGCGTGAAGCGCAGGCTCTTGTCGCGTGCGGAATCCAGGATGCGCAGGATTTGGCGGATTGCGACGCTGTGCAGCTCTGCGAAAGCGTCGCGCAATGGGGCTTGTCGGACGACGGTCAACGCGCCTGGGGCACGGCGCCCGCACCGACCGCGGATGATGTCGCCACCTGGATCGAACGCGCCAAGCGCGCGATCCAGGAAGGCAAGACGACTGCCGCCGCTTAGATCTTCAGCATCGTCAGCACGATCGCCGCGATCAGCACCGGCGCGATAAAGGCAGTCAAGCCTGACGCCACGATGCGCGCTGTCTTGAGGACGCGATGGCCTTTGATTGGTTTGTCGTCACGCGGCGCCAGCGCGAACTTGCACATGAATGCAAACGCGCCGCCCACTGCCGCTACCGAAGCGCCGGCGACAGCGCCCGCCATGAGTGCGGCGATCGCCGAAGCGAATGCGATCAGTCCCAAAATCCCGTGCCCGGAATTCATGACATGCTTTACTAGGCGTTCGGCGCGGCCAGCGTCGAATTGCTTGAACGCCACCGGCGCCAACACGAACGAGAAGAGCGCGATCCAGCCGAGCGAAGCGCCAGCGAGAACGATTGCGGTTGCCTGTGCGATAGGTTCCATGCCGTGTTTGTAGCATGAGTCGTCCCTGCGACCTTTCTTCACTCGCCGTAACGAGATTCTCTTTGCGAACACTCGTTAACTAGTTCATCCGCATAATTCGTATTGTCGCTGAGGCGAAACGACGGGTGTGAGCATGTCGGGCAATTCTCTGCGGTGGGCGGCCAAGCTCGCGTACCTGGAATTGTTTCGCCGGGTTCCAGATCGGCTCGCGGTGAGTTTCGACTATTTCCGCGTCTTCGGCCGTTTCCCCAATTTGGCGAATCCTCAGCTGTTCTCCGAGAAGATGCAGCGCTTCAAGTTGGACGTACCGGACATCCGTGCGCCCGAGCTCGTCGATAAGGTCGAAGTAAAAAAATATGTTGCGAGCGCGTTGGGCGATCGCTGGTTGATCCCGACCTTGTGGCACGGCGAGAAAGTCACCGAAGAGGTGCTGCGTGAGGTGCCGAAGCCCGCGGTGATGAAGGCCAATCACTCAAGCGCGCAGATCATCTTTCTCAACGCCAACTCGAACCTGCGTGAAGCGGCGCGCACCGCGAACGGCTGGCGCGGCTATGATCACCATATGGTCCATCGCGAGCGGGCGTACGGCAATGTCAAACGCCAAATCCTGATTGAGCCGTTCATCGGCGACCAGGAATCGCCCGACGATTACAAGTTCTGGGTTGTCGATGGCGACGTGCGCTTTATCCAGCTCGATCATGCGCGCTTCCGCAAGCACACGCGCCAGTTCTACACTGACGAATGGAAGCGCCTTGATCTCAAGATGAACTATCCGGCGACGCCGGAGCTGGCGCCCAAACCGCCGCATCTTGATGAAATGCTCGAGGCCGCGAAGACGCTCGCCAAGGGGTTCCGCTTCTTGCGCGTCGATCTTTACGACACGGCCGCCGGCCCGCTCTTTGGCGAACTCACGTTTACGCCCGAAGCTGGGCTCTGCCGCTTCGAACCCGCCGCGTTCGACCGGGAGTTGGGGGAGAGCTGGTCGTATCCGGCGCGGTCGAGCGAGGTCGAGCAACTCAAATCGCTCGCCGACGCCTTCAAGCTACGAGGCCCGAGCAAGTGATCGGGCCGCTCGTCGTCTATGTGATGTGCTTGCTGACGTGCGCCATTTGCACGTTCTTGATGGGGCGAGCCTACAAGCGTTCCGGTGCGCGCCTGTTGTTTTGGTGCGCGCTCTGCTTCTTTTTCCTCACGGTCCAGAACGGACTCATCGTCATCGATGTGATCCCATCTCCGGAAACGGATCTGCTGGTCTATCGCCAGGCGGCGGCGTTTGCCGCGGTAGCCGTGCTGCTTCACGGCTTCCTTTGGGAGATCAAGTGAGTGTTTCCGCACTCTGAATACTTCGCCGGCATGATCACGATGGGCTATTTCGTGGCCTCGGCGTTTTTCTTCCGCTTTTGGGTTCGCAGCTCGGACAATCTGTTCCTGGCGTTTTCAGTCGCGTTCTTGTTGATCGCGATTAGTTCGGCGCTGACCGTGGTGCTCTCCTTGCCCTACGAGGAGCGGTCTTGGCTTTACCTGATCAGGCTCGCCGCCTTTGTGCTGTTGATAGTGGCCATTCTCGGCAAGAACGTCCGCAAATAGCCGGCCCTTAGCTGCATCGCAGCATCGCTTCCCGGATGACGCCCGCCGCGCCGCCTGCTAGCGGTAGCGCCACAAGAAAAAGGGACCGCTCGAATGACGTATGCGGCAATTACCGGCTGGGGCAAATGCATGCCGCCGGCCACGCTCACCAACGCCGATCTCTCCACCTTCCTCGACACCAACGACGAGTGGATCGTCTCGCGCACCGGCATGAAGGAACGGCGCGTCAGCCACGTCACTGCGAGCGAGATGGCGACCATCGCCGCTAAGCGTGCGCTCGCCTGCGCTGGCCTTGATGCAAAGGACGTTGATCTCATCGTTTATGGCAGCTGCAGCAACGATGAGCAGGTGCCGAACTCCGCCTCCGGCGTGCAGGCAGCGATCGGCGCGACCAAAGCCGCTTCGATGGATCTCAACACCGCTTGCACCAGCTTCCTCTATTCGCTCTCGACCGCCACCGCGATGATCCGCACCGGCGTCGTCAAGAACGCCATTGTCATCGGCGTCGAGTGGATTTCGCCGTTCATGGATTGGGAAAATCGCAACGTGGCGGTGCTCTTCGGTGATGGTTGCGCTGCTGTTGTTGTGCAAGCGACAGACAAGGAAGAGGGCGTGCTCGGCGAACAGCTCGGCTGCCTCGCCGATGCGCGCCAAACTCTGCGCGTGCGCGGCATGGGCACAGCTTACGTCAATCGCGGCATCACCATGGGCGATACCGATTGGGATTTCGACGGACCGGAAATCTTCAAGCGCGCCGTCACCGGCATGGTGCAAGCGAGCCAGGCCGTCATGGCCAAGTGTGGCGTGAAGCCGGAAGACATCGATCTCGTCGTCCCACACCAAGCCAATCTGCGCATTATCGACGCGGTCGTCTCACGCAGCGGCGTTTCGTCCGACAAGGTGATGCTCACCGTTGAACGCTACGGGAATATGAGCGCCGCGACAGTGCCTGTTGCTTTGGCGGAGGCGCTGGAAGAGGGGCGGGTCAAGCCCGGCGCGCTGATCTTGATGCCTGCCTTCGGCGCTGGCCTCACAGTTTGCGCGCACCTCGTGCGCTGGGGTGAACGCGTCACGCCGCTCGGCCAGAGCGACGCGGACTTGCCACCGAACAAGAAAACCGCGCTCGAACTGATCAACGGCATCCGCGGCGGCAAGATGAACGCCAAAGAACGCAGCGGCGAAGGCCTGCGCAATCTGAAGTTCATCGAGCAGCTCTAGTTGGGCTGCGGATCCCGCAGCTTCGCCATCATCACGGTGTCGCGGATGCCGAGGTGCGTCTTCCAATTGCCGCGCAGCAGGCCTTCGCGTTGAAAGCCGCCGCGCAAGAAGAGAGAGATCGAGGCGTTGTTGTCGGGATCGATGTCGGCGGCGATGCGATGCAGGTCGAGCGGGCCGAAGCCGTAATCGACGACGAGGCCTAAAGCCTTCGAGGCAAGCCCGCGCCCTGTCGCGGACGGGACCATGATGATTCCGATCTCGCCAACGCCTTCGCGTTGCACGAAGAGCGCGATGCGTCCAAGCGCCTCGCCGCCGTCTTCGGTAATGGCCCAAACGCGCGCGCCGTTCATTGCCAGCGTGTCGGCGATGTAGGCGCGTGTCTGCTCTACGTCACGATGAGCGGGGCCTGACCAGTAATGGTGCGTGCGTTCATCGCCGTGCGCGGCGAACAGCGCTTCCGCATCACTGAGTTCGAGTGGGCGCAGCAGCGCACCGGGCGCCTTGAGCGTGGGAAGCATCATTGGTGTGCGCGACCGGTCAATGCGCTGTCTCAGCCTTCAGCCGCTCACTGGCGCGTTGCTTCACGCTTTCGCTGCGCAACTGTCCGCACGCGGCGAGAATATCGCGTCCGCGCGGTGTGCGGATCGGCGAGGAATAGCCTGCGCGGTTCAGCACTTCGGCGAAGGCTTCGATCGTCGACCAATCCGAGCACTCATAATTCGTGCCCGGCCACGGGTTGAACGGGATCAGATTGATCTTCGCCGGAATGCCGGCGAGCAACTTCACCAGCGCCTTCGCCTCTGGCAGCGAGTCGTTGACGCCCTTCAGCATCACATACTCGAACGTCACCCGCTTGGCGTTGCCAAGCGAAGGGTAGGAGCGGATCGCAGCGAACAATTCTTCGAGCTGATATTTCTTGTTCAGCGGCACCAATTGGTTGCGCAGCTCATCGTTGGTCGCGTGCAGCGAGATCGCCAGCATGGCGCCGGTGCGTTCGCCCAACTCCTGGATACGCGGGGCGACGCCCGCGGTGCTCACCGTGATGCGGCGGCGGCCAATGGAGATGCCGTCGCCGTCGGAAATCACATCGATCGCGGTGTCGACATTGTCCAAATTGTAAAGCGGCTCACCCATGCCCATGAACACGATGTTGGTGAGCTGGCGGTCGCCATCGTTGAGCGGGCGCTCTTGAGTGGGCCATTCGCCCAGCGCATCGCGTGCGATCATCACCTGCGCCACGATCTCAGCGGAGGTGAGGTTGCGGACGAGCTTCTGGGTGCCGGTGTGGCAGAAGGTGCAATTCAGCGTGCAGCCGACTTGGCTGCTTACGCAAAGCGCGCCGGCCTTGCCGACGCCGGGAATGAACACAGCTTCCGCTTCGATGCCCGGCCCAAGGCGGATCAGCCACTTGCGCGTGCCGTCGGTGGAGATTTGTTGCGTGACGATTTCGGGGCGCGCCAGCGTGTAGTGCTCTGCCAACGTCGCGCGCAGTTCCTTGGCGACGTTGGTCATCGCGCCGAAGTCGGTCACGCCATAATGGTAAATCCAGCGCCACAGCTGCTCGGCCCGCATCTTCGCCTTCTTCGGCTCAACGCCGACGGCGATGAGCTTCTCAGCGAGCTCAGCCTTGGAAAGGCCGGTCAGCGAAGGCTTGGAGGTGAGGGCGGTGGTCACGAGCCGGGTTATGGGGAGCGCACGCGCCCGGAGCAATCCCCAACGCTGACTAAGTGCAATGCGCCGCCGCTATTCGGTGCGGACGGGCGGCGGCTTCTGCTTGAAATGCAGTTCCCGGAGCGTGATCACCAGGGTGGAGACGATGACGATCAGCGCCCCCAGCATAGTGATCCAGTTCGGCACTTCGTTGAACAGCACCAAGCCGAACAGGATCGCGAACACGAGGCGCGTGTAATCGATCGGCGCCATGGCCGCGGCGTCGCCGAGCGCCATGCCCTTAATGTAGCAGGCCTGTGTCGCGATACCGAGCACGCCCATCGCCGCCAGCAACGCTAGATCGACCGGCGCCGGCCAGCGCCATTCGAGAACGGCCAGCGGAATCGAGAGCACAAGCCCCAGCACCGCTGACCACACCATCAGCACCGTCACCGTGTGATCGCGCGTCATCATCTTCATGCCGGTGACGGTCATTGCGAACAGCGCCGCAGACGCCAGCGCCGCCGCCGCCGGCCAGCCAACAGCGTTTGCGATTGAAGGCTGCAGCATGATCAGCACGCCGAGGAAGCCGACGATCGTCGCGCCCAGCCGCCATGGCCCGATCTTCTCATCGAGCACAAAGATCGCCAGCGGTACGATCCAGAGCGTGCGTGTGAACGAAAGCGCGTTCGCCTCGGCCAGCGGCATCTCCTGGTAGGCCCAGAACGCCAGGATCATGCCGAGCGTGCCGGCGAGCGAGCGGAAGAGGAGAATGCCTGGCCGCGTTGTCCGGAACGAGCCAGCCGGATCACGCAGAATGAGCGGCAGCAGCACGATCATGCCGGCGGCTTGGCGGTAGAACGTCTGCAGCGCGGGTGAGTAGTCGTCGCCCAGATATTTGATCAGCGACGTCATCAGCGTGAACGTCACCGCCGAGGCGAGCATCCACAGCGCGCCCCGCACGTTCGCGGAGAGCCTTCCGTAGGCTGCGCCTAAATCCGTCATGGCGTGTTCTTGCGCCCGTCGGGTTCGATTCACAACGCCCGTAACCTTGCGGCAAGAGCAGGAGAGCCATACGTTACTGGAAGCACTGGAGTTGACGATGATCGAGCTGACCATCCTCACGGCGATGTTCTTTTTGCCGGCGATCATAGCCATAGCGCGCGGCCACAACGCGCTGGCAATCTTCCTGCTCAACTTCTTCTTCGGCTGGACGGTGCTCGGCTGGTTCTGGGCGCTGATCTGGGCGGTGACGGATAAACCGCGCATCGTCTACGTGTCGCAAGCCCATTAGAGCTCTTGGGAGGGGTTGATCGTGACGAGCATTTGGTCGCCGGAGAATGCGGGCGCGATGTGGGTTGCCACGACGGTGATCGCCGTCGCGTTCTATTTGTTCTGGATCTTCCTGCAGTGGAAGATCTTTACGAAGGCCGGATTTAACGGTGCGCTCGCTTTGATAAATTTGGCAGTATTCGTCCCGCTTGTTGGGCCGTTGATTGTACTGGGCCTACAAGCGTGGCTTGCTTTCGCGGCTTGGCCGGCCCTCAGCAAACCGCAGAGCTAGCCTTTCGCTTTCGGCTTCTGCACCATCTCAGGAGGCGGGCCGCCCGGCATGATCGGGCGCGCGGGATAGCCGCCATGCGCGAGCAGGCGATCATACATAACGAGCGCGCCGGCGAGCCCAACATTGACGCAGAACTTCGTCGGAATTTTCACGACGTGCTGACACCGCGCCAGCAGCGCCGGTGAGATCGAACCGCGCTCGCGGCCCAAGACATAGGCCGCCGCTTGCGGATGCTGAAAGCGCGGCAACTCAACCGCGTCGTCGGTCAATTCAACGCCGACCAGCGCGCAGCCCTTCGGCAGTCTCAGCGCGTCGAGATCGTCCCACGGATAATAGGGCATGTGGTCGAAGCTGCGCGATGTGTCGCTGTTGTAGGCTTCGCGCACTTTCGGGTGCGCATTGATGGTGAAAAAGAAGCTCGCGCCGAATGCGTGCGCGGTGCGCATCAGCGCACCGAGATTCATCGGCTTCGAGATGTCCTCCGCCCCAATCCCGAAATAGCCGCGCATTAGCCCCTGCGGCAGTTCGCGTAGGGCCCGCCGCGCGCGCCGTTCAGCGTCGCTTGGCCTTGATGCTCCCAATACTCAACCGAACCGTTCGAGTAGCGCGAGCCGGAGCCTGACTGCGCCGCCGGCAAATTGTAGAGCTGGCCGCCTGCGAATACTTCGGCGGACGTGCCCTGGAAGCGGATCGAAAAAGCCGCGCCGCCATCGCAACGCCAATCGGTGCGCGGGCCGCCTCGTTGGCCTGGTGTCGTTCCGCACGCGGCGAGCGCGAGCAAGGCGGCGGCGAGTGCAAATTTCTTCATGGCGTCACCTCAAACAAACGTTTTCACTTCACGCAGCCCCGCTGACGATGCGAGGCCGCGCTTCATACCCTGACTCGCGAACGGCGCCGTGACGTTGCCCTTCGCGTCCACCGCGATCAACCCGCCATAGCCGCCGAGTTTGCGCACATCGTCCACAACCGCTGCAGCCGCTTGTTCCAAACTCTGATGGGCGTAGGCGATGCGCGCGGAAACATCCGCTGCGGCGTTCACGCGCATGAAATATTCGCCGAGCCCCGTGCACGAAACCGCCGCACGCTCATCGGCCCAACAGCCGGCTCCGATGATTGGCGTATCGCCGACGCGGCCTGGCATCTTGCCGGAAAGGCCGCCGGTGGATGTCGCCGCGGCGAGCTTTCCATTTGTATCGAGCGCCACGGCGCCGATCGTGCCCGAACCGGGAAGTCCGCTTTCGGCGGCGACGTAGTAGCTCTTGGGATCGTCCACTTTCTCATAGCCCTGATCGCGCGCGAACGCGCATGCGCCAGGGCCGACGAGCAGAACGTGTGACGTCTCCTCCATCACGCCGCGCGCGACACGCACCGGGGACAGAAAGCCTTGCAGCGCCGCGACCGCACCCGCGGCGCGGGTTGATCCGTCCATAACCGAAGCATCAAGCTCCACCACGCCCGCCGCGTTCGGGGCCGCGCCTTTGCCGGCGACGTGCAGCCCGCATGCCTCCAACTCCTCGGCCATGGCCGTCACCACATCGAGGGCGCTTATGCCTTGGGCGAGCATCGCCGCGCCCCGGTCGAGCAGGGCGGCCATGTGTTCTTCTTCAGCTTTGTAAGCGCGCTCGGCGATGGCGCCGGCGCCGCCATGGAGGGCCAACGCCCAGGTCGAACTCATGGCGGCTCTATAGACCTATTCGCCGGGCGCCGCGCTATCGGGTGTCGTCACGGATGTGGAACTCTTGCCGAACATGCCTTCTTTCCAGCCCACATAGAGCGCCACGAGCGTTGCAGTCGGGATGAAGCTGTCGGCCTGGTCGGTAAAGTCGGCCAATTCCCAGAGGTTCACGAGGCCCGCCGGGCCCCAAAGGCCGACCAGCACAATGGTGCCGACGCCTTCGGTGACGCTGCCGAAAACTGGGATGCGCCCCAGCGTCAAGTCGAACAGGTCGATGAGGACGGAAAGGGCGAGGCGCAGAAAATAGCCGCGTCGGGTCATGAGCTAATTTTGGACCCTCGGCGTCCAAGCCGCTACAAGAAAGCGCAACGCACCAACAAACGCATTTGGGAGACACCATGAAAGCGCTGCTCAGCACCAAAGTCGGCCCGCCAGAGGCTCTCGAATATGCCGATGCGCCGGATCCGGTCGCGGGCGAGGGCGAAGTGGTAATCGCGGTGAAAGCGGCGGGCGTGAACTTCCCCGACGCGCTCATCATCGAAGACAAATACCAATTCAAACCCGAGCGGCCGTTCGCGCCGGGCGGCGAGATCGCGGGCGTGATCGAAAGCGTCGGTCCTGGCGTGACCAATGTGAAAGTGGGTCAGCGCGTCATCGGCTCGCTCGGCTGGGGCGGCATGGCCGAGAAGGTCAAAACGCAAGCCGCGCGCGTTTTACCGATACCAGACGCGATGCCGTTCGACGAAGCGAGCGCATTCATACTGACGTACGGCACTTCGTATTACGGGCTGAAAGATCGGGGCCAGCTGAAGGCCGGTGAGCAATTGCTTATCCTCGGCGCTGCGGGCGGCGTTGGCATCGCGGCGATTGAACTTGGCAAGGCTATGGGTGCGCGCGTGATCGCCGCGGTTTCGACCGAAGAGAAGGCCGCGTTTGCGAAAGCCGCGGGCGCCGATGAAGCAGTGATCTACCCCGCTTCCGGCATGTCGAAGCAGCAGAGCAAGGATTTGGCCGAGGCGTTCAAGAAGGCCTGCGGGGGTGGCGCGGACGTCGTCTACGACGCTGTCGGCGGCGATTATTGCGAGCCGGCGTTACGCGCCATGAACTGGAATGGGCGGGATTTGGTCATCGGATTCCCGGCGGGTATCCCGACGCCGCCGGTCAAGCTGACGCTGTTGAAGAGCTCCTCCATTGTCGGCGTATTCTGGGGCGCGAGCGTCGCGCGTGAACCGGAATTGCACAAAGGCAACGTCCGCGATCTCTTCAAGCTCTACGCCGAAGGCAAAGCGAAGCCGCGCATCTCCGCGCGCTATCCTTTGAAAGACGGCGGCAAAGCTATTCGCGCGCTGATGGATCGCACCGCCACCGGCAAGCTCGTGGTGACGATGGAATGATGCCGGGCGCGTTCATCGCGGCGGTGTGGATCGTGTGGCTTGTGACCTGGATTCTCGCTGCCGGTTGGAGTGCGCGAACCGCCTCACATCACGATCTCGGCGCAGAAAGTCCAAGCCGCGTGCTGACTCTCGCGGCTGTCGTGATGATCCTCGCGTCGTATTGGCCGCTCCCCGCTGCGGTGTTGTGGATCGCTTCGCCGGAGATTGGCTGGGCGATGGCCGGCCTCGTTGTGCTTGGCCTTGGCTTCACATGGGCCGCACGGCTGCACCTTGGGCCGCTATGGTCGAGCACGTCGGCGCCGACGGAAGATCATCGGATCGTTGATACTGGCCCGTACGGTATCGTGCGGCATCCGGTCTACGCGGGGCTGCTGCTCGCGGCGGTGGCTACCGCGCTTGAAGGCGGGCGCTTGGAGGCGATTGCTGGCGCGTTGGTTCTTGTCGCCGCGATTTCGCTCCGCGCCAAGCTTGAGGAGCGTTTCCTGCGCCGCGACCTTGGCGACGAGGCCTATGCCAGCTATCGCCGCCGCGTGCCCATGCTGATCCCCTTCGCGAAATTTGCACCGCGTGCATCCGCCGAATAGGGCGGCGGCGGTTAAGGGACAATCAGGCGCGAACTGCGCCTCAAACCCGGAGAAACGAATGATACGTCGTGGACTTCTGATCGGAGCGCTGCTGGCGCTAGCCGCGTGTGCGAGTGCGCCGACAGAGCTGGCCAATTCTCATCAGGCCTTCAACTCGGACAGAATTAGCGTCGTGTCCCGCGGCAGCGGCGCAGACGTGATCTTGATTCCGGGTCTCAGCTCATCGCGCGATATCTGGAACACAACAGCCGACGCGCTCGACGACAACCACCGCGTCCACCTTGTGCAGCTGAATGGCTTCGCGGGCGCGCCCGTCGGCGCTAATGGCCAAGGCCTCGTCTCCGCGCCAGTTGCAGAAGAGATCGCGCGCTATATTCGCGAAAACAATCTGCAACGTCCGGCTGTCATCGGCCACTCGATGGGCGGCTCGATCGGCATGATGCTGGCGGCGCGCCATCCGGACTCCGTCGGCAAGCTAATGATCGTCGATATGTTCCCGTTCATGGGCAACATGTTCGGTGGGGCGGCGGCCACGCCTGACAGCGTGCGTCCGGTGGCGGATCAAATTCGTGCGGCGATGCGCCTTGCCCCGCAGGGCGTCGTGTCTGAGCAGACCACGGCCACGATCAACACGATGGTGCGCACCGAATCGGCGCGTCCCGAGATTATCGAACATGCGCGCTTGAGTGATGTCGGCGTCACCGCGAACGCCTTCCACGAGCTCATCACCACCGATCTGCGCCCGGAGCTCACGAACATCACGGCGCCGATCACGGTGCTCTATGTGATCCCGCCGCAAATGCCGCTGACGCCAGAGCAATATGATGGCTTCATGCGCGCGTCTTACGCCAGCGTACCGAGCGCACGCCTCGTGAAGATCGAAGACAGCTATCACTTCATCATGATCGATCAGTTTGATCGCTTCATGAGCGAAGTGAACACATTCCTCGCAGACTAACGCTTCAGGAAGCCCGTCAAAACTTCGCAGACCCAACGCGCCGCCGTCAGTCCGCTGATGGCGGCGACGTCAAGCGAAGGATCGAATTCGGTCAGATCGACGCTGCGCACTTTGGGGTGCGCGCAGATCAGCCGCGTCGCGTCGAAAAAGTCCTGCACCGCGACGCCGCCGGGCCGTGCGCCGGGCGCACCCGGCATGGCGTGGCGTTCAACGACGTCGATATCGAAGTCAACGTGGATCACGTCGCAGCGTGCAGCCAGCCTTTCCAACGCATTGGCGGCGATCGCCGCCAGGCCTCGCGCTTTGCACGCCGCCGCCGTCGCCACATAGATGCCGGCGTCCTTGGCCTTCTGGTGCGCTTTCTTGGTGTTGGCAAAGGGGAGGAGGCCGATCTGCGCGATGTGCGCGCCGGGAAGCCCGTCCTGCAGTAACGCCTGAATCGGATTGCCGTTGGTGAGACCGCAATCAGTGTCGCGGAGATCGAAGTGCGCGTCGAGCGTCAGCACGCCGACGCGAGCGAGGCTCTGATCCAGCGCATGGACACACGGTCGCGTTATGGCGTTATTGCCGCCGAGCACGATCGTGAGCTGATGTTCGCGCGCGAGCGGGCTTAGGCCTTCCACCATCGGTGCTAGCGCATCCGCCGGCTGCAGCGCCTGAAGCGTGAGGTCGCCCGCATCGAACACGCGCAGCGCCGAAAGATCGGTCTCCGTCTCCAGATCATAGACGCTCATCCGCTTCATAGCGGCGCGCACCGTCTCCGGCGCTAGGTCGCAACGGCCAGGCGTGATGGATCCAAGCCCCAAGGGTGCGCCGATCAATGCGACGCACGCGGTCGCGTCCTGGGTCAGCAAGTCGGCGGCGGAGAACCAGGAGCGGCAATCTGAGTCGGTTGTCATGGCATCTCTCTACGCTTCCCGGCCAAGCATGCGAAGCATGCGCAGAGCCGGGACCCATTGTCCGGCTTGACGCTGCTTCTACCAGGTTGCACCACCCATGGGTCCCGGCTCGCCGCTTCGCGTCGTCC
>Ga0079224_100004247_pt1 | contig 18429 bp, 16 predicted proteins | sample Stecom2015_FD_80414 | JGI IMG/M metagenome (GOLD analysis project Ga0079224, IMG submission 80414) | Agricultural soil microbial communities from Utah to study Nitrogen management - Steer compost 2015 | ecosystem: Environmental > Terrestrial > Soil > Agricultural land | place: USA: Utah... | reverse complement strand
GCGGGCGGGCGCCGCGCGCCGCGCTTCGGCCTGGCGCTTGGCGCGTCGTTTGGCCGCCGCTTCCTCGCGGATGCGCCGGTTGCGATCGCGAATTTCGCCCGGATCGGCCGCGCTCCGCTCCCGCTTCGAGCCGCGCCCTTCCCGCTCCTCCGCGGGACCTTTCTCGCGCTCGGAATCGCTGCGCTGCTCGTCGCCTCTTTCTTCGGGATCCGCCACGGCGCGCGTCATAGCATAAGCCTCCGCAAACGGCGCCCGCCCCTCACTGCGAGGTGGGAGGACGTCGGAGGGGCGCCGGGCGAGCCGCGGAATGCTGCTCGAAGGGCTCGGGTGGCGGCGGCGGGATTTCGTCGGCGAGCGGGACGAGCGCGAGCGCCTCGATGGCGACCGAGCGCTCGACGCGCACGACGAGCTCTGCCGGCGCACCGGCACCGATTCCGAAGCGCTCCGGCACCACGGCGTGGACCTCATGGGCCGCACCGGTACACGGGATTTCGAGACGCAGCGCGTGCTCCGGAGGGTCCAGGGCCTTGCCGCGTTGCGGAACAGGGCGCTTTTCGTTGTCCGCGTTGGGCGCTCGCGTCGCGCTCGCTACGAAGACGCCCCCGTTGCCCGGCGGCGCACACCGAGCGCGCACGAGGGCGCGCAGGCCCGTGCCATTGCCCCCTTTGGGAACGGAGACGCGCAGTCGAGCTTCGGTCGCTTTCTGGGTCGCGAGTTGCGCGAGCGCCCGCTCGGAAGGGCCGCCGACTTGGGCGAGAATCCCGGCACGCACCGCGGCTTCGAGCGCGTGGGGCAACGGATCGGGCACGCCGAGCAAACGAATGAGCGGGGCTTTGAGCTCCGCCCCGGCGCCGAGCGCGAGCAGCGCCTCGAGCAGCGCCGCGCGGGCCTCGTGCGAACGCTCGTTGGCGAGCGCCGTCGTCAGCACGGGGCGCGGGCTCGGATCGCCGATCTGCGCGAGCGTGCGCGCGATGTGCGGTCGCAACCGCACGTCGTCGAGCCGCTCGAGGAGCGCTGGGATCGCGGCGCGCGACCGGAGCGTGGTGAAGGCTCCGAGCAACTCACGGCGTCGCGAGAAATCGGCGTCGTCGGACTGCCACCAGGCGATGAGGGTCCGTTCGCCCCGCGCGTCCCCCGCCTCGGCGAAGGCGAGCGCCGCGAGGCGTCGGAGGAGCGGCTCCGAATGGTCGAGCAGCGCGTCCGCGAGCGGGGGCGCCTCGCCGAGGCGCGTGAGCGCGAGCGCCGCAAAGTGCCGAACGCGAGCATCCTCGTCCCGTGCGAGCGCGAGGCGGAGCGCCGAGGCGGTGTCCGGGTGCCGCAGATCGAAGAGGACCTGCGCCGCCTTGCGCCGAATTTCGAGCTCCGCGTCGTCGAGCAAGGCGGCGACCTCGGGGGCGGCATCGCCGTCGCCGGCGATCGCCCGGACGAGCGCGCCCGGCCACCCCTTCCCCTCGGCGCGGAGCCCGCGGCTCTCGTAGCGCCCGTGCGAGGCGGCAATCTCCCGCAGCTCCGCCCGGAGCTTCGCGAGCTCCGCGGGACGCTCGTTCGCCGCATCGCGGGTCTGGCCGGGGTCGCCAGCGAGATCGTAGAGGCGACACGCGCCGGCGCGCCGCGCGCAGATCAGGCGGAGCGGGCCGCGCGCGAGCAGGACGTGCTCGTCGGTTTCGGCGTGGGCGAGCCCCGGACCGCTCGGGGCTCGCCCCGTGATCACCGCCGAGAGGTCGCGGCCGCGGACGCGAGGCGGGCGTGGAATCGCCAGCGCGGCCAGCACCGTCGGCAGCACGTCGATGGACTGCACGACCTCGGCGATCCGACGGGGCGGCAAGGCTCCCGGTGCGGAGAGGACCAGGGGAACGCGTACCTGCTCTTCGTACACGGTGGTGCCGTGATACCGGCCTCCGTGCTCGCCGAACTCCTCCCCGTGGTCCGCCGTGACGATCACGACGCCTCGGGGGCGCGCCTTACGGAAGTGCTTCACGATGGCCCCGAGCGTCGCGTCGGTCGCCGCGATCTCGGAGTCGTAGCGATCGATATCGCGTTTCCCGAACGGGTGCTCGGGATGAGCGACATAGGGCTCGTGGGGGCCGAACAAGTGCACCCACAGGAAGAGCGGCAGCGTGTCCGCGCGATCGAGGTACTCGCGGACCTGCGAGAGCCGCTTCTCGCCCTCCGCGAACTCCACTTTCACGTATTCGAAGCCGAGCTGATTGCGCTGCATCGGCGCGAAGCGCTCGGTGTCGATGAAGAACACCGCGGGCGGGAAGAACGCCGCCGTGCGATAGCCGTACGTGCGCAAGAGCGATGCCCAGGTGTCGGAATCGGCGCCGGCTCCCTGCAGCAACAGCGGGCGCATGTACTTGCCCGTGAGCAAGGACGTGATCGCGTACGACGTGTGGGGGGTCGCCGTGTAGGCGTATTCGAACACCACGCCTTCGCGCGCGAGCGCGTCGATGTGCGGCGTGGTGGCGCGGGCATAGCCGTAGGCGCCCACGTGATCGGCCCGGAGCGCGTCGATGCTGACGAGCAAGATGTCCCGATCCCGGAGGTCGAGGACCGGGTGCGCCGGATTGCCGCTCGCCGAGTCGCCGCACGGTTCGAGCGATCCGGCGCACGGTCCGCCCTCGTCGGCGAGCGGTGGCGGGGGCGAAAAGCGAGCGGCCAATTCGACGATGCGTCCGAGGAGCGGCGCCCTCTCCATCAGGAGGAAGCGGTAGTTGTCGAAGCCCGCGAGTCGCTCCGCGGCCCATGGCGCCGCGAGCACGGCGACAGCGAGCACGGCGGGAACGGCGCGGCCGAAAGCCCCCGCGCCGACGCCGCGAAACCAAGTTTCCGCGAGTCCCGGGGCGAGCACGAGGCAAAGCACCGAGAGGCCCCAATGGAACGCCGGATAGAGCCGCGGCAGCACGAACCCGTTCGCGAGCTCGAGCGCGACGACGACGAGCGCGAGCACGCCGCCGAACACGCGGGGATGGTTGCGCACGGCGCGGGCGAGCCGCGGAGCACACCCGGCGACGACGGCGGCGGCGACCAGAGCGAGGCCGAGGGCGAACCCGAGTCGCACCGGCAAGGATGCGAGGTGCCGTCCTCCCCCGACCCCATAGCCCACGAGGCCCGCGAATCCTCCGGCGAGCCCCGAAAGCGCGAGGCGCGCCCCCCTCGCCTCCGCGCGCTCGACGAGATGGAACACGCCGGCGCCGACGGCACCCGAGAGGCCCGCGAGACCGAGCGCATTCGGCAACAGCCACAACGTGCCGAACTGAAGCTCCCAAATGCTCGCAAGCTCGCGCCGGGCCGCGATGGCCACGACGACGAGCTCGATGGCGAGGACGCCCAAGGCCGCGAGCACTCCGCGGCTCGCACGCTCCGCGGCCGGGCGGAGCGCATGGCGGATCCGCTGGAGCGTGCGCCCCTCAGCGGAAGTCGATGGCGCCAATTTCGAAGCGGCGGGTCCCACCTGGGAGCTTGATCACGACCTCGTCGCCGATGCTCTTCCCGATGAGCGCCCGAGCGAGCGGCGCCGAAACCGAAATCGAGCCGCTGTCGACGTCGGCTTCGTCGGCTCCGACGATGCGGAAGGTCTGCTCCTCGTCGGTGTCGAGGTTCGTGAGCGTCACCGTGGCGCCGAAGCGCACGCGATCGCCGCTCAGCTTGCTCGGATCGATGATTTCGGCTCGCGCGAGCTTGTCCTCGATGTCCTTGATGCGCGCCTCGACCAGACCCTGCCGCTCCTTCGCGGCATGGTACTCCGCGTTCTCGCTGAGATCGCCGTGCTCGCGGGCAATGCCGATCTCTCGGGAGATCTTGGGTCGCTCTTCCTTGAGCCGCATCAGCTCGTCGCGGAGCTTCTGGGCGCCGGCTGGCGTCATGGGTACCTTTTCGGTCATGGCTGCCTCAGCGGCCATCTTATGTGCCCGCGCGGCTTCGCGCCAATCGGTCCGGAGCACGCTTTTTTCGGCCCGCCGTTGCGACGCGTGCTCTCGCCCGGGGCGAGGCGAGCGGGCACTTGCAACCCGACACTTTCCCCGCTAGCCAAGGCGCGTGCCCTCATTTCGCAGGTCCAGGAACGCTCGCGCCCTTGCCGTCGCCTGGTGTGGTCTGCTCGCGAGCGCGGCGCTCGGTCCGGCCTGCACCACGGCCGAATCCCCTGGGGCACGCTCGCCACGAACCTATGCCGAGAACGCTCAGCGCGACTACGAGCGCGCGGTCAAGGCGCTGACCGACAGAAACTGGGAGCTCGTCGATCCGCTGTTCAGCGAGGTCCGACGCAAGTACCCGTACAGCCGCTATGCACGCCTCGCCGAGCTGCGCATGGCCGACGCGGACTACGAGCAGGAAAATTTTGCCGAAGCGATCGCGGGCTACAAGGCGTTCGTCCGCGAGTATCCGAACGACGCCGAGGTCCCCTACGCCCGCTTCCGTATCGCCAAGTCGCAGTACCAGTCGGTGAGCCAGTCGCTCCTTTTGCCACCGCTCGAAGAGCGCGACCTCGGCAGCGTCAACGACGCGCTCGAGACCATCACCGACTATCTCGAGGATTTTCCGCGTTCGGAGCACGCCGAGGAGCTCCGGTACATGCTCGAGGTCGTCGTCGGGCTGCTCGCCCGCCACGAGCTCTACGTGGCTCGGTACTACCTGCATGAGGATCGCTTCGATGCCGCCGAGGCGCGTGTCCGGCACGCGTTGGAGGTCCTGCCCGTCTCCGGGCTCGAGCCCGAGGCGCTGGTGCTTCTCGGCGAAATCCACCTGCGCCAGAAGAAGCGCGACGAGGCCCGAAAAGCCTTTGCTCGCGTGCTGGCCGAGCACCCGGACAGCCCGTTTACCGTCCCTGCCCGAAACCACCTCGCCCGTCTCGGTGAGGCGGTGGGGACGCTCCGGATCTCGGCGCGCAAGGACGAGCCCAAGGCGGTTCCGCGCTGAACGGACGGGCCGCGCGCTCGACCCGTCGTCTCGCTAGCGTCGGGCGCGAGCGATGACTTGCCTCCCCCGCAGTGTAAGCTCGCCCGACGAGCATGACGCAAGCGCGCGACACCGGTCCGCTCACCCTGGCCGCCCCCACGGTCCTCGTCGTCGATGACGAGCGGAACATTCGCCGTACTCTCGAGATGGTGCTCTCAGGCGAGGGGTATCGCGTGCTCGAAGCCGATCGGGCGGAGCTCGCGCTCGACCTCATCGGCAATCCAGCGCAGCCGGTGGACATCGCGATCTTCGATCTGAAGCTGCCCGGGATGAGCGGGCTCGAAGCGCTCGAGCGCTTGAAGAGCGACGAGGCCACGCGAGACCTGCCGATCATCGTGGTGAGCGGGCACGCGACGGTGCACGACGCGGTGAGCGCCATCAAGCTCGGCGCTTCGGACTTCTTCGAAAAGCCGCTGAACCGCGAGCGCATTCTGGTGAGCGTGCGCAACTGCGTCCGCACGGCGCACCTGAGCCGCACGCTCGAACAGCTGCGGGGGGAGCTCGAAGCGCGCTACGAAATGATCGGAACGAGCGCCCCGATGCAGCGCCTGTTCCAAGACATCGACAAGGTCGCGCCCACCAAGGCGAGCGTGCTCATCACCGGCGAGAGCGGCACGGGCAAGGAGCTCGTGAGCCGCGCGATTCATCGCCTGAGCCCGCGCAAGGACGCGCCGTTCGTGAAGGTGAACTGCGCGGCGATTCCGCGCGAGCTCATCGAGAGCGAGCTCTTCGGGCACGAGCGCGGCTCGTTCACCGGCGCTCAGGGCAGAAAGCGCGGCTTCTTCGAGCAGGCGCACGGCGGCACGCTGTTCCTGGACGAAATCGGCGACATGGACCTCGCGGCACAAGCCAAGGTCCTGCGCGCGCTGCAGAATGGGGAAATCGTGCGCGTCGGTTCGGAGCACGTGATCCACGTCGATGTGCGCGTGCTCGCCGCGACGAACAAGGATCTGGGACGAGCCGTCGCGAACGGCACCTTCCGCGAGGATCTCTTGTTTCGATTGGACGTTTTTCCGCTGCGCGTCCCCACCCTGCGCGAGCGCCCCGAAGACATTCGGCTCCTCGCCGACGCGTTCGTCGCCGCCTTTTGTCGCGAGAACGGCCTTCGGGCCAAGCGGATCGATCCCGCGGTGTACGAGGCCCTCACGCGCCGCCCGTGGCCGGGCAACGTGCGCGAGCTCAAGAACGTCGTCGAACGGGCGGCGATCCTGTCGGAAGACGCGATCACGATCGCGGACCTGCCTGAGGATCCTCACACGAGCCCGTTCGAGGACGACCCGGAACCCGCCGCCGGTCCCCCTCCCCAAGCCCGGCCGAGAACGGGTAGGCTCACGCTTCGAGAGCATCGCGAAGCGGCCGAGCGAAGCTACATCGTGGACACGCTGAAAGAGCTCGACTGGAACATCTCGAAGGCCGCGGTAGTCCTCGGTGTCGAGCGCACGAACCTGCACAAGAAGATACGAGCGTATGGCATCAAGCGGGGAGAAGGTTGATTTCGAGGGCGCTCGCGCGCCGATCGGGGCACGCCGCGGAGCGCTGACAGGAACGCGCCCTCCCGTCGAGCTCACGGCACGCGGTGGGACACCGCACGTGCTCGCGCTGCACGGTTTCGGAGGAACGCCGTACGACGTCGAGTGCGTGGTGCGCGCCGCGGAGGAAGCGGGCCTCGAGGCGCTGGCCCCCGTGCTCCCCGGACACGGCACGCACGCGCGGGAGCTTTCGCCGCTTCGGTTCGTGGACTTCGCACGCGGCGTGGACGAGGCCATCGAGCGCCTGGATGGCCCCGTGATCGCCGTCGGTCTCTCGCTCGGCAGCCTGCTCGTGCTGGATCTGGCGCTGCGCCGGCCGCAGCACGTGCGCGCCCTGGCCTTGCTCGGCAACGCGGTCTGGCTCACGGCGCCCTATCCGCGCTGGGCGCTCATGCTCGCCGAGCGGCTGCGGTTCCCCGACTTCATGGCTCCCCGCCGCGGCGCCGATATCGTGGACGTGGTGACCCGCGCACGGCACGTGGGCTACGACGCCCATCCCGTGCACGCGGCCATCGACGTGCGTCGCGCCGGGGAGCGCTTGCGCGGCGAGCTCGGCGCGATCCGCGCGCCGACCTTGGTGCTCCACGGCGCGAAGGATCGCGTTTGCCCGGTGGAGAACGCGTGGAAGGTGGCCGCCGCGCTCGGCTCGGACGATCTGCGAGTCATCGTGTTTCCGCGATCCGCGCACATCCTCACGTGCGACGTGGAGTCCAACGCGGTCCGCGCGGAGCTCGTCGCCTATTTCCGTCGCTTCGCCGAGCCGCGGGTCGCGGCTCAGCTGCCGGTAGAGCCGTAGCCGCCGTCGCCGCGTTCCGTCGCGCCGAGCTCGCTCGCTTCGACGAGCCGCGCACGGGCGACGGGCGCGATGACGAGCTGCGCGATGCGGGCTCGCGGCTCGATCCGGAACGGCTCCTGCCCGAGGTTCACCAGCAAGACGCCGACCTCGCCACGATAATCGGCGTCGATCGTCCCGGGAGCGTTGACCATCGAAATGCCGTGCCGCAGCGCGAGGCCCGAGCGCGGCCGGACCTGCCCCTCGTAGCCTTCCGGAATTTCGAGCACGAGCCCCGTCGGAACGAGCCGGCGCTCGCCCGGCGCGAGCATCATGGGCTCTTCCAGTGCGGCCTCGAGATCGAGTCCCGCGGCTCCCGCCGTTCGGTACTCCGGAAGCCCGACTCGGACCGGCCCGGTTCGGCGCACGCGCACCGTCACCTCGTGCTTCATGGCGCCTGACTACCTCGGCCGGCTCGTGGTTTCGAGCCGATGCCGCTGGAAAATCTCGTCGGCCATCGCCGCGAGCTTCTGGGCCTCGCGCAGAATATCGGTGTTGCTCCGGTAGTGCGGCGAGCGCTCCACGAAGCCCGAGAACGCGCGGTAGCTCTTGGCCACCTCGATCTCGTTGCCAATCTCTTTGCAGATGGCGATCGAGCGCATGAAATAGTCGACGGCTCGGAGCTCGTGCCCGTCGCCCCAGGCGCCCGCGCCCGTGACCTCGCCGAGGGTCCGGAGGGCGACCGCCAGGTGCGGCTTGCTCCGGACTTGCCCGAACAGATCGACGCTGCGCTTGATCGCTTCCCGGGCCTTCTTGAGCTCGCCTTTGGCGAGATGGGCCTTGGCGAGGCCTCGTTTGGCTTCGCCGAGGTGCAGCTTGTCGCCGACCTCCTCGCAGAGCTCTTCGGCGCGCGAGAACACCTCGAGCGAGCGCTCGACGCGCCCGAGACGAAGGTAGGCGTCGCCCATGTTGATGAGCACGACCGCGATGCGGTTGTGCTCTCCGATCTCCGAGGCCGTCGAGTAGGCCTCCTCGAGCAGCTCGAGCGCGCCGCGCGGATCGCCTTGATCGAGCGCGAGCTCGGCGAGCTCGTTCAGGCTCTCCACGATCCCGAGCGGATCGCCGATCTCGCGGCGGATCGTCAGCGCCGCTTCGAGCGCCTCGCGCGCCTTGCCGACGCGCCCGTGGTCGCGCCAAACCAAGCCGATGTTGTTCAGGCTGAGCGCGATCGAGCGACCGTCGCCGAGCTGCTTGCGCATCTCGAGCGCTTTGCGCATCTCGTCGAGCGCCGCTCGGTACTCGCCGCGCATCCAGAGCAGCTTGCCGATGTCGTCGCGACAGCTCGCGACGCCGCGCACGTCGTTCACGCTCTCGAACAGATAGAGCGCCGTCGTGAAGTGCTTTTCGGCGAGCGAAAAGGAGCCCGTGTCGCGGTGGAGGCGCCCGATCCGGTTGTGGGCGGCGCCGCCCTTCGACGGCAAGCCGAGACGGTAGGCGATCGCGAGCATCTCGCGGAAGGCCGCGAGCGCCTCGTCCGTGCGTCCGAGGAGGACGAGCAGTCCGCCGTGCTCGTGCAGCGCCTCGAGACGGCGCCGTGCGTCCGCGCCGGCGAGCAGCTCGAGCCCTCGCTTGTAGTACTCGTCCGCGCGGTTCGCCGCGAAATGATCGCGCGCGATCCGCCCCGCATCGAGGTACGTGAACGCCGCGTTCACCGGGGAGCCCGTGCGCTCGAGATGGCGCGCGAGCATCGCGGTGTATTCTTCCTGGTTTCGGACGCCGTCCTTCTGCGCGAGCCAATCGGCGATGGTCTGATGGTAACGCCGGGCTGCCGCGATCGGCGTGAGCCGCGCGATCGTCTCGCGCTCGAGGTTGTGCTTGAAGACGTACTCGACCTCGTCCGAAAAGCTGCTGTCCGGAAGCCGGAGCACGTAGTCCCGCGCGACCAGACCATCGAGCACTCGTTGAGTGGTTTCGATGTCGGCGCCCGCTTCTTCGTTCCAGAACTCCGGCGGCTCACGATCGATGCGCAAGAGCGCGACGAGCCCGCCGAGCCAGAACACGCTCCCCATCGCGGCCGCGTGCTCGAGCAGACGCCGCTCACCGGGCGAGAGCGCGGCGATGCGCACCGAGACGGCGTCCTCCACCGTCAGCGGCAGGCGGGCGCCGCCCAGGCGCTCGAGGTCGACGCGCCATTGCCCGGGCGCCTCGGGATCGTCGCGGAGGACGCCCGCGTCGAGGAACACGCGCACGATGTGCTCCAGCAACCCAGGCGCGCCGCCGGCCATGTTCACGCCGGCTTCGATGAGCCGTGCGGGGGGCCCGCCGCGACAGGGAGCGAGCAGCCCCCGCAGCACCGTGATCGAGTCCTCCTCGGTGAGGGGCCCCACTTCGAGCACCCGATGCCGGCTCCCCCCGCGCTCTCCCCACTCGGGGTGTCGACTCAGAAAATCGGGGCGCGCTGCGGCGAGCACGAGGATGCGTCCCCGGAGCCCGTCGAGCAGGTGCTCGAGCAGCTCCACGGAGTCCTCGTCCATGGCATGCAGGCTGTCGAAGATCAGGCAAATCGAGCGATGCGTCGCGTCGGCTTCGATGAAGCTCCTGAGCACGGTGCGGCGCAGGTCCCGCGCCTGCGCCGGATCGTCGAGCACCGCGCGGGTGAGCGGAGTTCCCGGGAACTCGACCCCAATCAGCTCGCCGAGGAAATAGCAGACGTCGCCGACGCGCCGATCCCCGAGCACGGCGCTCACCTGCTTGCGGATTTCCGAGCGCGCCGCCTCGGGGATTCGGAGGTCCGGGAGGGAGAAGCGCGACCGCAGGAGGCGTGCGAAAGCGCCGTATGCGGATCCTTCCCGACCGGGCTCTCCCCGGTAGACGCAGGCGCCGTAGCGGGGGGCCCGCACCTCCGAGGCCAGGGCGTCGATGAGCGCACGCTTGCCGATGCCCGCGGGCCCCACCAGCGTCACGATGCGCGTCTCGTTGGCCTCGAGCGTCTCGCCGTACGTGCGCCGCAGCAACGCGAGCTCGTCGTCACGGCCGACCAGCAGGCGGGGGGCCGGAACGGGCGCGTGCAGGGCGTTCATGCCGCGCATCCTGCCCGGCCTCGGAGGCCGTCTCAAGCATTGCAGCGATCCCGAATGGAGGGCCTCGGCCGGCGGGCACACCCAAATTGCCGCGCTGCGGCGCGTTCGCGCCGAGTATACCTTTTGGGAGGTGACGCCCCGGTCAGCAATGGATTAGAGGCTTTTCCGGCGTTTTGCTACCCTCGTCTTTCCCCGTGTCTCTCCCCGAGCGGACCCCAGCACAATCCACCAGCGCCGAGAAGCGCTCCGTCGGCAAGGGTCTCTTTCGAAAGTGCTCCGGTTGCGGCGCACTCTCCACTGCCGAAGAGCTCAAGGCGCGCTGGCACGTATGCCCCGCGTGCGGCCATCACCACCAGATGTCGCCTCGCGAGTGGCGGGCGCTCTTGCTCGACGAAGCCAAGCTCGAGCTCTGGGACGAGCACATCCAACCGGCGGATCCGCTCAAGTTCGAGGACGGAAAGCCCTACGAGGAGCGCATCCAACGCGCGCGGAGCGCCACACAGGCGAGCGAGGGCATCGAGATAGGCTCTGCCCGAATCGAGGGCTGCCGTGTCGCCTACGGCTGTTTCATCTTCGGCTTCATGGGGGGCAGCATGGGTTCCGTCGTGGGGGAGCGGCTCACTCGGCTCTTCGAGCGCGCCACCTCGGAACGGCTCCCAGTCGTGCTGCTGCATGCGTCGGGGGGTGCCCGCATGCAGGAAGGAATCTTGAGCCTCATGCAGATGGCGAAATCCGTGTCCGCGCTGCGGCGCTACCGAGAAGTACGAAAGCCGTTCGTCAGCGTGCTGTTGCATCCGACGACCGGCGGTGTCGCGGCGAGCACGGCGTTTCTCGGGGACGTGAACCTCGTCGAGCCCCGAGCGCTCGTCGGCTTCGCCGGGCCGCGCGTGATCGAGAGCACGCTTCGGACGACGCTCCCCGAAGGGTTCCAGCGCGCCGAGTTCTTGCTCGCACACGGCATGGTGGACCGGATCGTCCCGCGGCTCGAGCTCCGACCGACGCTCCGCACCCTCCTTACGCATCTCGGGGGCGCGAGCGCGTGACCGATCTCAAGGCCACTCTCGAGCGGCTCTACTCCCTGGTTCCTCGCGGTCGGAAGCTCGGTCTCGATCGCGTGCAGGCGGCGTGTCAGCTCTTCGGGAATCCGGAGCGCGCATTCACGGCGGTGCACGTCACCGGTACGAACGGCAAGGGCACGGTCGCGGCGTTCGTCGCGTCGATGGGGCGCGCTGCCGGGCTGCGCGTCGGGCTCTACACGTCACCGCACCTGCATCGGTTCGTCGAGCGCATCAACATCGACGGGGCGCCCATCGACGAGCGCATCCTGATCCCGCTCTTGAATCGGGTGATGGATGTCGCGCCGGAGCTCACCTTCTTCGAGGTCGCGACGGTCGCGGCGTTCGTCGCGTTCCGTGACGCCGGCGTGCAGCTCGCGGTGCTCGAGGTCGGCCTCGGCGGGCGGCTGGACGCGACGAACGTCATTCCCCCGCCCCGGGTCGCGGCCATCACGCGCGTCTCGTTCGATCACATGACCGAGCTCGGGGACACGCTCGGAAAGATCGCGGCGGAGAAGGCCGGAATCATCAAGCCCGGGTCGGCGGTGGTCATCGGCAAGCTCCACCCCGAGGCCCGCGCCGTCATCGAGCAACGGGTGCAGGAGGTGGGCGCACGCATGGTCCCGCTCGGGTCGCCCGAGCCGATCCCGGGTACGCCCCTCGCCTACCCGCGCGTGGCGCTCGTCGGCACCAACCTCGCGGTGGCCGTGACGATCGGGCGCGAGCTCGGTTGGTCCCCCGAGGTGTTGGCTCGCGGCGTCGAGAACACGAGCTGGCCTGGGCGCAACGAGCTCTTGCATCGCAACGGGCAGGAGCTCACGCTGCTCGACTGCGCGCACAACCCCGACGGCACGGTCGCGCTCTCGCACTCGCTCGACCCGACCGTGCTCGCCGACATCGAATCCCGACGGGAGATCGCGCTCGTCTTCGGCGCCCTCAACACGAAGAACTGGCGCTCCATGCTCAAGCGGCTCGAGCACGTCGCGGGCCACCGCGTCTTCGTCGCTCCGCCGATGAACAACGCCGCCGATCCGGCGGAAATGCGCGCGTTCGCGGGCGGTGAGGTCGCGCCGAACATCGAGGCGGCCCTCGAGCGGGCCCGCGCTTTGGTCGGACAGCGAGGGCTCGTCGTGGTGACGGGCTCCACGTTCTTGGTGGGCGCAGCCCGCGCGCTGCTACTCAACTTGCCGACCGATCCCCCCGTGGATCTCTGAGTCCGAGGCTCGGGCGAACGCCGGAGGGTCGAGGCGGCGCGGGCTCGCGAGGCGCGCCCCTCCTCCGGGAACGGAGGCGTCGCGTTCTCGTCGCGGGGAACGCTTCAGCGCGACTTGTGGCGCTCGAGCATGTGCGTCAGCTGTCGCCGATGCTCGGGATTGGCGGAGGACGCCGCCCTCGCCATCGCACGGTGAACGGCTTCTTGACTCTTCGCCGTCTCCGCGCGCAGGCGCGTGAGCGCCCGTTCGAACGCCGCGGGGTCGTACGGCTCGCGCTCGAGCGCCGCCCGCGCTTCGGCGCGGGCCGCCGCGACGTTCTTCCGGAGCTCTCGGAACTCCTCGCGGTCTGCCCCGAGCACCTCGCTCACGATGCGCCGCGCGCCGGGCCCATGGCGCGGGCTGCCATCGATCTTCCAGAGCACCTTCTCTCGATGAGGGCCCCCGAGTCGGCTGCCCACGAGCACGCCCCCGAGCAAGAGGTTCAGGCCGACGGACAGCGCGAGCCAGAGCAGCGGCCGACGGATCTGCATCATGGAGCCTCCTCGAGCACGGCGAGATCGCCCGCGGCGAGCTCGACCCATGCTTCGGAATCGTCGATCCCGTTGCCGGTCGACAGCGCGGAGCCATCCAGCTGCCCGCCAATCCAGAGCCCCACCGCGGCGGCAGCGGCCCAGCCCACCGCCGGAAAGAACCACGCCCACGCTCGCTCGCGGCGTGGCCGCACCACGCGCTTCGGGATGTCGAGCAGCCGGCGCTCGAGCGACGACGGCACCTCGGGCGCCCCGAGCTCCTCGAACACCGCGTCGAGCTCGGCCTCGGAAGCGAGCACCCGCTCGAGCTCGGGTCGGTCCGCGAGCAGCGCGCGGGCAGCGGTGCGCTCGGCCTCGGGCCAGCGCTCGATGTGGCTGCCGTACGCCTCGGCCAGATAACGAAATCGAGATTCGGTCATCGATCGGCTCATGGTCACTCCGCCTTCTCGCCGAATGCGGCGAGCCGCGCTCTGAGGGCACGCCGCCCGCGCGCGAGCAGCGATTCGAGCGCTTCGGGGCTCACGCCCAACACCTCCGAAGCTTCGGCGCCGGACAGGCCCTGCAGGTGCACGAGCGTGAGCGCTGCGCTCTGACGCTCGGGAAGCCCCGCGAGCGCGGCCTCGAGCGCCTCGGCGCGTTGCTTGCGATGCACGAGCACCGTCTGCGAAACCGAGGCCGGAGCAGGCTCGGCGTCCGCGTCCGGGAGCGCCTCGACTCGACCGCGCGCGCGGAGGCGGTCGATGGCGAGATTGTGGGCGATGCGAAACAGCCAGGTCGTGACGCGCGCCGTCGGCTGGTACTCGGCCGCGCGGAGCCAGAGGCGGAGGAACGTCTCTTGGGTGACGTCCTCCGCGTCGGCGGGGTCGCGCACGATCTTTCGAACGAAGTGATGAATTCTCGGGGCATGACGTCGCACGAGCTCCTGGTAGGCGCCCTGGTCGCCCCCGGCGACGGCGAGCACGAGCTGCGTATCGCCCGCCGAGGGCTCCGAGCGTTCCCAATCCATGGGCTTTATGCGCGAGCGGCGCGGTCAGCTCTTCTTTCGGTGTTTGCCGTGGCCCCGGTGCGGGCGGAACTCCTCCTTCGTGAGCACGCCATCGGAGTTCTTGTCCGCCTCCTTGAACCAGGCGCGGGCCTTGGTTTCCATCTCGGAGAGCGTGATCTTGCCGTCGCCGTTTGCATCCTTCTTCTGGAGAAACCGGGCGAATCGCCCCGGAGCTTCGTCCTTGTCGATCACACCATCCCGGTTCGCGTCGAGCCGCTCGAACCGCTGCTTCACCCCGGCGAGGTGCTCTTCGAGCGACACCTTGCCGTCCTGATTGGCATCGATTTTGCCAGCTTTGCCGCCGCAAGCCAGGGCCGCCGCGGTAACCGTCGAAGCAAGGGTCAATCCGAGCACGATGGGCAACTTCTTCATCGATTCACTCCTCTGAGGCGCCGGAATCGTCCGGCTCATTCTCGTCAACGGGGGAGCGGGCGCGATCCGTCGCGGAATCTTCGTGCCTCGAGCGGCCCGCGGGCCGCTCCACCGCGGGGCCGTTTCGAGCCCTGTACCCGGCAAGAGCTCCGCGTGGACTACACTCGACGGCACCATGCCGTCGTTCGATGTGGTCTCCAAGGTGGATTGGTCCGAGGTCCAGAACGCGCTCGGTCAGGCCGAGCGTGAGATTGGGCAGCGTTTCGACTTCAAGGGCACGGACACGACCATCGAGCGCAACCAGAACACGGTCGTGATCCTCTCGAGCACCGAGGAACGCGCCCGCGCCGCGCTCGGCGTCTTCGAGGAGAAGCTCGTTCGTCGCAAGGTGAGCTTGAAGCACCTCGAGCGCAAGGATCCCGAGCCCGGTCCGCGCGGCTCGACCCGCCTCACGGTGACCATCAAGGAAGGGATCGAGCCGGAGAAGGCGCGGCAGATGGTGAAGATCATCAAGGACTCGAAGCTCAAGGTGCAGCCCGCGATCCAGGAAGACACGCTGCGCGTGAGCGGGAAGAAGCGGGATGACCTTCAGGCTGCGATTCAGGTCTTGCGCTCGGCAGAGGGCCTCGATATCGAGCTCCAGTTCATCAACTTCCGAGACTGAGCGGGCCTCGACCCGCTCCCGCCATGTCGCAAGAACGTAAGTATTTCGGGACGGACGGCATCCGCGGCCGCGCGAACGTCGCTCCGATGACGCCCGAGCTCGCCGTACGCCTCGGTCGTGCGCTCGCCCACGTCGCGGGGCGGCACCGCAACCGCGCCCCACGGATCGTGATCGGCAAGGACACGCGCCTCTCCGGGTACATGCTGGAGACAGCGCTCTCCGCTGGCATCTGCGCGATGGGCGGCCGCGTGATGTTGACCGGGCCGATTCCGACGCCCGCCGTCGCGAACCTCACGCAGAGCATGCGCGCGGACGCCGGGGTCGTGATCAGCGCGAGCCACAACCCCTACGACGACAACGGCATCAAGATCTTCGGCCCGGACGGCTACAAGCTTCCGGACAAGGAAGAGCTCGCGATCGAGCGCCTGCTCGATGGCGACGAGCTCGACGGGCTCGGGCGCACGGGCGCGGCCGTGGGGCGCGCCGAGCGGCTCGACGACGCTGCCGGGCGCTACGTCGTGTACGCCAAGAGCACGTTCCCGCGCGAGCTCACGCTCGACGGGGTGCGCGTCGTCGTAGACGGCGCCCACGGTGCGGCCTACCGCGTTGCGCCGGAGGTGTTCGCCGAGCTCGGCGCCCGCGTGTACGCGGTCAATTGTCGCCCGAGCGGCACGAACATCAACAAGGCCTGCGGCGCCCTCCACCCCTCCCACGTGGTCGCCGAGGTCCAGCGTCGCGGCGCCGACGTCGGTATCGCGCTCGACGGCGACGCCGATCGCGTGATCTTCGTGGACGAAAAGGGCCAGATCGTGGATGGCGATGCGATCCTCGCCCTGTGCGGCATCCGGTTGCTCCGCGAGCGCCGGCTGAAGAAGCGCACCCTCGTGACCACGGTGATGAGCAACATGGGGCTCGAGCGCGCCCTCTCTCGAGAGGGCGGCAAGCTCGTGCGCACGGCGGTCGGCGATCGCTACGTGGTCGAGTCGATGCGCCGTCACGGCTACACGTTCGGCGGCGAGCAATCGGGCCACCTCGTCTTCGCCGAGCACGCGACGACCGGCGACGGCATCGTCGCCGCGCTCCAGGTGCTCGCGATCATGCAACGCGAGGCCAAGCCGTTGAGCGAGCTCACCCGCGTGCTCGAGCGCGTCCCGCAGATCCTCGAGAACGTCTCCCTGCCCCGAAGGCGACCGCTCTCGGAGATGCGGGAGCTCAGCCAGCGCATTCAGGCCGTCGAGAAGAAGCTCGGGAAGCGGGGTCGCGTGCTCGTGCGCTGGAGCGGCACGGAACCCAAGCTCCGCGTCATGCTCGAGGGGCCGGAGCCGAAGCTCTTGCGCACCCTCGTCGAGGATCTGGCCCAGGCGGCTCGCCGCGACATTGCGGCGAGCGCCTGAGCTCTGGCTCCCCGAGGCCTCGGCCTCGATCAGCCGGCCGTGGCCGAAGCGCTGGCGGAAGCGCTGGCCTTGATCGACACGTCGATCGAGACCGCGGCCTTCGCCTGTGCGTCGAGCGACGCGGCGAAGCAGCCCGCGACCTGCGCCGCGGCCGTCCCACCGCTCTGGAGCGACGCGCGCACGCCCTCGAGCGCCGTCTTCACGTTGCCCGACACGCCCTCGAGGCTGCTCTGCATGCCCATGCTGACCTTGAGCAGCGCCGGGAGGTTCTTCTCGAGCGCTGCCTTGAGGGTCTGCCCGGCCTGCACGTCGGCAGCGCCCTGAGCCTGCACGAAGACCTGAGCAGGACGACACTCGAGGTTCGCGCTGACCTCGGCGTCGCAGTGCGCCTTGCACTCGGCGCTCATCTCCGGAGGCTTCACGGTCCCGGTGCAACGCGGCTCCTGGAACTCGACGCTGCACTCACCCGTGCAGGTCCCGGAGCATTCGCCCTTCGCCTGCATCGTGCAGCTCGCGCTGCAATCGCCCTTGCACTCCCCGTTGCAGGTCGCGTTCACCTTCCCGGTGCAGGTGCCTTCGCACACCCCGGCGCACTTGCCCTTCGAGTCCTTGCCGTCGCACTTGCCGTTGCAGGTGCCCTCGCAGGTGCCCGAGATTTCGCCCTTGCACTGGCCGCTACAGCTCGCGGAGCAAGTGCCCTCACACTTGGCGCCTCCCTCCACGGTGCACTCGCCTTCGCACTTGCCGGAGCACTGACCGCTCAGCTTCCCGCCCTCGCACTCGACCTTGGCTTCACCGGGCTTCACGGTGGCGTCGCACTTGGCGGCGCAATCGGCCATGGCGTTCATCGACGCCGAACACTCCGGGGGGCGCGTCTCGATTTGAACCTTGCCCCCGGCCTTGGCGCGGAGCTCCCCGATCGCCTTGTTCGCGGCGCCGCACGCGGCTTCCGCCTTCTTCCCGGGACCCTCTTCGGCGGGCGCGAGCTGATCTTCCGGCACGCCCAGATCCTTCGCGAGGTTGGTGCACGCCGTGGCGACCTCCATCTCGAGACCGGCCGCGATCTTCTGCAGGTTGGCGCCCGCCGCGAGCGCGGCTTTCACCTTGCCCTCGAGCTCGCCTTCGAGCCCGAAGCTCGCGTTCATGATGGCAGACGCGTCGGCCACGTCTGCCGGACACGCAGCACCCACGGGCACGCCGGGCATGTTCTTGGCGCCCGGCACCTTGCCGCAGTTCAAAAGCAGCACGGGGGTCGAAAGCAGAACGAGCGAGGCCATAATGTGCCTCGTTCTCGTGCGACCTCGTGTAACGATCATGGAATCATCCTCCTCGCGGCCGTGAGCCGCAGTGCACCACACGCTACACCCGACCTGCCCCGTCGATAAAGCCCGCGGCGTCGAAAGCTGCCTGCGCGACCGCGCACGGACACCTCGCCCAATCTGCCGGACGCACACACACGGCCTCCGCGCAGAGAGCGCCCTGAGCCGGCACGCAAACTCGGGTCTCAGGGCCGACCCCGGAAACGGCAAACTGCGTGTCCGGTCCTGCGCCCGGCGAAAGAGCCCCGCGTTGGATGGCGGCTATTCGCCGGCCGGTCCGCGCCGCCGCTCGGTCTGCGGCGCCTCTCCGCTCGGTGGAGCTGCGAACGGCAACTCCATTTGGGTCGCCTTTCCCACCTTTTCGGCCGGCCGCTGTCCGTGACGCTTGAGGATCTCGTTCTCGCGCTCGATGTCCGCCTGGATGACCTCGGGGTTGTCGAGCGCGAAGGCGAGAGCGTCGAATACCTTCGCGGCACCGAGCTGCGGATACCGCCGAAGG
>Ga0079224_100004246_pt1 | contig 18432 bp, 20 predicted proteins | sample Stecom2015_FD_80414 | JGI IMG/M metagenome (GOLD analysis project Ga0079224, IMG submission 80414) | Agricultural soil microbial communities from Utah to study Nitrogen management - Steer compost 2015 | ecosystem: Environmental > Terrestrial > Soil > Agricultural land | place: USA: Utah... | reverse complement strand
CTCCGCGGACCGGAGTTCGGCGGACACGTTCCGGCCGCCGACGTAGATATCGAAACCGGTCTCGTCCGGTTCCGCGTGCACCTGGAGCGTCTCGAGCCGTTCGGGCTCAAGCGTATCCCAGCGCTCCGGCTCGATCCCGGCCCGGAGCGCGGCGTAGGTGAGTGCTCGGTAGAAGGCGCCGGAGTCGAGGTGCCGGAACCCGAGCCGTTCGGCGACTGCGCGAGCCGTCGTGCTCTTTCCGGACGCGGCCGGCCCGTCGATGGTGATGATCATGGAAAAAACGTCTCTTGGACTTCTCGGAGTCGGTCCCAGAATCCGGGGAAGCTGACCGCGGCCACGCCGGGGTCGTCGATCTCGATGGAGTTGCCGGGGAGCGCGCCGAGGATCCCGAACGCCATGGCGATGCGGTGGTCTCCGAAAGCGCTGACCCGTCCGGTGCACGGCGCATCGGTGCCGCGGATCAGGAGCCCGTCGTCGAGCTCCTCGACGCCGACGCCGACGCTCTTCAGGTTCGTCGCGATCGCTCGTATCCGGTCGCTCTCCTTGACGCGGAGCTCTGCGGCGCCGGTGATTCGCGTCTCGCCCTCGGCGCGTGCGGCCAGGATCGCGAGGATCGGGATCTCGTCGATCAGGGCGGGGATCTCCTCGGCTCCGATCGAGGTCGCCCGGAGGCGAGACGGGTACAAGGTCGCATCGGCGACCGGTTCCTCGCACTGGTCGCACGCGTTGTCGAGGTAGATCTGGCCGCCCATCCGTCGCAGCACGTCGAGGAACCCGGTCCGCGTCGGGTTCACGCCGACGCCTTTCACACGGACGCCGACGCGTGGCGAGAGTGCGCCGAGCGCGAGGAAGAAGGCCGCCGAGGAGAAGTCGCCGGGCACGTCGCAGTGGAGCGGCTCCAGGAACTCGGGAGGCTCGAGCCGTACGATGTTCTCCCCGCCCGGGCCGCGCTCGTTCGAGAGGTTGGCGCCCATGGCGCGGAGCATCAGCTCGGTGTGGTCCCGGGAGGCGAGCGGCTCGGTCACCTGGACCGGGACGCCGCCCGTCAGCCCGGCGAGGAGGAGGGCGCTCTTGACCTGGGCGCTGGCGTGCGGGCTCGCGTATTCGATCGGTCGGAGCTCGCCTCCCGTGATCCGGATCGGGAGGCGATCCGGATCGCCGAGCTCGTCGATGCGGGCGCCCATCCGGGCGAGCGGTTCGGTGATCCGCCGCATCGGACGGGCGCGGAGCGAGGCGTCCCCGGTCACGACCGCGGGGAACGAGCACCCGGCGAGCACGCCGAGGAGCAGGCGCGCCAGCGTCCCGCTGTTCCCGCAGTCGATCGCCTCGCCGGGCGAGGCGAGGCCGTGCACGCCGATCCCGTTGAGTGCGAGCGTCCGTCCGTCCGTCGTCAGCTCGGGGATCGGCGCGCCGAGCGCGCGGAGCGCCGCCGCGGTCGCCTGCGCGTCCTCACTCGCGAGCAGGCCGCCGACCACGCTCGTCCCCCGGGCGAGGGTGGACAGGATCAGCGCGCGGATGGTGATCGACTTGTCGCCCGGCACGCCGAGTTCCACGACCGGCGTGTCCGCTCCGTCCACTCTGATCGCCACCGGATCAATCCTCCTGTCGGTACGGCACCTCGACCTCCAGCCCGTCGTACGCGACGGTCGTATTCGGAAAGACCTGCCTCGCCTCGCGTTCGAGCGCGCGCGGGTCCTCGGCGTATCGGGACGAGAGGTGCGTCAGGAAGAGCCGACCCACGCCCGCCCGCTGCGCGACGGTCGCCGCCTCCCGCGCCGTGGAGTGGTTCGTGGCGCGGGCGCGGTCCGCCTCGTCCTCGCCGAACGTCGCATCGTGGATCAGGACATCCGCGCCCCGTGCCACCTCGACCGTCGTACGGCACGGCCGGGTGTCGCCGGTGTAGACGACTCGCCGTCCGGGCCGGCTCGGGCCGACCACTTCTTCCGGCCGAACGATCCTGCCCTCCACCTCGACCGGCTCCCCGCGGTGCAGCTTGCCGAAGAGCGGGCCCGCCGGCACGCCGAGTTCGCGCGCCCGGTCCGGGTTGAACCGGCCGGGCCGCGGGTGCTCCGCGACGGCGTAGCCGAGCGAACGACCGCCGTGTCGCGTCCGGAAGGCGAGGATGTCGTAGCCATCCCGCTCGACCCTCTCGCCGGGCGAGAGTTCTTGGATCCCGATCTCGTAGGGCACCCTCTCGACGCCGAGGTTCACGGCGGCATCCAGAATCGCACGGCTGCCCTCGGGCGCCCAGAGCGTAATCGGCTCCTCGCGGCCCTGGAGCCCCATCGTCCGGAGCAGGCCGATCACGCCGAGGAAATGGTCGGCGTGCATGTGCGTGAAGAAGATGTCACGGATCGCGAAGCCCGTCTGGAACCGCATCATCTGACGCTGCGTGCCCTCGCCGCAATCGAAGAGCATCTGCTCGCCTTGACGGTTGAGGTGGATCGCACTGACGTTGCGGCCGACCGTCGGGCGGCTGGCGGCGGTGCCGAGAAAGGTGATCCGGATCATCCCTTCGCGTCCCCCCGGAACAGGTACGCGCCGATGGCGAGGAACGCGTATCCCACATACAGAGTCCGCGGCCACGGCGTCGCGACCGGGCCGAGCAACAGGAGGAGGAGCACGCCGAGCCGGATCAACTCGACCCGGCGGCCGTGCCTCGCCTCGATCGCCATCGCCGTCGCCTCTCGCATCCCCGTCACATCCCCTCGCTGTGCCCTCGTCTCTGCGATCTCGTCGGCGAAGACGCACTCCGCTCCCCACCGTAGCGCGCGCAGGACGCTGCGGCCCGCCCGTAACGCAACGGCTACACAGCCGAGTGCGGCCAGGAGATCGAGTACCGGTTCCATCGCCCCAACGTACCGGGACCGGGAGGCGCCGGGCAAGCGACGACGCTCGTCGCGCGCGGCGCCTGAAACGGCCGGGGCATCGGCCTCCCGGGCCGCCGGCCGCCGTCCCAAAACGAAGCGCCACCGACCGTACTGGATCAGTGGCGCCGTCCCCATGCCGGGGGCGGGATTCGAACCCGCACGCCTCGCGGCGAGCGATTTTAAGTCGCCTGCGTCTGCCCGTTCCGCCACCCCGGCTGCACCCGGGTAATCTACCGGAAACCGGTGTCCGGCTCAACACCCGCGCCCGGCCGCAGCCGGTCGGCCGATCAGGCCGGCTCGCCCCGTCCCCCGACCGCCTCGCGGATCGAGCGGATGTTCTCGGCGACGGTGGCTTCCTCATTGAAGACCGCCGCACCGGCGACGAGGACCGTCGCGCCCGCGTCGACCGCCTCGGGCGCCGTCGCCACGCCGATCCCGCCGTCGACTGCCACCTCAACGCCCCAGAGGTGCCGCTCCCGCAACGCCTGCCTCACGCGAGCGATCTTCTCCGGACTCGTCGGGATGAAACGCTGACCGCCGAACCCGGGGTTGACCGTCATGACGAGGACCAGATCCACGTAGGGCAGGATCTCGTCCAGCATCGAGGCCGGGGTCGCGGGGTTCAGCGCGACCCCCGGGCGCACCCCGAGCTCCCGGATCCGTTCGACGGTCCGGTGCAGGTGAGTGCACGCCTCCACGTGCACCGTCAGGGTCGAGGCGCCCGCGTCAGCGAACGCGTCCAGGTACCGCTCCGGCGCCTCGATCATGAGGTGCACATCGAGAGGGAGTTCGGTCACCTTGCGCAGCGCCGCGACGACGGGAGGGCCGATCGTGAGGTTCGGCACGAAATGGCCGTCCATCACGTCGACGTGGATCCAGTCGGCGCCCGCCGCCTCCGCCTCCGCGATCCCGTCGGCCAGGCGCGCGAAGTCGGCCGAGAGGATCGACGGCGCGATCTTGATACCGTTCACTGCTCTTCCACCATCGGAAAGCCCGTGCCGACGGGTCGGCCGGCACGGCGCCCATCGTACGGGCCCGTTTCCCTGCTCACCGCTCCGGCGCCGTCATGACGCGGGCCCCGCCCTCGGCACCCACGACGACGGCATCGGCGAGCCCGAGGAAGAGCCCGGTCTCCACGATCCCGACCCGCTGCCGGAGCTCGCGCTCGAGGCGCTCCGGTTCGAGGATCCCTTCATCGAAACGGCAGTCCAGCAGGTAATGGCCGCCATCCGTCACGAAGGGGTTCCCCTCCGGATCCCGGCGCAACGTCGTCTTCGCGCCCAGGAGATCGAGGTACGCGAGGTGCGTCGTCCACCCGAAGGGCACGACCTCCACCGGGAGCGGCGCCTTCGTACCGAGTCGGTCGACGAGCTTGCTCTCGTCCACGACGATGATGAGCCGGTCCGACGCCGTGGCCACGATCTTCTCCCAGAGGAGCGCGCCGCCCAGCCCCTTGACCAGCTGGAGGCCGGACGTAACTTCGTCCGCGCCGTCGATCGTCAGGTCGAGGCGAGGTTCGGACTCCAGGTCGGTCAGCTCGAGGCCGAGCTGCCGGGCGATGCGGCCCGTCTCCCGGGACGTCGGCACGCCCACGATGTCGCGGAGCGCGCCCGCGCGGACCCGCTCCGCCAGGACCTCCAGGACGTGCCGGGCGGTCGAGCCCGTCCCGAGGCCCAGGACCATCCCGTCCTCGACGTACTCGACCGCCCGTTCGGCCGCCATTCGTTTCAGCCTGTCCGCGTCGCTCAAGAGGGGAATCGCCTCAGGAGGTCCTTGATCCGTTCCGTCAGGGCCAGCGCCTCGTCCATCGGACGCTGCCACATGTTCCGGCCGAAGATCAGCCCCGTCGCGCCCTGCTCGATCGTGATCCGGGCCTTCTCCATCAGGTCCTCATCGCTGATCTTGCTGCCGCCGCTGAAGAGGACCATCGAGTTCCCGGCCGACTCGACGACGCGCCGCACACCCGACTCGTAGTCCCACTCGAGCGTGTTGTACGGCTTCGGCTGGTCCGCGTCCTTCGCGCTCTTCACCGGCACGTTCAGCTTGATGATATCCGCGCCCAGTTCGTGCGCGAGCCGCGCCGCGTAGTCGACGGCGTACAGCGAGTCGCGCCCGCCCTTCCGCTCGATCGCCTCTCCCCGGGGGTACGACCAGACGACGATCGGCATCCCGTACTTCTCGCACTGCTCACGGACCTCGAGGAACTGGAGGAAGTCCTCGTCCTGGCGGGGCGAGCCGACGTAGAGCGTGTAGCCGATGGCGTCCGCGCCGAGTGCGACGGCGTCCGCTACGGTCGCCGTGAGCGGCGAGAACGCGTGCGCATCGCTCGGGATGTTCGTCTTCCCGTTGATCTTCAGGATCAGCGGCACCCGCCCGGCGTACTTCTCCATGTACCGCCGCGCCAGGCCCCAGTGGCAGGCGATGGCGTTGTAGCCGCCCTCGGCCGCGAGACGCCACTGGAACTCCGGATCCTTCGCCGCGGGGTTCGGGAAGAAGTTGAGCGGACCGTGCTCGATCCCCTGATCGATCGGCAGGACCAGGAGCGTGCCGTTCCCCACGCCGTACTCATAGAGCAGCCGGTGCAGGCGGACCCGCTTGCCGGGAGACAGGTCGAGGTCCTCGAGACGCGGGCGCGCCACGGCGGTGGGCGCTTCGACCGTCGTGGTTCCGTTCGGTGCCATCCGTTCCTCCACGTTGAAATCGCGTTGTTGTTCAGACCATGGAACGCCGCCGTTCGAGCACCCGTCGCACGGCAGCCTCGATGTCGTCGGCCGTCAGGCCGTACTTGCGCAGGAGCGCGCCCGGATCGCCGCTCTCGGCGTAGGTGTCGTCCAGCCCCACGAATTCCATGGGGACCGGGTGATCCCGGCAGACCACCTGCGCGACCCTCGCGCCGAGCCCCCCGTGGATCAGGTGCTCCTCGGCGGTCACGATCGCACCGGTCTCCCGGGCGGCGAGCCGGACGGCCTCCTCGTCCAGCGGCTTGACCGTCGCCATGTCGAGGACGCGGACGCGGATCCCGTCCCGCAGGAGCCGCTCGTGTGCGACGATCGCGGCGCCGACCATGATCCCGTTCGCGATGATCGTCGCATCCCCGCCTTCGCGGACGAGGGTCGCCCGACCGAAGGCAAAATCGGCCGGAACTCCATCATAAATCAAGGGGGCCTTGGGACGGCCGGTCCGGATGTAGACCGGCCCCTCGTGCGCGTAGGCCGCCTCGACCGCTGCACGGGTCTGGTACTCGTCCGACGGGACGCAGACCACGAAATCCGGGAGAGAGCACGCGAGCGCCACATCTTCGACCGCCTGCTGGCTGGCCCCATCCTCGCCGGGCGAGATCCCGCCGTGGCTGCCGACGACCTTAACGTTCAGCCGGGGGTACGAGACCGCCATCCGCAGCTGGTCGAAGCCCTTGAGGATGACGAAGCAGGCGAAGCTCGAGATGAACGGCACCTTCCCCGAGCTGGCCAGTCCGCTCGCCACGCCGACGAGGTTTGCCTCCTGGATCCCGACGTTGAAGAACCGGTCCGGGAACTCCTCGCCGAAGAACGCGCTCCGGGTGCTCACCGCCAGGTCCGCGTCCAGGACGACGATGTCGTCGTGGCGACGGCCGAGATCGCGGAGCGCTTCGCCGTACGCGTCGCGCGTGGCCTTGCCGAGTTCGAGCCCTTCGTAGAGCGTCTTCACCGTCCCGCCTCCTTCTCGGCCGCGGCCTCGCGCTCGATCGATTGCTCGGCCCGGATCAGGGCGCCCTCCAGCTCGCCGAGCGCACGAGCCAGTTCCTCGTCCGTCGGCGCGACCCCGTGATAGGCGTTCTCACCCTCCATGAAACTCACGCCCTTGCCCTTGACGGTATGCGCGATCACACACGCGGGCCCCGACTCCGCGATGGTCCACTCGAGCCCCTGGACGACCTGGACCAGGTCGTGGCCGTCGATCTCGCGGACGGCCCACCCCATCGACTCCCACTTCGCGGCGAACGGCTCGAGGTCCAGGATCTCCGAGACCGCACCGTCGAGCTGGTACTTGTTGTAGTCGACGATTGCGATCAGGTTGTCCGGCCGGAAGTGCCCGGCCGCCATTGCAGCCTCCCAGACCTGCCCCTCCTGGCACTCGCCATCGCCGAGGAGCACGAACACGCGGTAGTCCCGGCCGTCCATCTTCGCGGCCAGCGCCATCCCCAGCCCGATCGAGAGCCCCTGGCCGAGCGAGCCCGTCGACGCCTCGATCCCCGGCGTCGCGCCCAGGACCGGATGCCCCTGCAGGCGGCTGTCGATCTTGCGGAGCGACATCAGCTCCTCGACCGGGAAGAACCCCGCCTCCGCGAGCGCCGCGTACTGGACCGGCACGCCGTGACCCTTCGACAGGATGAAGCGGTCACGATCCGGCCAACCCGGACGCCCGGGATCGTAGCGCAAGATATCCCCGAAATAAAGGGCGGTCACGATCTCGACCGCCGAAAGCGAGCCACCGGGATGACCGCTCTTCGCCTCGGCCAGCATCTGTACGATGTGTCGCCGAAGCACGGTCGCCCGGTCTCGAAGTCTCTCGTAGGTGAGGCGATCCCTCTCCCGTGCAGGCGCAGCTTCCCCCATGCGTCCCCTGATTCGGATGTAGGTCCCGAGTCTCTGCAGCCGAGTAACTTAGCCCTCGAACGCAGATCGCGCTATAGCGCCGTCCGGCGGCGGACGGAGCCGTGGTTCAGGGGGAGGGTTCAGACACCGTGCCGTGACTCAACCGGCGTCGCCCTCGATGACGCGCAGCCGGCGGTCCTCGGCCGTCGCGACGATGACCTCGGCCTCACCGTCCGGCGCCGGGATCGCCGGGCTGCGGACCGGGAGGAGCGAATCCCTCAGCCGTGCGAGCGTCATGTAGTAGACGACCTCGCCGATGTTCTCGCGCACGTCGAGCGCTTCGAGGTAGAGCTGGACGGCCTCGGTGCACGACAGCTCGCCCTTGAGCATCTCGGCGAAGCTGAGCGCGTTCTCGACCTGGGTCTCGATGAGCGCGACCTCGGTACGCGCCGCTTCGAGTTCGATCCAGAGCCGGAGGTCGTCGTGCACCCGCCCCCTCAGCCGCTGTCGGATATGGTCCAGGATCGAGCGTGCGCCGCGCTCCGCCGCCGCCGCTCGGGCCGCCGCGTCGGCCTCGGCCATACGCTCCGGCCAGTCGTTCGCCTGGTCGCTCCGACCGCCGAGCGCGGCGAGGGCGCGCGTCGTGATGATCCGGGCTTCGTCGTCCGAAAGGCGGAGGAGACGGTTGTAGATGGCGAGCCCCTCATCGAACGGGATCTGGTCCGCGATCTGTTGGATCAACTCGAGCGCGTGCTCGACGTGGGTGGCGAGCAGACGTTCCTGTGCGACGGCGATCGCGAGTTCGATCCGTCGTCGGACGGGGGGCGACAGAGTCTTGGAAACGAACGGGCCTTTCACTGCGGTGCCCTCCACCCTGGCGTGCGATCTCGGAGCGGGACCCGCCTCCGTGGAGGTGCAAATTCCATTCCGGGCGCCGTCTATCGAGCGCGCCCGTGGTACGGCCCGCGCCTCCGCCGGAGTTCCGGGAGCGGGCGCTTCCGGATACGCTCCTCGCCGGTGACGAAATCCGGCCCTGCGCCGTAGCGGTCGCCGAAATGGTAGTCGTAGGTGTGGTCGGGACCGTAGGGGACGGGGGCGTTCCCGTAGCGCCCGAGTTCGCCGGGGCCGGTGTACCCCTCGTCGATGGGACGGCCCGGGCGCCGCCGGTCCGGTGGCGGGGGGCGACCCGACCCCCGTTCCGTGCGGGGCGGAGAGGCCGATCTGGCCGCGGAACGCCGCCATCGGGTCCGGCCGCGCTCCCGTTCGCGATACTCGTCGTCGTACATGCCCCCCTCCTGCAGCGCTCCGACCGGGCCCGGCGGGGGGCGGACACCCCGCCCGCCGGGCCGGCCTTACGCTACGGATCGGGGCAAGGCGCATGCCGGGAGGCTCGGCTCCCGGCGGCCACGGCTCGCCCGAGGGCGGCCCGGGCGGCGTCGATCTGGTCGAGGACGGCCTTGCGCCCGGTCCCGCCGGCGAGTCCCCTCGCTTCGACCGACCGCTCCGGCGTGAGCGGCCGACCGAGAACGGCGGGGAGTGCGGGATGGATCTCCTGGAGGACCGACTCCGGGAGCGCGTGGACCGGGACCCCCTCATCCTCGGCTCGCCGGAGCAGCCTGCCGATCGCGCCGTGCGCCTCGCGGAACGGCGTCCCGTGCCGCACCAGTGCGTCGGCGAGGTCCGTCGCCAGGATCGCGGTGTCGTCGACGGCGCGCGCGAGGGCGTCCTCGTTGAAGACGAGCCCGGCGACGGTGTCCCTCGTCACGGGGACCACGAGTGCGAGCGCATCGACCGCGCCGAAGAGGAGCGACTTGTCCTCCTGCAGGTCCTTCTGGTATCCGGCCGGGAGCCCCTTGAGCAGGGCGAGGGCGGCGGCCACATCGCCCACGAGGCGGGCGGCTTTGCCTCGAGCGAGTTCGAGCCCGTCCGGGTTGCGCTTCTGCGGCATGAGGCTCGAGCCGGTCGTGAAGGCTTCGGGCAGGGTGACGAACCCGAACTCGTCCGTCGAGAAGATGATGAGGTCCTCGGCGAGCCGCGAGAGGTGCGACCCGATCAGCGCCGCGACGAACACGACCTCGCAGACCCAGTCCCTGTCGCCGATGGCGTCGATCGAGTTGGGCGAGATCGACTGGAACCCGAGGAGCTCCTTGAGCAGCGTCCGGTCGATCGGGAAGGCGGAGCCCGCGATGGCGCCGGAGCCGAGCGGCAGCTCCGCGACGCGGTCCAAGGCATCGCGCAGCCGGTCCAGGTCCCGCTCGAAGGCCCAGAAGTAGGAGAGGAGCCAGTGCGCGACCCGGATCGGCTGTCCCCGCCTGAGGTGGGTGTACGCCGGCATGATAAGGTCGACCGTCTCGGCCGCCCGATCGATGAGCGTACGCTGGAGCCCACGGAGGTCGGCGGTCAGCCGGGCGCCCGCGCGGAGCGTCCAGAGCCGGGTGTCCGTCGCGACCTGATCGTTCCTCGAGCGTCCGGTGTGCAGCTTCCCGGCGACCTCTCCGACCTCCTCGTAGAGCAGGCGTTCGACGAGGGAGTGGATGTCCTCGTCCTCGGCGCCCTCCGCGGCCCCGGCCCCGATCCGGGCGGCGACCCGGACGAGCCCCTGGTCGAGGCGCTGGGCCTCGTCGCCGTCCAGGACCCCGGCCCAGAGGAGCGCCTGGACCCATGCACGGCTGCCCTCGATGTCTTCCCGCCACAGCCGGCGGTCCACGGGGAGGCTGCGGTTCAGGTCTTCCAGCAGCGGCGAGGTCCGGCCGCCGAAGCGGCCGCCCCAGAGGCGCCTGCTTGTCGGCTCGGGCGGCGCAGGCTCATTGACGACCGCCTCCGGGGTACCCTTCGGCGCGCTCACGCTCCGCTCCCCGCCAGCTCAGGCGCGCGGGCGACGTCGGCCAGGACGGGATCGAGCGCATTCGGACCCTGCGCTCCGCTCGCGGCCGCCGCCGGGATCGCGCGCGAGCGCCTCGCCGCCTCCGCACGGATCGGGAGCGAGAAGAGGCGGATGAAGCCGGCCGCGTCCGCGTGATCGTAACCGTCCACGGCGTCGAAGGAGGCGAGCGCCTCGTCGTAGAGCGCCTCGTCGCTCCACCGCCCCGCGATGATCACGTTGCCGCGGTAGAGCTTAAGCCGGACCCGTCCCGTGACGCGCTCCTGCGTCTTGTCGACGAGCGCATCGAGCGCCTCGCGCTCCGCCGACCACCAGCGCCCCTCATAGACGAGGTCCGCGTACCGGGCCGCGAGCTCGTCCTTGAGCGCGAGGACGCGACGGTCCAGGACGAGCTGCTCGAGTTCGCGGTGCGCCGTCAGGAGGATCGTCCCGCCCGGCGTCTCGTAGACGCCCCGCGACTTGATCCCGACGAGCCGGTCCTCGAGGATGTCTGCGCGCCCGATCCCGTGCTCGCCGCCGATCTCGTTCAGCAGCTCGAGGAGCGCGACCGGTTCGAGCGCCTCGCCGTCGACCGTGACCGGGTACCCCTGCTCGAACCCGATCTCGATGTAGACCGGCCGGTCGGGCGCATCTTCCGGTGCGCGCGTCAGCATGAAGAGATCCTCGGGCGGCTCGAAGCCCGGGTCCTCGAGCGGCCCGCCCTCGTGCGAGATGTGCCAGAGGTTCCGGTCCCGGGAGTAGATCTTCTCCTTCGACGCCGTGACCTCGATCCCGCGCTCGGCCGCGTAGCGGAGCGCGTCCTCCCGCGACTGGATCGACCACTCGCGCCACGGCGCGATCACGTCGAGCGTCGGCGCGAAGGCCGCGTACGTCAGCTCGAACCGGACCTGGTCGTTCCCCTTCCCCGTGCACCCGTGCGCGAGCGCTTCGGCCCCGAGCGAGACGGCCAGCTCGGCCTGACGCCGGGCGATGATCGGCCTCGCCATCGCGGTCCCGAGCAGGTACTTCCGCGCGTAGACAGCCCCCGCCCGGAGCGTCGGCCAGATCGCCTCACGCACGAACGCATCACGCAGGTCCTCGACCACGCACATCGCCGCGCCCTGACGCCTCGCCTTCGCGTCCAGCCCGTCCAGCTCCTCGCGCTGGCCCACATCCGCGGCCATGCAGATGACGTTCGCGCCGTACGTCTCCCGAAGCCACGGGACGATGATGGAGGTGTCCAGCCCTCCGGAATATGCAAGCACTACGGTGCGTGCCATTTCGGTCTCCGTTTCTATCGATCCGCTATCAGGTCGAGGACGACCATCGCCTTCTTGCACGCCGACCGGTCGATCCCCTCGATACGATCGGCCTCGAGCTTCTCCGGGACCTCCGACCGCGGAACGGTGCGGAATCCGAGGTGATGGAAGAACTCCTCCCGCATCGTCAGGGCGAAGAGCCGCCTCAGCCCGAACGCCGTGGCCTCCTCGATCAGCGACTCGACCATGCGACGGCCGATCCGCTGGCCCTGGCACCGCTCCGAGACCGCGAGCGCCGTCACCTCGCCCAGGTCCGACGAATACACCCGCAGGCCGGCGCACCCCACGACCTCGCCCCGATCCACGGCGACGACGAATTCCCGTATGTGGCGGTAGAGCTGAGCCGACGTCCTGGGGAGGACCAGCCCGTGCTGGATGTAGCAGGCCAGGAGCGCCTCCATCCCGGGCACATCCCGGGGGCAGGCGCGCCGGACCACGGTCCGGTCGGGCGACGGGACGGTGTCGGCCCCCCCGGATGCAGCGCCGTCCGCCGGCAGCGACACGCAGGGCGCGCCCTGGGGCCCGGCCGCGCCGGGCGCCCTCGCTTCGACAGCCAGCATCACGACAGGACCTCGGTCAGGATCTCGAGCCCCCGGTCCAGCTCCGCCTCGTCGATGGTGAGCGGTGGGAGCAGGCGGACGACCTTCTCGCCGGCGTTGACCAGGAGGAGCCCTCGCTCGAAGGCGGCGTTCACGACCGCGGCCGCGTCGCCCTCCAGTTCGAGTCCCCAGAGGAGCCCCCGGCCCCGGAGCTCCCGGGCCCGGCCGGCCGCGATGATCGGGCCGAGCGCCTCACGGATCCGTTCGCCCCGGGCCCGCACGCCGGCCAGGAACTCGGGCGTCGCGATCCGGCGCACAACCGCGAGCGCAACCGAGCTGACCAGCGGTCCGCCACCGAACGTCGTCGCGTGGTCGCCCGGCTGGACCGCGGCGGCGATCCGATCCGTCAGCAGGACGGCGCCCATCGGCAGCCCTCCGGCGAGCGGCTTCGCCAGCGTCATGAGGTCGGGCATCACACCCGAGGCCTCGTACGCGAAGAGCGTCCCCGTCCGGCCGAGGCCGCACTGGACCTCGTCGAAGATCAGGGCGGCGTTCGCCTCGTCCGCCGCCGCCCGGAGCGCACGCAGGTACTCCGGCTCGAGCGGCCTGACCCCGCCTTCGCCCTGGACGGGCTCAGCGATGATCGCCGCAGTACGGTTCGGGCAAACAGCCTTGCGGAGCGCCGCCTCATCGCCGGGCGGGACGAAGCGCACGCCCGGCATGAGCGGCTCGAACGGCTCGCGGTACGACGGCCGGTCCGTCGCGGCGAGCGAGCCGAAGAGACGGCCGTGGAAGGAACCCTGGAGCGCCACGATCTCGTGCTTCATGGAGCCCCCGAGCCCGCGAGCCCACCGACGCGCGAACTTGAACGCCGCCTCGTTCGCCTCCGCTCCACTGTTGCAGAAGAAGACACGGTCGGCGAACGAGCGTCGGACCAGCTCGCCGGCGAGCGCTTCGGCCGGACCCGTACGGAAGAGGTTCGACGTGTGGATCAGACCCGTGGAGAGCGCCGTCCGTATCACGTCCGCGACTCCGGAGTCGTCGTAGCCGAACGCGTTGACCGCGATCCCGCTCGTGAAATCGAGGTACTCGCGGCCATCCTCCGCGATCATCCGCGCACCTCGTCCGGCGACGAAGACCGGCGGGTGCGGACGATACACGCCAAGCACCGCGGAGCTCATGCCGCACCCGCCTGGCTCGGCGCCGCCTCGTCCGGGATCCGGCTCGCGACGGCCATGACGCCGGCCGCGTCCGACCCGACGGCCGGCTCCCCGTCGAACGACGCGCCCGCGGCGACAGGGACCTCGGCCGGACCGAAACCGCCCACCCGCGTGCCGGCGGACGCGTCGACCAGCATCTCCAACGGTCCGATACGGACCGCCGACACGCCTTCGCGGAGCGCCTTCAGCCCGGCGGCCAACTTGATGCCCATCCCGCCATCGGCCACGCCGGACGCGATCAGCGCCTCCGCCTCTCCCGCATCGAGGTGCGACCGGGCTCCATCCCGATCCCGCACGCCCGGCACATCCGTCACGAAAAGGAGCTCGTCCGCCCGGAGCGCGGCCGCGACCGCCATTGCGACATCGTCCGCGTTGACGTTCACCGCCCCGCCGTCCTCGCCCCGGGAGACCGGCGCGACGACCGGGACGAGCCCCAACCCGAGCAGCCCGCGGAGCAGCTCCACCCGCACCCGCACATCTTCGGCGACCCGGCCGAGCGACGGGTCCGACCAGCCCTCGGCGACCAGGAGCGACCCGTCCTGACCCGAGAGGCCGATCGCGTCGACGCCCCCCGATGCCAGAGCCCGGACGAGCCGCTTGTTCAGGCGCCCCGCGAGGACCATCTCGAGCACGTCCAGGACCTCGGGAGACGTGACCCGACGGCCCGCGACCCGCTCCGGCACGATCCCCAGCCGCCTGGAGTACGCATCCGCCTCGGGGCCGCCGCCGTGGACCACCACCAGCCCATGGGGCGAGCGCGCCGCAAAGTCCGCGAAGCGGCCGAGCCACGCCGAATCCTCCAGGACCCGGCCGCCGATCTTGACCACACGCACCATCACGCGATCAGCCCCTCCGTTTCGCGCCAGCCGAAGATCAGGTTCGCGTTCTGGACGGCCTGGCCCGCCGCACCCTTCACCAGGTTGTCCAGCGTCGCGACCACCAGAAGGGTCGGAGGCTCCACCTCGACATCCGAAAAGCCGAGCGCGACGGCATTCCGACCGACGACACCTCGCAACGACGGGAGCTCGCCCGCCTCCAGGACCTCGATGAACGGCTCCGACGCGTACGCCTCGGTCCACAACCCGACCGCGTCGCCCACGCCCAGATGCGACGTCAACGGAAGATGGATCGTCTCGAGGATCCCACGACGGACCGGGAGGAGATGAGGGGTGAAGATGAACGGACACGCGCCCCCCAGACGCGCGAGCGACCGCGCGATCTCCGGAACGTGACGATGACGGTTCCCGACCCCGTACGCACGGTAGTCCTCCGCCACCTCGCCGAAGAGGAGCGCACGCTTCGGCGAACGCCCGGCTCCCGTCACGCCCGACGCCGCGTCGATCACGACCGGACGGCTCGTATCCACGATCCCGGCACGGATCGCAGGAGCCAGGGCGAGGAGAACACCCGTCGGATAACACCCGGGGTTCGCCACGAGACGAGCCCCCCGGATCTCGTCGCGCCACAACTCCGGAAGACCGTAGACGGCTCCGCCGACTCCCGAACGGAGATCGCTCGAGAGATCCACGACCACCGCCCCTGCAGACGACGCGCGAAGCGACCACTCGCCCGAGACATCCGTGGGAAGCGAGCAGAAGATCAGGTCCGCATCCCCCAGACGCGCGTCCTGGACCGAGATGTAACGCTCCGAGCGGCCCGGGATCCGTTCCCCGGCCTCAGACTCGGATGTCGCGAACACCAACCGCATCCGCGGGTGGCGCCCGATCAGGGCAAGCAACTCCTGCCCCGAGTACCCGCTCGCGCCGATCACGCCGACGCCGACCTCTCGCTTTCCCATGGCGACTGAATAAATATTCATGTCCCGAGCATGTGTCAAGGGGTTAGCTCAGCATTCATGACAACCCAGACGATCTGAGTGAATTGTTATTCAGGCTGGCGGGTGGAGGAGATGGGGGGAGGGCCGGGGGCGGTCAGCCTTCGGGCTCGACGCCGGCGATCTCTTCGATCCGGCGGCGGACGGTGTCGAGCGCGTCCGCCTCGCGGAGGATGAGGAGGATGGTGTCGTCGCCGGCGACCGTTCCGAGCACCTCGGGCCACTCCTCCCAGTCGATCGCGCTCGCCACGGGCTGGGCGCCCCCGGCGAGTGTCTTGACGACGAGGAGGTTGCCGGTCCCTTCTGCGCTGACGAAGAGGGTGGGCAGGAGCCGGTTCAGCGCGGGCGCCTGTTCCCAGGCCTCGGGCGGCAGGGTGTAGTACATGCCTCCCGCGGCGTCGGGCACTTTGATCAGCCTGAGTTCGCGGATGTCGCGGGAGAGGGTGGCCTGTGCGACCTCGAGCCCCATTTCGGCGAGGAGTTCGCGCAGGTGTTCCTGGCTCGTGACCCTGTGTTCCTCCACGAGGTCGAGGATCGCGGCGTGGCGTCGTCTCTTGCTCATGCCGGGAGGATGTCTCGCGACCGCGGCCTTCGTCAAGGGAGCGGGGTGGAGGGGGGCTGCCGGGGCTCTGTGATCGTCAGGGCCGGACCTCGAGCAGGTTCCGGACGCGTTCGACGCCCGGCACGGCTTTGGTGGTCCGGACCGCGCTTCGGATCTCCTCGCGGTCGGCGAGGGTCCCGATCAGGGTGACGTCTCCGCGATCGACCTCGACGGTGATGCGGTCGGCGTCGACCCAGGTATCGAGGAAGAGGGCCTCCTCGACATCGGCACGGATCCAGTGGTCGGGCCGGGAGCGTCGTCGGAGCCGCTGGTGGTAGGGTCCGAGTCCGGGGGGTGCGGGCTCGTCGGGCCTGCGCCGGGCTCCTCCGCGTCGCTGCTCGCGCGGCTGTTCCATCCCCGGGAGCGAGTATTCGTAGGGCCGTGCGGGTCCGTACCCGATGTCTTCGCGCGTCAGGATCGCCGCCCGGTGCTCGTCGTCGCTCGCCTCCCGGCGGGGGGCGTCGCCCGCTCGTGGTCTACGCGGCTCGTTCATCGGGGTTCGTCACGGCCTTGTGGAAGACGCGCTCTGCCCATCCGGGCGCGATATCGAGTGCGTCGATGAAGAGTTGGACCGCCTCCGCGGGGGGTGCGGCGCCTTCCAGCTCACGGATCGCGATCGCCGCTCCCTCGAGGTATGCGGACTCGACCCGGGCCCTGGCCCTGCGGGCGGCGCGCTCCACTCGATTCCGGAGTGCATCGGCCCGTCGCCCGCGGAGCCTCTTGAGGAGCCGTCCCCAGTGACCGTGCCCGTTGATGAAGTTCGCCGCCGGCGGCGGCCGTTCCTCCCGGGCTCGCGCGAGTTCGGCGAGTGCGTTCACCGCGACGGCTGTGCGGACCCGGTCCGGGACGCCGACCATCCGATAGAAGATGTCGAGCCCACGTTCATACGAGAGCATGCCCTCCGTCGACCGCAAGAAATCGACGGCGGCCTCGGCGTGCGCCTCGGCCAGTCGTTCCTCGGCCATCGCCAACGCGAGCGTGAACCTGCGTCGGTCCGCGGGTGACTTGAAGATCGACTGGCGAGCGGGTCGCATACCCTTCCCTGCGGTTCCGCGGCCCCGGCCGTGAGCGCCGTGGCCGTTGCCGTCCTCTGCTGCAAGGCTCGTGCTACGTCGCCGGACCGGGCCCGGCGGTGTCCAGACGCTCTGGAGCCGGCGTCGCGGCCCCGGCGCGCAGGGGGTCCGGACCGACGGCGGCCCGTGCCCAGGGATGCGGCTCTTGCGGATCCCGCCTCGCGGCGCTATGCGTCATGGAACCTGTGCGACCGTCGGCGAGGGTCGTCGGCGCGCGACAGGAGGGGGACGCCGCGCGGCCGCGCCGGTTCCGGTCCGGGCGCCTGCACCAGAGCGAGGAGGGCGGAGGATGGCATTGGGGATTGAGTCGATCCTGATCGGGACCGACCTGACGACCGGATCGGACTCTGTGGTCCGCTCGGCCGCGGCGATCGCCGCGCTCACGGATGCGGAGCTGCACGTCCTGCACGCCTTCGATCTCCAGCCCTACCCGGAAGCCGCGACGGTCCCCGGCACCTTCCAGGACCGGATCGACACGACCCGCCGCGCGGTGCGAGAGCAGATCCGCAGGGCCGTCCCCTCCAGCGTGCGCGTCGCGAGCGTGGAAGTCGTGATCTACGTGCCGTATCGCGCGCTCTTGGAGCGTGCGATCGAGACCTCGTCGGACCTGCTCGTGCTCGGCCGGACCCGGAAGCGGCCCCTGACCGACCGCCTCCTCGGCTCCACCACCGACCAGGTCGTGCGCAACGCGACGGTCCCCTGCCTGATCCTCCCGGATGGGATCGACCTCCCGCTCCGTCGCGTCATCGCGCCCCTCGACCCGGCTCAGCCGATCCGTCCCGCGCTGGACCTGGCGCTGCAGTGGGCGAGTTCGCTCGGCGTCGGTGAGAACGCGCCGCAGCCGACTGAGGTCCACGTCCTCTCGGTCCTCACGCCGAATACGACCGATGCAGTGCGGCGCCGCATCGCCTCCACCCTCGAGCGCGAGCTCGCCCAGGCCTTCGAGGCCCTCCCCGGTCAGCCGGAACGCCCGCGCAAGCTCGAGGCGAAGCACGTCCTCATCGACGCGCCGACGCCCGCCGAAGGGATCCTCGACTACGCGAACCGGGAGGCGGCGAGCATGATCGTGCTCGGCACCCGCGGCCGCGGCGCGATCCAGAGGGTGATCCTCGGCAGCGTCGCGGCCGAGGTCGCCCGCGGTGCAACGTGTCCGGTCATGCTCGTCCCGCCCGGCATGTGGCACTCCGCCCGGTGAGCCGCGGATGACATCCTGGTCGAAAAACGACCTGGCCGGTTGATCGCACCCCGCCGGATGCGCGCGGGCCCGGGCACGGTGATCATGCAGGAGCCGGTGTGCGGTGGTGGGGACCGCCCCGCGGCGGCGATCCCGCAGCAGGAGGATGAGGCCCGCGCTCCAGGAGACGATGATCAGGGCCGTCACTCCGCCCGGATCGAGTGGCCAGAACACCGTGCCGAGGAGGGCACCCAGGAGAAACCAGGCAAGGATCACAGAGCGCACCCCATTCTTACCGAGGGGGTGACGGACGTGCGGCGCGCGCCCTGGTTGACCGCGGAGCGAAAACGCGGCGGACCTGGCTTGGG
>Ga0079224_100004245_pt1 | contig 18434 bp, 13 predicted proteins | sample Stecom2015_FD_80414 | JGI IMG/M metagenome (GOLD analysis project Ga0079224, IMG submission 80414) | Agricultural soil microbial communities from Utah to study Nitrogen management - Steer compost 2015 | ecosystem: Environmental > Terrestrial > Soil > Agricultural land | place: USA: Utah... | reverse complement strand
TCGCGATGTTCCCGACGATCTCGCTGGTGCCCCCGCTGTTCGAGCTGTGGCGCTCGCTCGGCCTCTACGACACGTGGATCGGGCTCGTCATTCCGTACATGTCGTTCACGCTGCCGCTGTCGATCTGGACGCTGTCCGCGTTCTTCCGCGAGATCCCATGGGAGATGGAGCAGGCGGCGCAGGTCGACGGCGCGACGCCGTGGCAGGCGTTCCGGCTCGTCATCGTGCCGCTCGCGGCGCCGGGCGTCTTCACCGCGGCGATACTCACGTTCTTTTTCGCGTGGAACGACTTCGTGTTCGGCATCTCGCTGACGGCGTCCGACGCCGCGCGTCCGGTCCCCGCCGCGCTCGCGTTCTTCACCGGCGAGTCGTTCTTCGAGCAGCCCGCCGCGCAGATCGCGGCCGCGTCGCTCGTCGTGACGATCCCCGTGATCGTCCTCGTGCTGCTGTTCCAGCGCCGGATCGTGGCCGGGCTGACGGCGGGGGCCGTGAAGGGATGAGCGCCGCGCCGGCGGGGCCTTGAGGGACGGACGCCATGGCGCGCATCGAGCTCGATCGTCTCGTGAAGCGCTACGGCGACGACGTCGTTGCCGTGGACGACGTGACGCTCGACATCGCGGACGGCGAGCTGATGATCCTGGTCGGCCCGTCCGGCTGCGGGAAGTCGACGCTCCTGCGGATGATCGTCGGGCTCGAGGACATCACGTCCGGCGAGCTGCGGATCGACGGCGAGCGCATGAACGAGACGCCGCCCCACGAGCGCAACCTCGCGATGGTGTTCCAGAACTACGCGCTCTACCCTCACCTCTCCGTGTTCGAGAACATCGCCTTCCCGCTGCGCCTCAGGAAGCTGCCGGAGCGCGCCGTGCGCGAGAAGGTGGAGCGCGCGGCCGGCATGCTCGAGCTGACCGAGCACCTCGCGCGCCGGCCGTCGCAGCTCTCCGGAGGGCAGCGTCAGCGGGTCGCGATGGGCCGTGCGATCGTCCGCGACGCGAAGGCCTTCCTCTTCGACGAGCCGTTGTCGAATCTCGACGCGCGGCTGCGCGCGCAGATGCGCGCGGAGATCGCGCGCCTGCAGCGCCGGCTCGGCACGACCACCGTCTACGTGACGCACGATCAGACGGAGGCGATGACGCTCGGAGACCGCGTCGCGGTGCTCGAGGCCGGCGTGCTGCAGCAGTGCGCGACGCCGCGCGAGCTCTACGAGCGGCCGGCGAACCTGTTCGTCGCGGGCTTCATCGGCGCGCCGCCGATGAACTTCGTGCCCGCGCGCATCGCGGACGGACGGCTCGAGCTGCCGTTCCTCACGGCGCCGCTGCGGCGGGACGTCGATCCGGCAGCCGCCGACGGCCGCGCGCTCGTCGCCGGCATCCGTCCCGAGTCGTTCGAGGACGCGCGGCGGATCGATCCGCAGCGACGGGAGACGGGCGGGGCGTTCACCGCGACGATCGAGCTCGTCGAATGGCTCGGCAGCGAGCAGTACGCGTATGCGCCCTATGACACACCGGCCGGGATGCGGGACGTGCTCGAAGCGATCGCGGCCGACCGCGACCGCGAGATTCTCAGGCCGCAGATCATCGTGTCGCTCGATCCCGAGCGGCGCGTGACGGAAGGCGAATCGGTGCCGCTCTGGGTCGACGGCGCGGAGATCCATCTCTTCGATCCGCGCAGCGGCCGGCGTCTATAGGTGACGCGCGCGCCGAGCGGCGGTACCTTTGGTCCGGGGGGTAAGTCGAGGGGGACAACCGACCATGGAGAGCGTTGCGAAAGGAGCCGCCGGGACGGCGGAGAAATCGGAAGAGGTGCCGGTCCTGATCGTGGGCGGCAGCCTCGTGGGGCTGACCACTGCGATGCTGCTCGCGTGGCACGGCATAAGGCCGCTCGCCGTCGAGCGGCATGCCGGGACCGCGATACATCCTCGGGCCGGCCATTTCCAGATCCGGACGATCGAGATCCTCCGCCAGATGGGCCTCGAGGAGGAGGTCAGGAAACGCTCGGCCGAGACGTACGATCCGGAGGGCGGGATCATCGCGGTGGAGTCGCTCGCCGGGAAGGAGATCGCCCGGTACATTCCCAATCTCAACGTCGGCGTGGACGGCCGCAGCCCGACCGGGCGGATATTCATCGACCAGGACGTCCTCGAGCCGATCCTGCGCCGGCGCGCGGAGGAGCTCGGCGCGGAGCTACGGTATCGAACGGAGCTGACGTCGTTCGAGCAGGAGGCGGACGGCGTGCGCGCGCGGATCCGCAATCTCGATAGCGGCGAGGAAAGCGAGGTCCGGGCCAGGTACATGGTCGCGGCCGACGGGAACCGGAGCCGCGTGCGCAGGGCGCTCGGCATCGAGATGCAGGGCTACGGCGTCCTGTCGCGGAGCGTGACGATCTACTTCGAGGCCAACTGCGCGCCGTACCTGCAAGGCAGGAACTCCGGGGTCTTTTACGTCATGAACCCGGTGCTGCGCGGCTTCTTCCGGCTCAACGTCGCGGGTCAACGGGGCTTCCTCGCGATCAATGCCGTCGGCGAGGACGTGACGCGCGACGAGGCGGTGAACGTCTCGGCCGGCATGACGGAGGAGCGTGCGCTCGAGCTCCTGCGCGCAGCCATCGGCGTTCCCGATCTACCGATGCGGATTCGTCAAATCATCCCGTGGGAGGCGGAAGCCAGCGTCGCGTCGCGCCTCAACGACGGACGCGTCTTCCTCGCCGGCGACTCCGCGCACGTCGTGCCGCCGAACGGCGGCTTCGGCGGAAACACCGGCGTCCAGGACGCGCACAACCTCGCGTGGAAGCTCGCGATGGTGCTGAAGGGCCAGGCCGGGCCGGGCCTGCTCGAGACCTACGACCAGGAGCGGCAGCCGGTCTGCGCGTTCACGGTCGATCAGGCCTACGAGCGCTACGCGACGCGCGTCGTGCCCGAGCGGGGCACGGAGAACGTCAAGCCGCATGTCGAGGACCTGATCATCGAGACCGGCTATCAGTACCGGTCGCCGGCCGTCGCGGGGGCCGGACCGACGGAAGAGCCGCTGTTCATGCACCCGGACGAGCTGCGCGGGCGCGCGGGCAGCCGCGCACCGCACGTCGTGCTGCGGCGGGGAAGCGAGCTGATCTCGACGCTCGATCTGTTCCGCAAGAACTTCGTCCTGCTCTGCGGGCCGGACGGACGCGCTTGGCGCGGCGCCGCGGAGCACGCCGCGAAGGCGCTCGGCGTCCCGATCGATTTCTGGCAGGTCGGGTCCGGCGGCCTCGTGGACGTGTACGAGCGCTTCCTCGACGACTACGCCCTCCCGCCGGCCGGCGCCGTGCTCGTGCGGCCGGACGGGTTCGTCGCGTGGCGGACGGACGGGCCCGGCGCTGACCCCGGCCGCGCGCTCGGCGCCGCGCTGTCCTCGGTCCTCGTCCGCACCGACGCCTGACACCCCTCCCGCGAATTCGGCGTCAGACACCTCTTCCCGCCAAAAAAGGCGCCAAAAAAGGTGTCTGACACCTTTTTTCCCGGAAAAGGTGTCTGACACCTTTTTGGGTATGCGACCCCGCGCGCGCGGGCCCGCGCCGCGCTCAGAAGCGCAGCACCTTCGCGTAGCTCACGAGCGGCAGCGCGCGAAGCTCGGCCAGGATCTCGTCCGGCACCGGCTGATCGACCCCGACGATCGCGGTCGCCCGCCCCTCCGCCCGCTCGCGGCCGAGGTGCAGCGTCGCGATGTTGATCCCGGCGCCGCCGAGCAGCGAGCCGAGGGCGCCGATGTATCCCGGCCGATCCTCGTTGAACGTGAACAGCATGACCGGCTCGAAGTCCGCCTGCAGCGCCATGCCCCGGACCTCGACGATCTTCGGCGAACCGCCGATCACGGTGCCGGCGATCGAGCGCCATTCGCCGCCGGTCTGCACCTTGATCCGGATCAGGCTGTCGTAGATCGGCGAGGTCTCGCGGCGGGACTCGAGCAGCGCGATCCCCCGGCTCTGCAAGACGGACGGCGCGGACACCATGTTCACGTCCTCGAGCTGGGGCCTCAGGAGGCCGGCGAGCGCGGCGGCGATCAGCGGCTTCGTGTTCATCGCCGCGACGCGGCCCTCGAGCTCGATCTCGACGGCCTCGAGCCCCGCGTCGATGATCTGCCCCGCGAACATCCCGAGCTTCTCGGCGAGCTCGATGAACGGCTTCAGACGCGGCGCCTCCTCCGCGCTGATCGAAGGCATGTTGAGCGCGTTCGTCACGGCGCCGGTCAACAGGAAATCGCTCATCTGCTCGGCGATCTGGCGTGCGACGTTCTCCTGCGCCTCGACCGTCGAGGCGCCGAGATGCGGCGTTGCGATGAAGTTCGGCGCGCCGAAGAGCACGTTCTCCCTGGCGGGCTCAACGCTGAAGACATCGAAGGCGGCCGCGCCGACGTGCCCGCTCTCGAGCAGCCCGCGCAACGCAGCCTCGTCGACGAGCCCGCCGCGCGCGACGTTCACGATGATCACGCCGGGCTTCGTTCTCGCGAGCGTCTCCTCCGACAGGATGTTGCGCGTCGCATCCGTCAACGGCACGTGCAGCGAGATGACGTCGGCACGCCCCAGAAGCTCGTCGAGCTCGACCTTCTCGACGCCGAGCCGCACCGCGCGCTCGGCCGTGAGGTACGGATCGTACGTGATGACCTTCATGTGCAGACCTTGCGCCCGGTCCGCGACGATCGAGCCGATGTTCCCGCAGCCAATGATCCCGAGCGTCTTCGCGTAGAGCTCGACCCCGATGAAGCGGTTCTTCTCCCAGCGGCCCGCCTGCGTCGACGCATCCGCCGCGGTGATGGAGCGGGCGGCGGCGAGCATCAGCGCGATCGTATGCTCGGCGGTCGTGATCGAGTTGCCGAAGGGCGTGTTCATCACGACGATGCCCTTCGCCGTGGCCGCCGGGACGTCGACGTTGTCGACGCCGATGCCCGCCCGGCCGATCACCTTCAGCCGCTTCGCCGCCGCGATCACGCCCGCCGTCACCTTCGTCGCCGAGCGGATCGCGAGGCCGTCGTAACGGCCGATGACGTCGATGAGCTCTTCCTGCGTGAGGCCTGGCCTCACGTCCACGTGGATGCCGCGGGCGGAGAAGACCTCCGCCGCGATCGGCGCGAGCTTGTCACTGATCAGGACCGAAGCCATTTTTCATCCCTGAAGCGCGCGAACAAGACGCCGGTACGGTACCTCGACTCGCACCGCCGCGCCATCGGCTTCAGCCGAAGCGGTTCCGCCTGATGATCTCCGTGATGCCGTGCAGGTCGTCGATCTCGTAGTCGGCCGGCGTGTCGCCGGGCAGGAACGTGTCCCGCGTCATGCCCGAGCGGCGGATCTGCGCCGTGATCATGTCGAGCGCCATCGCGCCCTGGCAGTCGAACGTGGGGCCGGCGCAGTAGAGGACGTCGCGCACATCGAGCCCGGTCTGCTGCAGCACCCAGTAGTATGTCTTCGGGTGCGGCTTGTGGAAGCCCGCCTGATCCGTCGTGCCGACGAAATCGGGCTTGAACGTTTTGAACTTGCTGACATACATGTCAAGGTATTTTCGCTCGACGTCCGAGTAGATCAGCACCTTGACACCCAGGTCCTGCTGCTCCTGCAGGGCCGCCTCCGTCTCCGGAAACAGCTGCACCTGGTCCTGCAGATCCAGCATGAAGTGGACGTCGTCGGGCGAGCCTTCGATGTCGTGCATCTTGAAGGCGGTCATCAAGGCCTGCTGCACGAGATCCGACACGGGCGTGTAGCGATAGGCCGCGGCCCGGCGGTGGAAGGCCTCGAAGTACTTAGCCCACGTCTCGAGAAACTGATCCCCGTCGACCGGCGCGCCGTACTTCTCGACGATCTCGTGCGCGGCTTGGCGCCACGTCCACGGCCAGTCGAAGAGCGTGCCCTTGGAGTCGTAGAAGATCGCCCGCGGCCATCGGCCCTTGAGTACGCCCATTTCCGTCCTCCCGCTGGTTGCCGGGGCGCCGGCGCCGGCGCCGTCCACGGGAGCATGGTACCTCCGGCGGGATCGTCTCGCTCGCCTCTTCAGACCGACGTCAACGCAGCCCTATCGGTCCTCCGCCTCCGCGACCTGCGGCTCGTTGAGCTCCTCGCTCGGCCAGAACCTGACGCCGCTGACGTCGGCCTGGGCCATCAGACCGGCGTCGGTCAGCCGATACGCGCTGATGCCCTCGACGAACTGCTCCTCGGCCGCAACGCCCTCTTCACCGGCCGAGGCCTGCGCCGAGATGCTGCCGTCCCACTGACCGGAGACGAAGCGGTCGTAAGTCTCCTCGTCCTGGATCAACAGCACGAGCCGGTAGTTCTCGAGCCCGCCGCCGAGGCCGATGCCCGCCTGACCGAGGTGCATGAATACCGGCGCGCCGCCGTCCTTCCTCATCGCAACGCCGGTGCCGCCGGCGCCGGTGACGATCAGGCCGCCCTTCGTCGTGTCGAGGACGGCGTAGCCGAAAGCTTCCTCGTAGAGCGCCGCCGCCGACGGGTTCTGCTCGATGAGCTGATCGAGCGTCTGCTCCGCCATCTGCACCAGCTCCTCGCGGCGCTGGTCGAGCTCCCGCTCGTCCGACCGCTCGTCCGCCTCGGCCTCGCTGCGCTCCGCGACCCGCTCGTTCTGCTCGGCGAGCCGATCGGTGTCCTCGTCGAGCTGCTCGGTTTGCCGCTCGAGCTGCTCCGTCCGCTGCCTGAGCTCCTCGGTCTGGCGCTCGTCCTCGGCGCGCTCGGCCTCCGTGAGCTCCTCCTGAGCGTTCACGGTGCCGCAGGCAAGCACCGCCGCGGCGGCGAGCACGCCGTTCATAGCTCTTCTCGTGACTTTCGGCTTTCGCATCGTTTGCTCCTGTTTCCCTTCTCGGGAACGATGCAAGGCCGATGCCAGGGCGTCTGGGGAGCGTCCCCTACGCGTTTCCGAGGGGCGTACGGCGCAGGGACCGCTCGACCCTCGAACGTGAACACGACGCCGAGCTCGGTACGGTCCGCGGCCTTCTGGAACCCTTCGACGACCGCGTCGAGCGGGTACGCCCGCCGCACATCGCAAGCACGCGCCCGCCTCGGGGTTGCCGACGCCTTCTACTGCTTCAGCACCGGCAACGTCTTCTTGTCGGAGAAGCCGAGCAGATCGACGTCGCCGTCCGTCGCCACGGGCGTCTCCTCACGCTCGACGAAGGCCGCCTCGTCCTTCACGGCGACGCCCAGCGCGCCGGCTGTCTCGATCAGGCGGGAATGCCCGGCGAGGACGAGCGGCCGCGCGCGCGCGGGCTGGATCAGCTCGGTCTTCGGCGCCTGCTGAATCAGCGAGAAGCGCTCGTTGCGCCCCGCCTCGACGACGACCCGATCGCGCACGAGCGTCATGACGCGGCCCGCGCGCAGGTGCTCGGCCACCTCGTACCGCAGCGTCAGCACGTAGAGCTTCTCCGCGGGCCCGGTGATGCGCACGCAGGGGCCGAGCGTGCCGCGCGTCGTGACCTTCACGTCCGCGTAAAGCGGGAAGCTGACCTGCAGCGGCTCACCGCGCGTGTACTGATTGAAGGCGAGCACGGCGAACACGAGATCGCGCACCACCGCCTGCTCGTAGTCCGGCTGGACGACGATGAAGTCGAGATGGTCGCCGATCACTTCCTGGGAAACGACGGTCATGACGGGTGCAAAACTCTCCTGCGGCTTCGGAACACGGATTCTAACCCGCTAGCGCCGGCGCTGCCCGTGGCTCCCGCCTAGGCCGAGCGTGTATCCTGAACCGTCCCGGATTCAGGAGATCGTGAGCCATGCGCAGCCCATCGGCGTCCATTGCGCTCCTCGCCGCGCCGGGATTCCTCGGAATCCTCGCGGCGCCGGCCGAGGCCCAGCCGTTCGCGGACGCGGCCGCCTCCCGCGCCGGCTACACCGGCGGCACGATCGCGCCGAAGGCCGACTGCGCGGAGCTCGCCGGCCTCGCGCTGCCCGAGCTCGTCGAGATCGCCGCGCGCGCGATGCCTGCGGACGGTGAGGTGCCTGCCCACTGCCGGATCAACGGCGTGATCGAGCCCGAGGTCGCGTTCGAGGTCAACCTGCCCGCGGCGTGGAACGGGCGCCTGTACATGATCGGCAACGGCGGTCTCGCGGGCCAGGGGCCGGACGAGCCGCGCCGCGCGCAGGAACGGGACGCCGCGCTCGAGCACGGCTTCGCGGTCGCGAGCACGAACACCGGCCACGACGCGGCCGAGGAGCCGGGCGGCACCTTCGTGCTCGATAACCCGCAGAAGGCGGTCGACTATGCGTATCGGGCCGTGCATGTGACCGCCGCGGCCGCGAAGGCGATCGCGAACCGCTACTACTCGGAGCCGGTCGCGCACGCCTACTGGAACTCGTGCTCGAACGGCGGCCGGCAGGGGCTGCTCGAAGCGCAGCGCTATCCGGAGGACTTCGACGGTATCGTCGCCGCCGCGCCCTGGGTCGACCAGACGGGGTTCGCGGTCGGCGCGATCTGGAATCAGCAGGCGCTCGACGACGTGCCGATCACCCCCGGGAAGATTGCGCTCGCGGCGGAGCGCGTGATGGCGATGTGTGACGCGGTCGACGGGCTCGAGGACGGCCTCATCGACGATCCGCGCCGCTGCGCGTTCGACGTCGCGCGCGACGTGCCGATCTGTCCCGCCGGCACCGACACGGACGCCTGCCTGACCCCGCAGCAGGCAGAGGCGATCCAGAAGGTCTACGACGGCCCGCGGACCAGGAGCGGCGAGCGGCTGTTCCCGGGATTCATGCCGGCAGCGAGGCGCGCGTGCCGGGGCCGGACGGCACGCTGCAAAGCGGCTGGACGAACCTGATCCTCCCCGCGCGGCCCGGTGCGAAGCCCGCCGACTTCAACCTCGCCGAATCGCTGTTTCGCTACCTCGTGCTCGACCCGCCGCAGCCGGATTACGACTACCGGGCGTTCGACTTCGACCGCGACACGGCGCTCCTCGAGCGCTGGGCCGAGACGGCGAACGCGACCGACACGGACCTCGGCGCGTTCCGCGAGCGCGGCGGTAAGCTGATCATCACGTACGGCTGGGCGGACGCGATCCTGCAGCCGCTGATGGGCGTCGAGTACTACGAGAAGGCCGTGGCGGCGAACGGCCCCGACACGCCCGATTTCATGCGCCTCTTCATGGCGCCCGGCATGGCGCACTGCGCCGGCGGCGTCGGGCCCGATCAGTACGACGCCGTGACGGCGGTGATCGACTGGGTCGAGACCGGCACCGCGCCCGACTCGCTGCTCGCGAGGAAGATCGTCGGCGGCGAGGTCGTCCGATCGCGGCCGCTTTGCCCGTACCCGCAGGTCGCGCACTATGCCGGCGACGGCAGCATCGACGACGCGGCGAGCTTCGTTTGCGCGGAGTGAGCGCTCAGTCGCGGCTGGCGAAACGGGCCTTCAGGCGGCGCGTGTCGGCGTCGGTCCAACCGGGCGGCTCGGTCAGCGCCACCCACGCGTCGATGTAGTGCTCCGGCGCGTAGTTGTGGCCGTGCCCCTTCGGCGTGATGTCCCCTGCCCGCATGTCCGCGAGAATCTGCAGCATCGTGACGATCGGGATCCAGCGCAGCGCCGGCGTCACGTCCGGCCCGCGCGGCGGCTCGAGCCAGTCCGGCGAGCGGTACGCGATCCGGGGGTCGAAGAAGGTGATCGGATCCGTCGCGTACTGCAGGAACGCGATCCGCAGCGGCCCCCACGGGACGCCGGGCATGTCGAGCCGGTCGTGCTGATCCGTGAAGCGGATGACCGTGCTGTCCCGGAACCGCGGCAGCCACGCCGGCGTGCCGGGCACGCGGCGCTCCGTCGCCGAGCGCCACGTCTCGCTGCGGTACGGCGGCCCGGCCCACAGCACCCCGTGGAAAACGTCGCCGATCACGTCGTAGATCTCGAACGACCGATCCGAATGCAGCGCGCCCAAGCTCAAGCCGTATAAATACAGCGCGGGCCGCCGATCGGCCGGCAGCTTCGTCCAGTAACCATACGCGTCGGCGAACAGCGCCTGCGCCGTCTCCTCGCCGTGCTCGGGCTCGACGAGCAGCGAAAATGCGCTCTCGAGGTACGAGTACTGCACGGCGACGCTCGCGATGTCGCCGCGATGCAAGTACTCGATCGTATCGATCGCGCCCGGATCGACCCATCCCGTGCCGGTCGGCGTGATCACGAGCAGCACCGAGCGCTCGAACGCGCCCGTCCGCTCGAGCTCCGCGAGCGCGAGGCGGGAACGCTCGGCGACCGTCTCGGCGGAATTGAGCCCGACGTACACGCGGATCGGCGCTTTCACGTCGTCGCCGAAGAAGTCGCGCAGGTCTTCCCGGGTCGGCCCCGACGAGATGAACGAGCGGCCCTGGCGGCCGAGGTCCTGCCAGTCGAGCAACGACGCCGCGCTGCCGCTGCGCAGCGGATCGGACGGGCGCTCGACGTCGGCCTCGATCAACGCATCGAGCTGCTGAAAGGAGCTGTCCGCGGCGCGCAGCAGCCACCTGAAGAGCACGCCGTCGAAGACGGACCAGAACGCGAAGGCGGCGATCGCGACGCCGAGCAATACGGACACGCGCGGCGGAACGTAGCGCGCCAGGAAGCGGGACACGATCCGGTACGTCAGGCCGAACAGCCGGGCGATCGCGAGGGCCGCGCCGAAGAGCAGAGCGGAGACGATGCCGACCGTGAACGGGCGGGCGCCTTCGACCGGCGGCATGTCCATCAGCACGCGGATCGAGTTCTGCCAGTCCGAGGCCTTCCACAGGAAGAGGCCCGCCGTGACGAGGCAAACGGCCCATGCGGCGCCATGCACGATCCTGAGCGCGCGCCCGCGGGGCACCGGCAGCTCCAGGTAATACCACAGCGCCTCGACGAGGACGCCGAGGCCGTAGCCGGCGGCGAACGAGACGCCGGAGACGATGCCCTGCATCGGCGCGGACCGCGGCAGCAGGCTCGGCGTCAGCGAGAACGCGAAGAACAGCGTGCCGACCAGGAGGCCGAGCGATGCGAGCGGTTTCAAGAACGCGCGGTCCTCCGCCGGCACGGGGCCGTCCACCCGGTGCACGGCCACCGACCACCGCAGCGCGCGGGCGGTCCTGACGGCGAACGCCGTCATTCGGCTGAGCGCCTCGCGGGCAGCGACAGCACGAGCTCGCCGCCCCGAAAGCCTCCCGGCGGAGTATCGCGGGCCGCGTTGGTCAGCACCTGCAGCGGGCGGGCCGGCGGCACGGGCGGGGAGATGTTTCGCTCACCGGGCATGCCCGAGCGAGGCATTCAAGTTTCACGCCAGCACTGCCGGACGGCACGGCGCGGCCGTTGCGGCCGCGCGCTCTGCTCGCCGGGCTCGTCGGCACGCCGCCCAGGCTCCCGTGGACGCGCGCAGCCTCGGGCTAGCCCGCGAAGCCGGTCGACTTCGGGGTCATCATGCCCGGCGGCAGCTCCGGCCCGGGCGACTTGGCGTCGCCGAAGATGCGGGTTGCGAGCGCGATCATGCCGGCGACGTCGCTCAGGTTCGCCGGGACGACGAGGGTGTTCGCGCTCTTCGCAAGATGCCCGAACTGCCGAACGTAATCCTCCGCGATCCGCAGCTGCATCGCCTCGAGCCCGCCTTCGCCGCTGACCGCTTCGGCGACGAGCCGCAAGCCTTCCGCCGTCGCCTTCGCGACCGCGAGAATCGCCTCCGCCTCGCCGGCCGCCTCGTTGATCTGCTGCTCGCGCGCCGCTTCGGAGGCCTTGATGATGCGCTGCTTCTCGCCCTCCGCCTGATTGATCTTCGCGTCGCGCTCACCCTCCGAGGTGAGTATCAGCGCGCGCTTCTCGCGCTCCGCGCGCATCTGCTTCTCCATCGCCTGCAGCACGTCCGCGGGCGGATTGATGTTCCTGATCTCGTAGCGCAGCACCTTGACGCCCCACGGCTCGGAGGCCTTGTCGAGCTCGGTGACGACGTTCGCGTTGATCGATGCGCGCTCCTCGAACGTGCGGTCGAGGTCGATCTTGCCGATCTCGCTGCGTAACGTCGTCTGCGCCAGCTGCGAGATCGCGAAGACGTAGTCAGAGATCCCGTAAGACGCACGGGCGGGATCGAGGACGCGAAGGTACAGCACGCCGTCGATGCCGACCTGGACGTTGTCCTTCGTGATGCAGACCTGCTCGGGGATATCGATTGCCTGCTCCTTCAACGTGTGCTTGTACGCGACGCGCTCGACGAACGGAATCAGGATGTGGAAGCCGGCCTGCAGCGTGCGGCTGTACTTGCCGAGCATCTCGACGATGTAGGCGCTTTGCTGCGGAACGACGACCGCGGTCTTCGCGATCACGATGATCACGAGCACGGTGAGCGCGATGACTACCCAGAACGCATACTGATCCATGAGCTTCTCCTCGACGCGGCCTGGCCCGGCCGCTACTCTTCCCCAACGACGTTGCGCACGTGCAGCGTCAGCCCGTCGACCGCCTCGATGCGGGCTTCCCCTCCGGCCGGAATCGGCAGCGTTCCGACGTTGACCGCCGTCCACGACGACCCCCCATACTCGGTGCGGCACGACCTGCCCGGCGCGAGCTCCTGCGGGAGCACGATGCGGCCGCCGACGTCGCCGTCCACCGCGGGGAGCGCCCTGCCCCGCGTCTTCTCGTAGAGCTGCCGCCGCAGCGTGAACATCATCAGGACCGAGAGCGCGGCGAACGACAGCCACTCGATCCACGGCGGCAGGTCCGGTCCGGCGATGCCTGCGAGGCCGACCAGGATTGCGGATATGCCGATGAACACGAGATAGAACTGTGCGTCGATCGCGAGCAGCTCCGCGCCGAGCAGCACCGCGCCGAGGATGATCCAAGCCCACCAAGCCATCGTGACCTACCTCCGCCCGCGCGAAGCGCGCGGGAATGATCGCTACACCCTGAGCAGCTTTTCCCGCCGCTCTGCCCTTACGCAAGCGAGCGCGATCAGCGCGGCGATCGCGAGCGCCGCGCCGATCCGATTCTGCACCGTCCAAGCCAGCACGTCCGCCGGATTCGCGTCGAGCACGGCCAGCGGATTGAAAAGCGGCGACCAACGGCTCGGCACGGCGCCGAACCCGGTCAGGAAACCGTTGCCGGTCAGCACGACGCCGGCGACGAGCGCGGCGGTGATCTCGCTCTTGAAGAGCGCGCCGAGCCCCGCGGCGGCGGCGAGATAGAACGCGGCGCCCTGGAACGCGCCGTAGAGCGCCGCCGGCGGATAGGGCGTGAGGAACGCGGCCGTGACGGCGGCGAGCAGCGCCTCCGCGGCGAGCAGCACGAGCGCCGCCGCAGCGAGCTTCGAGAGCCATACGCGCGACGCGCCGCCCGGAACGGTGTACGTGACCTCGAGCGTCCGCTGCTCGATCTCCGCGGCGATGATGCGCACGCCGAGGCCGATCGCGAGCACGGTCAGCGGCAGCCCGATCAGCTCATTCTGCGCGTCGGCCGGGCCGAAGCTGCCGACGCGCCAGCCGGCGACGAGCGTCAGCGCCTGATACGCGGGCCAGAGGAGCACGAGGAGCGGCACGCTGAGGAACCTCTTCCCGAGCTGCAGCCGCAGCGACAGCCCGAGCAGCATGGCCGCGTCGCCCGCCGCGCGGGCCGCCCTTCCCGCACCGCCTCCGCTCCTGCTCGTCACGCTTTCGATCATGCTCTATCCCCGGCCCACGAGCTCGAGGTACCCGTCCTCGATCGCGGGCTCGATCGGCCGCGCGTCCGCGCGCGGCTGCGACGCGGACAGGACCCGCAGCCGCACGCCGCCGCCCGCGTCCGGCACCTGGTCCACGACCTTGCAGGTCTCCGGCAGCTCGACCAGCTCGCCGGCTCCGGCCCGGATCTCCCATGTCCTGCCTGCCGCGACCCGCGCGAGCTCGGCGGGCGCGCCGTCGTAAACGATGCGGCCGCGGCGCATCACGATCACCCGTCGGCACGACACGGCCACGTCCTCGACGACGTGCGTCGAGAACAGCACAACGCGCCCCTCCGCGAGGCGCGACAGCAGGTTGCGGAAGCGGATGCGCTCGCGCGGGTCGAGGCCGACGGTCGGCTCGTCGACGATGATGATCGGCGGATGGCGCAAGAGCGTCCGCGCCACCGCGACCCGCTGCCGCATGCCGCCGGAGTAGCCGCCGATCTTCTCGTGCTTGCGATCGTCGAGGCCGACCTCCGCGAGCAGCGCGTCGACCCGCTCGCGCCGCTCCCGCGCATCGCCCACCTCGTACAGCAACGCGAAATAGTCGAGATATTCCCGGGCTGTCAAGTGATTCGGCAGGCCGAACTCCTGCGGCAGATAGCCGACCCAGCGGCTGACGTAGCGGGCCGCGCGCCGCTTCGGCACGCCGCTGTAATGAATCGCGCCGACGGTCGGATCGAGCACACCGGCCAAGAGGCGCAGCAGCGTCGTCTTGCCGGCGCCGTTCGGCCCGAGGATGCCGATCATGCCCTGCCGCGCCGCGAAGCTCGTCGTCGCGAGCGCCTCGATCTCGGCCCGGGGCAGGTCAAGGCCGAAGACGGCAAGCGAAGCCTGCCGCCACGCGGCGCGGACGCGGCCGACGTCCGGCGGGCCGGCCGCCGCTCGGGACGTGTCGGCGGCGCCGCTCGCCGCGCGGCGCGCGGTGCGCCGTCCGAGCTGCACGATCAGCGTGATCGCCGCGAGCAGCACGACGGCGACGGGCGGCAGCGCCTGGCGCGTGCCGGCGAGCGCCGGCAGCAGCGTGTGTGAGATCGTCAGCGCCGCCAGCATGATCCACGGCGAGACCGACAGCACGATCGCGTCGAACCGCGCGCGTCCGCCGAGCCGTGCGCCGTCCCGGTCCGCGCGTGCGGGACGGAAAGCGCCGCGCAGCTCGATCACCGCGCGCGCCGCGAACGCCGCGGCAAGGTAGGCGAACAGCAGCCGCCACAGCATCGTCTCGAGGCTCGCGGTGAGATACAGGGCCCCGGCGAGCAGCACGGCGAACGTCAGCGCGCGCTCCCTCGAGTCCTGCCGCGAGCGGCGCGCGGGCGCGCCGGTGCCGTCGCGGCCGAGCCGCCACGCTCGCTTGATCGGTCCCGGCCGGCCGTACACCTTGCCGAGATATCGGGCCTCGATCGCCGTCGCGCCGGGATCGAACGCGAGCTTCGGCGGCTTACGGAAGATCGCGACCGCGAGCCACAGGAGCGCGGCCGCGACGAGGACCGTCGTGACGATCTGCCAGCTCAGCGCGCTGAGGCGATCGGTGAGGATCAGCGGCGCGACGACGGCGGCCGTCGCCGCGATCCACCCCAGCACGATCCACGGCCCGAGGCGTCCGAAGATCCGGTCGATGCGCGTCAGGAGCACGAAGCCGACCGGGATCACGAGCAGGGTCAGCACGGTCGACGTCGCGAGGCCGCCCATCACGACGGTCGCGAACGGCGGCCAGATCTCGAGCTCCTCGCCGGTCGAGAGCGCGAGCGGCCACAGGCCCGCGATCGTCGTGCAGCTCGTCATCAGCACCGGGCGTGTGCGCTCCCGCACCGCCGCGATCGCGGCCGCGCCGCCGCTCGCGCCGCCCGCCAGCACGCGCTGCTGCATCCGGTCGACGAGCAGAATCGCGGGGTTCACGGTGAGCCCGAGCAGCGCGATCACGCCGACGAGCGCGTAGATGCCGGCGCCGACGCCCGCGAGCACGAGGGACCAGACCGCGCCGAGCACGGTCAACGGCACGGCGGCGAGCACGAGGATCGGCAGCGTGAACGACTCGAACGTGATCGCAAGCACGGCGAAGAGCAGCAACAGCACGGGCACGAGGATGACCTCGAACCAATTGGTGCTCTCGCCCGCGACCGACTCGACCGTGTACCCGGCCGGCCGATACACGGTGCGCACCGCGTCCTGGATCCCCGACTCGAGCCGAACGCGCTCGGGACCCGACGCGGGCGCCGCGCTGCCGAGGGTATAGCCGACGGACAGCTCGCGCCGGCCGTTGCGATGCGAGATCGCGGGCGGCGCCGCTGCTCGGCTGCCCGTCGTGACGGCGCCGAGCGGCAGTGCGCCGTCGTCCGTCGCGAGCCGCAGCCCCTCGATCGCCGCGAGCCCGTCGACTGCCGCGGCCTCGGGCCGGCGCACGGTCAGCGGCAGCTCGCGTCCGTCCGCGAGCGTGAAGCCGACCTGAAGCTGCACGCCTTCGCGGCGCAGCACGTTGAGCGCGTTCAGCACCTCCTCGGGATTCAGCCGGTAGGCGGCGAGCGCGGCCGGCAGCGGCTCGATGCGCAGCTCGTCCTGGCCGACGCCCCCAGAGATCCACGCCTCCTCGACCTCGGGAATCGACTCGAGCCGCGACTGGATCTCCCTGGCGATCAGGTTGATCTGCAGCATGTCCGGCCCCGAGACGCGAAACTCGGACGCGGATGCGCCGAGCAGGCCGCCGGATCCGCCCCCGGGCTCGCCGCCCGAGCCGCCGCCCCCGGCCCCGGGGTCCGCGCTCATCGTCCGCACCTCGACGTCCGCGAGCCCGTCGACGGCGCGGCGGACCTCCTCACGCACGCGCCCCGCGCTGATTCGCCGGGCGTCGCGCGCGCCGCGATCGAGATGCACGGTCAGCGTGCCGCCGACCTCCTGGAACGAGCTCTCGACGAGCTCGATGCCGTCGAGGCCGAGCACGGCCTGCTCGATCCGCGCGAACGCGTTGCCGGCCGCATCGAGCGACCTGCCGCCCGGGAGCTCGATCTCGAACCGCACCTCGGCGGCCTGCTCGGCCTGCTGCGCGAGGGTGCCGACGAGCACCCACGGCAGCGCGATGGCGATCGTCAGCACGATCGAGACCGTCACGGCGACGAGCCACGGCGTCGGCCGCCGCAGCGCGGACTTGAGGAGCGCGGAGAGCAGCGCACGCGCCCATTGCTGCGGCGCCGCGCCGCCGTGCGCGCGCCGCCATTCGGCGCGCCGCCCGAGCCGCCCGAAGGCGGCGGGCGCCGCCAGCCGCTCGGCGAGCAGCGGCACGAGGCCGACCGCGACGACGAGCGACGCGAAAAGCGGCAGCAGGAGCGCGGCGGCGACGAGCTCGAGCGCGCCGCGGATGAAGCTGTCCTCGACGAGGAAGACGGCCGGCAGGAACACGACGGCATTCGTCGCGCTGGCCGCGACGATCGCGCGCACGGTGCGGCGGACGCCGGCGATCGCGGCAGCCTCCGCGGACAGCCCGCGCTCGAGAAAGCGCTGCACGGCCTCGAAGACGACGACGCTGTTGTCGACGAGCATGCCGATGCCGACGGCGAGACCGAGCAGCGTGACGAGGTTCAGCGTATAACCGCCGAGGTACAGCATCGCCCCCGCGATCAGGAGGCTCACCGGCACCGCGACGGCGACGACCGCGACCGCGCGCAGCTCGCGCAGGAAGAGATAGAGCACCGCGAGCGCGATCACGAAGCCCCAGACCGCGAGCCGCTTCAGCCGGTCGAGCTGTCCCTCGACGGTCTCGGCCGCGTCGAAGCCGATGCGGAAGTCGACGCCGTACGGCGCCCACTCCGCGCGCAGCTCGTCGAGCCGCTCGCGCAGCGCGCGGCCGAGCCGCACGAGGTTCTCGCCCTCCTCCTGGAACACGATGAGGCCGGTCGCGTCCGCGCCGTTGACCCGGAACGCGGCGTCGGCCCGCGCGGTCGTGATCTCGATATCCGCGACGTGCCGGAGGAGCACGGAGCGTGCGGGATCGATTCGCAGCTCGCCGAGCGACGCGACGCCGGCGGGCCGCCCGTCGAGCACGACCTGCCAGCGGCGGCCGTCGCGCTCGGTGCCGCCGACGTCGCGCAGCCGCTGCACGGACTGGCCGAGCAGCCGCGTGACGGCCTCCGGCCGGATGCCGAGCGCGGCGCAGCGCTCGGGGTCGATCCAGACCGTGACCTCGCGGGGCGCACCGCCCGTCGCGAGCACCTGGCTCACGCCCGGAACCGCCGCGACCCGCGGCCTGATGCGCGCTTCGACGAGATCGCGCAGCGTGTTCTGATCGGCGCCGCCCGTCACATGGATGATCATCGCGAAGCGGCTGAACGCCGTGAGGTCCTGCGACGAGACGTTGATGCGCGTGCCCTCGGGCTGCGTGCGCGCGAGCTCCGCCGCGATGCCGTTCAGCTCGAGCTCGCGGACGCGGATATTCGTGCCGCGCTCGAACTCGAGCGTCAGGCGCCCGCTCGCGCCGCTCACCTCGCCCCGGGTCTCGGCGAGCCCCGGAAGCTCGCCGACGCGGGCCTCGAGCGGCAGCAGGATCTCGCGCTCGACGACCTCGGGCTCCGATCCCGGGCGCATGAAGGACACGACGAGCTGCTCGCCGCGGAGCGCAGGCATCAGCTCGATCGGGATCCGATACCACGCGAAGAGGCCGAGCATCACGAGCCCGAGAAACAGCATCGACGTCGCGGTGGGCCGTCGGACGGGGAGCGCGGCGAGGCTCGAAGCCATCGATCAGGCGGGCGCGGACGCGCGGGACCGGAAGCCGATCCGGTCGAGCACGAGGTACACGGACGGGATCAC
>Ga0079224_100004244_pt1 | contig 18434 bp, 14 predicted proteins | sample Stecom2015_FD_80414 | JGI IMG/M metagenome (GOLD analysis project Ga0079224, IMG submission 80414) | Agricultural soil microbial communities from Utah to study Nitrogen management - Steer compost 2015 | ecosystem: Environmental > Terrestrial > Soil > Agricultural land | place: USA: Utah... | reverse complement strand
CTGACCGTTGGCCCCCTGACCGTTGGCCCCCTGACCGGCCTGCGCCTGGGCGTCCTGCCCGCGCGCCCCCGCCGCCTGACCGGAATCCTTGCCCGTCCCGGCGCCGTCCTGACCGGCGCCGGGCTTGCCCTCGGGCGCGCCGCCCTGCGGAGCGCCCTTCGCGGCGGGACCGCTCTGCTGACCGCCGAAACCGCCCTGCTGCTGGGGCTTTTCGTTCGGCTGGCCGGCCGGGTTGTTCCCGCCCTGAGGTCCGGTCTCGGCCGAGCCGGGCCGGGCAGCCGGCCGCGGCGGGATCGGGGACGGTGCGATCCGCTCGGTCACACCGTTGTTCTGGTGCCCGTCATTCGGCTGATTCGGAGTGGTCAATGGGAATCCTTAGATCCGTTCGTTGCCGCCGCTGTGGAGGGAGCTCGCTGTGCGTTACTGCTTGGAGGAACCGGCGTCATCGCCACCGTCGACCACATCGGGCTCGTCGGCGTTACGCGCGATCGCAAGCAAGGTATCGCCATCGCCCAGGTTCATCAATCGCACGCCCTTGGTCTGCCGACCCGCCTTGCGAACCTGGTTCGCCGCCGTCCTGATGACGCCACCGCCGGAGGTGATGGCATACAGCTCGTCGTCGTCGTCGACGATGAGCGCGCCCACCAGCGTGCCACGCTTGGCGTCGAACTGGATAGTCAACACACCTTTACCACCGCGTCCCTGCGGGGTGTACTCCTCGATGGCCGTCCGCTTGGCGTAACCACCGGAGGTGGCGACCAACAGGTAGGTGCCCTCCCTGACCACGTTGAGCGAGAGCAGCTCGTCGTCGGCGTTGAACCGCATGCCCTGCACGCCGGAAGTGGCCCGGCCCATCGGCCGCAGCGCCTCGTCGGTGGCCGAGAAGCGGATCGACTGCCCCTGCGCCGAGACCAGCAGCAGGTCGTCGTCGGCCGAGCAGAGCACCGCGCCGACCAGCTCGTCGTTGTCGCGCAGGTTGACCGCGACGATGCCGCCGCTGCGGTTGGAGTCGAAGTCCGACAGCTTGGACTTCTTCACCAGGCCGTTGCGGGTGGCCAGCACCAGGTAGGGCGCGTCGTCGTAGGTCTTGATCTGGATGATCTGGGCGATCTTCTCGTCCGGCTGGAAGGCCAGCAGGTTGGCCACGTGCTGACCGCGCGCGGTGCGGTTGGCCTCGGGCAGCTCGTAGGCCTTCGCCCGGTACACCCGGCCCTTGTTGGTGAAGAACAGCAGCCAGTCGTGGGTCGAGGTGACGAAGAAGTGCTTGACGATGTCGTCCTGCTTGAGACCCGCGCCCTGCACGCCCTTGCCGCCACGCTTCTGCGAGCGGTAGAGATCGGTCTTGGTGCGCTTGGCGTAGCCGGTCTCGGTGATCGTGACGACCACGTCCTCGCGGGCGATCAGATCCTCGTCGGCCACATCGCCGTCGGCGGCCACGATCTGGGTGCGCCGCGCGTCGCCGTGCTTGTCCACGATCTCGGCCAGCTCGTCGCGCACGATCGCGCGCTGGCGCTCCGGCCGGTCGAGGATGTCCTTGTAGTCGGCGATCTCGGCCTCGATGCGGGCCAGATCCTCGATGATCTTCTGCCGCTCCAGCGCCGAGAGGCGGCGCAGCTGCATGTCGAGGATGGCGGTCGCCTGGATCTCGTCGATCTCGAGCAGCTGCATCAGGCCGGTGCGCGCGGTGTCGGTGTTGGCCGAGCGGCGGATCAGCGCGATGACCTCGTCCAGCGCGTCCAGCGCCTTGACCAGGCCGCGCAGGATGTGGGCGCGCTCCTCGGCCTTGCGCAGCAGGTACTCGGTCCTGCGCCGGATGACCTCGATCTGATGCTTGACGTAGAGCCGGATCATCTGGTCCAGCCGCAGCGTGCGCGGCACGCCGTCGACGATGGACAGCATGTTCGCGCCGAAGCTGGTCTGCAGCTGGGTGTGCTTGTACAGGTTGTTCAGCACGACCTTGGCGACGGCGTCGCGCTTGACCGTGACCACGATGCGCAGGCCGACACGGTCGGAGGACTCGTCGTGGATGTCGGCGATGCCCGCGATGCGACCGTCCTTGACCTGCTCGGCGATCGCGTTGACGAAGTTGTCGGTGTTGACCTGGTAGGGCAGCTCGGTGATGACGATCGTGGTGCGACCGCGGTTGTCCTCCTCGATCTCCACGACGCCGCGCATCTTGATCGAGCCGCGGCCGGTGGTGTACGCGTCGTGGATGCCCTGGGTGCCCACGATCAGGCCCGCGGTCGGGAAGTCGGGGCCCTTGATGCGCTCCATGCAGGCGGCAAGGGTGGTCTCCTCGTCGGCCTCCGGGTGCTCGAGCGCCCAGTAGATCGCCTCCGCCAGCTCGGTGAGATTGTGCGGCGGGATGTTGGTGGCCATGCCGACGGCGATGCCGTTGCTGCCGTTCATCAGCAGGCAGGGCACCCGGCTCGGCAGCACGACCGGTTCCTGGGTCTTGCCGTCGTAGTTGGGGATGAAATCGACCGTCTCGTGGTCGATCTCGCGCAGCAGCTCCATGGCCAGCGGCGTCAGGCGGCACTCGGTGTAGCGCATGGCCGCGGCGCCGTCGTTGCCCCGGCTGCCGAAGTTGCCCTGGCCGTCGACCAGCGGGTACCGCATCGCCCACGGCTGGGCCATCCGCACCAGGGTGTCGTAGATGGCCGAGTCGCCGTGCGGATGGTAGTTGCCCATGGTGTCCGACACCGGCCGCGCGGACTTCACGTAACCGCGATCTGGCCGGTAGCCGTTGTCGTACATGGCGTAGAGGATGCGGCGATGCACCGGCTTGAGGCCGTCGCGCACCTCGGGCAGCGCGCGGCCCACGATCACGCTCATCGCGTAATCGATGTAGCTGTTCTGCATCTCCAGCTGGATGTCGACCGGTTCGACGCGGTCGCCCGCTCCGTCCGGAGGCAGGGTGGTGTCGGTCATGAGATCTCCTTAACGGGCTGACGTGTGCGGACGTGCGGGCGCCGCGGCTCACCGGCGCGGCGCCCGGCCGGTCACACGTCGAGGAAGCGGACGTCCTTGGCGTTGCGGGTGATGAAGCTGCGGCGGGCCTCCACGTCCTCGCCCATCAGGACGCTGAACAGCTCGTCGGCCGCGGCCGCGTCGTCCAACGTCACTTGACGAAGCACCCGGACGGTCGGGTCCATGGTGGTCTCCCACAGCTCCTTCGGGTTCATCTCACCCAGACCCTTGTAGCGCTGGATGCCGTCGTCCTTGTTGATCTTCTTGCCCGCGGCCAGACCGCGCTCGAGCAGCCCGTCGCGCTCGCGGTCGGAGTAGGCGAACTCCGGCTCGCTGCGCTGCCACTTCAGCTTGTACAGCGGCGGCTGCGCCAGGTAGACGTGCCCGTGCTCGACCAGCGGGCGCATGAAACGGAACAGCAGGGTCAGCAGCAGCGTCGAGATGTGCTGGCCGTCGACGTCGGCGTCGGCCATCAGCACGATCTTGTGGTAGCGCAGCTTGGAGATGTCGAACTCGTCGTGGATGCCGGTGCCGAACGCGGTGATGATCGACTGGACCTCGTTGTTCTTGAGGACCTTGTCGATGCGCGCCTTCTCGACGTTGATGATCTTGCCGCGCAACGGCAGGATCGCCTGGTACATCGAGTCGCGGCCGGACTTGGCCGAGCCGCCGGCGGAGTCGCCCTCGACGATGTAGATCTCGGACTTGCTCGGGTCCTTGGACCGGCAGTCGGCCAGCTTGCCCGGCAGACCGCCCAGATCGGTGGCCGACTTGCGGCGCACCAGTTCGCGCGCCTTGCGGGCGGCAACGCGGGCCTGCGCGGAGGAGACCGCCTTCTGCACGATGGTCTTCGCGTCGGCCGGGTTGGCCTCGAACCAGTGCGTGAGATGCTCGTTGCAGGTGCGCTGCACGAACGACTTGACCTCGGTGTTGCCCAGCTTGGTCTTGGTCTGGCCCTCGAACTGCGGTTCGGCGACCTTCACCGAGACGATGGCGGCGAGCCCCTCGCGGATGTCGTCGCCGGTGAGGTTGCCCTCCTTCTCCTTCAACAGCTTCTTGTCGCGGGCGTACTTGTTGACCACCGTGGTCAGCGCCGCGCGGAAGCCCTCCTCGTGGGTGCCACCCTCGTGGGTGTTGATGGTGTTGGCGAAGGTGTGCACGGACTCGGAGTAGCCCGAGTTCCACTGCATGGCGACCTCGAGCTCGTGGCCGGTGCCCTTGCCGGTGAAGGCGACCACCGAGTTGTGGATCGCCTGCTTGGTGCGGTTGATGTGGCGGACGAAGTCCTCCAGGCCGCCCGGGTAGTGGTAGGTCCTGGTCTTGACCTTCTGCTCGGCGGGCGCCTCGGCGCTCTCACCGGTCTTGGGGGCCTCGGCGGTCTCGCTGACCACGTCCTCGGTGACCTCGGACTCCGAGACCCGCTGGTCGGTGAGGGTGATGGTCAGGCCCTTGTTCAGGAACGCCATCTCCTGCAGCCTGCGCGCGACCGTCTCGAAGTTGAAGGTGGTGGTCTCGAAGATCTCCGGGTCCGGCCAGAACCGCACGGTGGTGCCGGTGCGGTCGGTGGGCTCGCCCTGCGTCAGCTTGCCCGGCGTGGAGTCCTTGTAGTGCTGGGTCCAGTGGTATCCGTCGCGGTCGATCTCGATCTCCACGCGCGAGGACAGCGCGTTGACCACCGAGATGCCGACGCCGTGCAGGCCGCCGGACACGGCGTAGGACTCGCCGTCGAACTTGCCGCCGGCGTGCAGCTGGGTCAGGACGACCTCGACGGTCGGAATGCCCTGGGCGTGCATCTCCACCGGGATGCCGCGGCCGTCGTCGACGACCTCGACTCCCCCGTCGGCGAGCAGGGTGACACCGACCGAGGTCGCGTACCCGGCCATCGCCTCGTCGACGGAGTTGTCGACGACTTCCCAGATCAGATGGTGCAGACCGCGCTCACCGGTGGAGCCGATGTACATGCCGGGGCGCTTGCGAACCGCCTCGAGACCCTCGAGGACGGTGATGGAGGAGGCACCGTAGGTTTGGCCCGTCTTCGAGCCGGATTCGTTGGAGTGCTTGGCAGCCACTGGTCGGTAGCTCTCCTTACTTGCTGACCTCGACGCGACGAGCACACAGCGCACCGGGTGGCCCGAGGTTCGACTGGTCGAGATACGGGGCTCATCGAGAGGCTGAGCAGAGCGCGCCGAAGGATCGCCGCTAGTTACTCCTCCATCCTACTGGTAGGCCTGAACCAGAATGCACCTACGACACCCCTGACGGGTCCGTGAGTGCGAGAAACGGACCGGCGACGAGTCCGGTCCGCCTCTCGAACGTCTCCGGGACGCACAGCGGTTCTCCGCCCGTTGTCATCCACGCCCCTCGCGGGCGGTCACGAAGGCCGCGAAGTGACTCGCCACGTCCTGCGGGTGCGAGATCGGCGACCAGTGCCGCGCGTCGAAGGAGGTCGTGGTCAGATCGGCGACCCAGCGCGAAGCCTCGGCGTTGACCACCGGCCGGACCGCGCGGTCGCCGGAGGCCACCAGCAACTGCACCGGCACCTCGATCGGACGCGGACGCGGATCGCGCATCCTCGGGCGGATGTTGGCCCGGTAGAGCTTGAGGTTGTTGAGCATGTCCGGCAGCAGCGTCGGGGCCGTGCGGACCCGTTCGGCGTCGAGCCCGTCGAAGAAGGCCAGGAATTTCGGCCACCGCCGGGAGAGCACCCGCAGCACCGGCTCGGCCATGCCGGGAATCTGGAAGGCAACCGTGTAGGCCGAGGCCAGGCCCTGTTCGACGGCGCCGCGCACGCGCGCGAGGGACAGCGGTCCGCGCAGGTAGGCGCCGAGGAAATCGAGATTCGGGCCCGACAACGCGGTGAAGGAGGCGATCCGCTGTGCCGCGCGCGGGTCGGCGGCGACCTCCCAGCCGAGCACCGATCCCCAGTCGTGGCCGAGCACGTGCGCCTTGCGGCCCGGCACGACCGCGTCGAGCACCGCGTACACATCGGCGGCCAGTTCCTCCAGCCGGTAGGCCGCGACCTCGGCGGGGGCGCTGCTGCGCCCCGCGCCCCGGTTGTCGAAGGCGATGACGCGGAAGTCCCGCGCCAGCCGGGCGGCCACCTCGGTCCACAGCAGGTGGGTGTCCGGCCAGCCGTGGATCAGCAGCACGGGCACCGCTTCGGGATCACCGCAGGCGAAGACGGCGAGGTCGACCCCCTCGCGACACACCGTGGCGCACGGCTCGAAAACGGTCTCGGCTGCTGTGGCGGTCATCGGCTCAGCGCTCCCGGGGTCGCGGTTCCACGTGAAACCCGCGTCACACGACGCGGCTCTGCAATTACCGTAACACCGAGTACCGGCAATTTGCAGACCCCGCGTCCACAGGCTGCCGAAACAGCCTCCGACCAGGCCGGATTCTCGGACACCGGTCAGCCGTAGGTGTCGCGCGGGCCGCGCCCCTTGATGTGCCGCTCGCCCTTGCGCCAGCTCGGCGCGGCGGGGCCGGTGATCTTGAGCTGGCGCACCACGCCGGGACCGACCGCGGCGGCGATCTTCGCCAGGATCTGCGATTGCAGCATGCGCAGCTGGGTGGCCCACGCGGTCGACTCGGCGGAGATGGACAGCACGCCGTCCTGCAACGCCACCGGGGTGGCATGGGCGGCGATGTCCTCCCCCACCACGCCCGCCCAGCGGCCGAACACCGTGCCCTCGGCGACCTTGCCGTCCCAGCCGCGGGCCTTGGCGATGCGGGTGGCGAGCTGGGAGAGCAGTTGGGGATCGCGGTCGTCGGGGCGCGCGCCCGACCAGCCGGAGCGCTTGCCGCCGCGACTGCGCAACTTGCGCACCGGAGAGGCGCGGCCCTGCCCGACCGACTTGCCGCTGGCGCGAGCGGCCGCCCTGGCCTCCTCCAGCGCGCGGCGAGCCAGGTCGACACCGCGCAGCGGTTGCTGTCCCGGCTCTTCGCTCATTGATGTCCTCCCCTCGAATTCATCCCCAGTTCTACACCGCCCGGACGACGCCGACGGCGTGTCGTACCGGCCGTGTCGGCAACGCCACACCGCCCCACCTGGGCATTCCACAGCTTGTCCAAAAGTTGTCCACAGGGCCTGTGGACAACTTGTCGACAACCGGCCGGGAAACCGGCCCCGAGCAAACGCCGTGCTGTCCTCCGGTGAGGGGACGGTACGGTCACGAGCCGGTCACCGGACCGACATCGGCCCAGGAAAAGGCCTCTACCGGGGATAACGGCCCGGTTGTGCACAACTGCTCGCAGGACACGCCGGCCCATTCCCAGCAATCGATCCACCGGCCTGTGGATAACTATGACGATTCTGTGTACATCTTCGATTTCGCCTGGTCATCCGGCGAGCCGGAGACGCCCTCCGGCGCGGCGGGCACGATGTGGGAGGTGCGCGCCGACGCCGAACCCCTCGTCTCCACCCGGATACCGACCGCCTCCAGCTCGGCGGGCACGTCCTCGGGCACCGCGGCGGTGATCAACACCTGCTCCGCGCCCGCCGCCACCGCGGCCAGCGCCGCCTGTCTGCGCCGGTCGAGTTCGGCGAACACATCGTCGAGCAGCAGCACCGGTTCGGCCGAGGTCGCCCGCAACAGCTCGAACGACGCCAGGCGCAGCGCCAGGGCGAACGACCAGGACTCACCGTGGCTGGCGAACCCCTTGGCGGGCGCGTCACCGAGCATCAGCTCCAGCTCGTCGCGGTGCGGGCCGACCAGGCAGACCCCGCGCTCGAGCTCCTTGCGCCTGGCCGCGGCCAGTTCGCGCAGCACGATCGCGGTCAGCTCGGCCTCGTCGGTCTCCGCGGGCGACCGCGCCGGGTCGAGGAATTCCACCGGCAGGTAGCCGCTGCGATAGGCGATGGCGGCCGGGCGCGACTCCGGGGCCAGCGAGCGGTAGGCCTCGGCCAGATAGGGGTGCAGGTCGTGCACCAGCCGCAGCCGCTGCGCCAGCAGGATGCCCGCGTGCTGGGCCAGATGCCCGTCCCACACGTCCAGGGTGCTCAGATCCGCCGCCGACCGGTGCCTGCCCGCCGATTTCAGCAGCGCCGAACGCTGGCGAAGCACCCGCTCGTAGTCCGAGCGCACGCCGGCCAGCCTGGGCAGCCGGGCTGTGCACAACTCGTCGAGGAAACGCCTGCGCTCGCCGGGATCGCCGCGCACCAGTGACAGATCCTCCGGCGCGAACAGCACGGTGTGCAGAATCCCCAGGATCTCCCTGGTCCGGCGCACCGGCGAACGGTTGATCTGCGCCCTGTTGGCCGCGCCCTGCTTCAGCTCGACGTCGATGCGCAGCTCACGGCCCGCGTTGACGACGTTGGCGCCCACCCGTGCCGCCTGCGCGCCCGCCCGGATGAGCGGTGCGTCGGCGGCCACCCGGTGCGAGCCGAGTGTGGACAGATAGCCGACCGCCTCCAGCAGGTTGGTCTTGCCGTTGCCGTTCGCCCCCAGGAACACCGTGCGGCCTGTGGACAACTCCAGCTCGACGTGTTCCCAGGAACGGAAGTCACGCAGCGACAGCGCCCGGACGAACACGTCAGCCCGGCAGCCGCACCGGCATCAGCAGGTAGATGTAGTTGCCGGTCAGCGCGGCGAATGCCCCGGAGTCGAGCACCTGCGGCTCCTCCTCGCCCGCGGGCAGCAGCACCGCGGGCCTGCTCGGGGTGGTGAACCCGAAGCTCACCCGGTCGGAGTGCAGCGCCGACAGGCCGTCGACGAGATAGCCGGGGTTGAACGCGATGGTCAGCGGCTCGCCGCGGAAATCGGCCGACAGCCATTCCTCGGCCCGGCCCGCGTCGTCCCCACCCGCCGACAGCAACAGGCCCTCGGTGGAGAACTCCAGGCGCACCTGCGCGCCGCGCTCGGCGACCAGCGCGACACGCTTGATCGCCTCGGTCAGCGCCGCGACCTCGAGCGTCGCCACGGAGGTGTGCTCCTTGGGCAGCAGCTGGCGGAACTTGGGGAATTCCGCGTCAAGCAGCCGGGTGGTGGTGCGGCGGCCCGCGTTGACGATGCCGAGCAGGCCGTCGGCGCCCGAACCGGCGCCAAGCGACAGCTGCACCGGCTGATCGGAGGCGCCGAGGGTCTTGGCGGCCTCGGACAGGGTGCGGGCCGGGATGAGCACCGCGGTCTCGATGTCGGGCCTGGCGGGCTTCCACTCGATGTGGCGCACCGCGAGCCGGAAGCGGTCGGTGGCCGCGAGCACGACCTGCGAGCCCTCGATCTCCACCCGGATGCCGGTGAGCATCGGCAGCGTGTCGTCACGGCCGGCCGCCACGGCGACCTGGCCGACGGCCTCGGCGAAGACATCCACAGGCAGTTCACCGGTCTGCTGGGGAACTTCGGGCAGCTGGGGATAATCCTCGACCGGCATGGTGGGCAACGAGAACTTCGCGCTGCCACAGGTGATCAGCACACGCGTGCCGTCCACCGAGACATCCACCGGCTTGTTCGACAGCGCCTTGGTGATGTCGGCCAGCAGGCGGCCGGAGACGAGGACCTCACCCGGCCCGGCGACCTCGGCGGCCACCCGCATCTGCGCGGAGACCTCGTAGTCGAAACCGGAGACCGTCAGACCGCTCTCGTCGGCGACCAGCAGCACACCGCCCAGCACGGGGACGGGCGGCCGGGACGGCAGACTGCGCGCGACCCAGGCGACGGACTCGGCGAAGTCCTCTCGGGCTACTCGAAACTTCATGCTCGAAAGCTCCATCGCCCGATGTGTCCTCTCTCCCGGTTGTCGTGTGGATGGTTCGCGACATCGATATCGCAAGGGTGACAGACCTAGAACCGTACCCGCGTACGGCGGCTGAACCTAGTCCGGCCTCTCGGCTCCGCGCGCCGTGCCCCGCGTGTTCTCCCCACCCCTCCCGTGCTCGTCCCGCACCCGCCCTGTGCGTCTCCCCCTGACCGTCCCACGCTCCTCCCTGCCCTGGGGAGGCGACCGGTTCGGCTGCCGAGCGCTCCGGCGGACTTTTCCACACACCCTGTTTTCAAGAGAGATCTTCTAGAAGAAGAACTGAAGTAGTAATAGGGCCTGTGGAATCTGGGGATTCGCCCCGTTTTCCCAGGTCAGACGGTGTGGCGGGGTGTGGATGGATGTTGAGTGATCGGTGGATGAACCGGGGGTGGCTGTGGAGAGTCCAGATCTATCCCACATCCATCCACCGCTCATCCTCGAGTTGTTCCACCGTTTCGCGGCAGTTGTGCACACTGTGCACCGACTCGAGGACAACCGGTGGATTCCTCGAGGATTCCACAGGGATTCCTCGAGGAATCCACAACCGCTCACAGGCATGCGGGCAGGTCAGGCCCTGTGCACGAAATCGCCTGTGGAAACTGGGGACAACCGCCTGTGCACGAAGCCGCCACACCCCCTGTGGACAGCCTCGAGGACAACCTGTTGATTCCTCGAGGATTCCACAGGGATTCCTCGAGGAATCCCCAACCCGAAAAAGTGCACCGCCCCAGGTCAGGGGCGGTGCACAGGGTGTGGATAGATCCAGGGGCACTCAGCGCGAGCGCTGCTTGATCCGGGCTGTGAGTTCTTGGACCTGGTCGTAGACCCGGCGGCGCTCGGTCATCTCCTTGCGGACCTTCTTCTCCGCGTACATCACCGTGGTGTGGTCACGGCCGAAGGCCTGACCGATCTTCGGCAGCGACAGATCGGTCAGCTCGCGGCACAGGTACATCGCGATCTGGCGGGCTTGGGCCAGCGGTCGCGCCTTGCCCGGTCCGGTCAGCTCGTCGAGGGTGGTGTTGAAGTACTCCGCGGTGACGGCCATGATCGTGGCCGCGTTGATCTCCAGCGTCGCGGTGTCGGGCATCAGATCGCGCAGCACCACCTCGGCCAGGGAGATGTCCAGCGGCTGGCCGTTGAGCGAGGCGAAGGCGGTCACGCGGATCAGCGCGCCCTCCAGCTCGCGGATGTTGCGCTCGACCCGGCTGGCGATCAGCTCCAGCACGTCGTGCGGCACGTCGAGGCGATCCATCCTGGCCTTCTTGCGCAGGATGGCGATGCGGGTCTCCAGCTCCGGCGGCTGCACGTCGGTGATCAGGCCCCACTCGAAGCGGGTCCGCAGCCGTTCCTCCAGCGTGGCCAGCTGCTTGGGCGGGCGGTCGGAGGAGACCACGATCTGCTTGTTGGCGTTGTGCAGGGTGTTGAAGGTGTGGAAGAACTCCTCCTGGATGCCTTCCTTGCCCTCGATGAACTGGATGTCGTCGACCAGCAGGATGTCGGTCTCGCGGTAGCGGCGCTTGAAGGCAACCTTGCGGTCGTCGCGCAGGCTGTTGATGAAGTCGTTGGTGAACTCTTCGGTGGAGACGTACTTGACCCGCATGCCCGGGAACAGCCGCTGGGCGTAGTGGCCCGCGGCGTGCAGCAGATGGGTCTTGCCCAATCCCGAAGCACCCCAGACGAACAGCGGGTTGTAGGCGCGCGCGGGCGCCTCGGCGATGGCCACCGCGGCGGCGTGCGCGAAGCGGTTGGACGCGCCGATGACGAAGGTCTCGAAGGTGTACTTGGCGTTCAGGCTGGCGCCGGAGCTCGACGGCGCGGACGTGGTCTCCTGGCTCTTGGCGAAGTAGGTGGGCCAGGAGTCGCGGATGCTGACCACCGGTCCCTCGTCGCGCTCGCCGTGCGGGCCGTCGGCGCCGGGCTCGTGCTCGCCCGCCTGCTCGCGCAGCGGCAATCTGGCCTGCGCGGGTTCGGGGGCGAACAGCGACTCCTGACCGGGCGGGGTGTTGTCGCGGCGCGGCGGGGTCGGCAGCTCGGGCCTGACGTCCCCGGTGTCCTCCGGCTTGTCGCCGTAGCCCTTCTCCGCGTAGCCCCCCTCTGCGTAGCCCTTCTCGCCGTAGCCCTTCTCCGGGTAGGACTTGTCGTAGCCGGGGTCCGGGTAGCCCGGCTCGGCGTAGGACTTCTCGGCGTACCCCTTCTCGGAATAGGCGGCGTCGCCGAAGCCGCCGGGGGGCATGCGGAACGACGCGGTCGGGAAATCCGAGGCCGGATACTCGGGCTCGGGCGTGTAGGTGGCTGCGGGCTCGTATTCGCCCGGCGCCGGGTAGTCGTCGGCGCGCGGGTAGTCCTCGCCGAAGGAGTCGCGGGCCGCGAAGGGACTCGCCTCGGGGAAATCGGAATCCGCGGACTCGGCGCCGCGGCCGTAGTTCGCCTGCGGTTCGGCCGGGCGCGGCGGCTCCTGACCCGGATACCCGCCCGAGGTTCGGGCCGGGCGCGGTTCGGGCCTGCTGGTCATCCGCGCGTGGCGGGCGCCGGCGGCGGGGCGGTCGGTGGCGGGCGGGACGGGTGCGGCGATGCGCACGCCGAGACCTTCGACCTGGGGGCCGAGCATCCGGCCGAGGGAACGCAGGATCGGTTCGCGCAGGTCGCGCTCGATGGCCTCCTGCGCAAGCGACGACGGCACCGAGAGCAGGGCGAACCCCTGGGCGACGGTGATCGGCTTGACGAGCTTGAGCCAGGCCTGCTGTGCTCTGGTGACAGCGGGAATGGACCCGTCGGCGGAACCGGCGGTGAGCTCGGCGACCACCTCGGGCCAGACGGTGGCCAGCACGTTCTGCTCGTCGTCCATGCAGTTTCCTCCCCGGAAGTAGGTCGATTGGAGCAGACGGCCGGGGCGCGTGAGCCGGGGCGGGGAATTGGGCTATTCTGTGATCCCGCCTACGTCCCCGGTCACCTTCCCGACCGGTTCGCCGGCCGCCGGGCCGAACGTCGCCCGGTGGGACGAATATGCCACTCCAGGGGTCTTTCCACACAATTATCCACAGATGTGGAAAACCCTGGGGAAATGTGGAATGCCCGTGCAACGCGCCCGTGCAGGCCCTGGACCTGCGGTTCTGCGGCAACACTGTAGCAACCGGCGCTGTCGCGACCCCCTGACCTGCACGAAGTTGTGCACAGACTCACGCGGGAACGACGCCGATCCGGCACCCCGCCCGCCCCGCCCGCGACGGGCCAGGGCCGCCCCGGAGGGCCGACACCGCGGACAGATGTCGCAGGTAGCGGCGGGTGCGGCGCCCGGGGGCCGGGTTTGACCCGATCTGGGGCTGTCAGTACTCTTCTACAGTCACCCCTTGGTGCGGTGGCGGTCTCGTGCTGACCGCGTCTGGTCGAGTGCAGCGGACCGCGTCCGGTCGCTGCGACCACGATGCGCCAGGGACGTATCACCGAACAACTTCGGGTGTCGAACGACGCCCACCTACGCGAGGAGTGTTGACCGTGGCCAAGGGCAAGCGGACGTTCCAGCCGAACAACCGTCGTCGGGCGCGCGTTCACGGCTTCCGTCTTCGGATGCGCACCCGTGCGGGTCGCGCCATCGTCTCGGCGCGTCGCCGCAAGGGCCGCGCTACCCTCACTGCCTGATCCTCATCCTCGGACGCTCGGGTGTTGCCTGAGCCGTATCGGTTGCATCACCGTGCCGACTTCTCCCGGACGGTGCGCCGAGGCCAGCGAATCGGGAGGCGGGATCTCGTCGTCCACGCGTTCGTGCACAGCTACGACTGGGCGCGGACCGACGCGACGGGCGACGAACTCGCGGACGCGGCCATCTCCCGCGACCCGGTGACGGCCGGGTCGCTCGTCCGCGTCGGCGGACCGAGGTTCGGATTGATCGTCAGCAAGGCGGTGGGCTCCGCGGTGGTTCGACACCGGGTGGCCCGCCGCCTGCGTCATATGTGCGCCACGATCGTCGACGAGCTTCCGGCCGACGCCGACGTCGTCATCCGCGCGTTGCCCGGCGCGGCCACCGCCGATCAGGCGGAGCTGGCCCGCCAGGTGCGCAGCGGACTGCGCAAGCTCGGACTCACCACCGGTACCGCCGGCGCACCCGCCGGGCGGCCTCGTGGCACGGCGAGCGCGCGGACGCGAGCGGACCACCGCTCGTGAGATCCGCCGTCGCCGCCGTGACCCGGCTGCCCGCCCGGGCGCTCATCTTTCTGATCGAGCTGTATCGGACCTACGTCTCCCCCACCCGGATGCCGGTCTGCCGGTTCACGCCGACCTGCAGCGAGTACGCGGTCACCGCGCTGCGCACCAGAGGTCTCGTCGTCGGCCTCGGATTGGCAGCCGTGCGACTGCTCAAATGCGCGCCCTGGCACCCTGGTGGGTGGGATCCCGTTCCGGGACGCCGCCCACGCGGCCGGAACGCGGCAGTCGCCGACGACTCGTCGGCGCCAGATGCTTGTAAAGGTTCGCCGCACGCGGTGACGAACGACGGGAGTGCATAGAGCCGTGCTCGACTTCATCTATTGGCCGGTGTCCTGGATCTTGTGGTTCTGGCACCGCGTGTTCGGGTTCGCCTTCGGCGCGGACAACGGTCTCACCTGGGCCCTGGCCGTGGTGTTCCTGGTGTTCACCCTGCGCCTGCTGCTCTACAAGCCCTTCGTCAAGCAGGTGCGCACCACCAAGCAGATGCAGGAACTGCAGCCCCAGATCAAGGAGCTGCAGAAGAAGTACAAGAACGACCGCCAGAAGATGGCGCTGGAGATGCAGAAGCTCCAGAAGGAGCACGGCTTCAACCCGCTGATGGGCTGCCTGCCGGTGCTGGCCCAGGTGCCGGTCTTCCTCGGCCTCTTCCACGTGCTGCGTTCGTTCAACCGCACCGGTCACGGCATCGGCCAGCTCGGCCTGTCTCCCGAGCTGAACGCCCAGCTGTCGAACTACGCCTTCTCCCCCGAGGACGTGCAGTCCTTCCTGCGGGCGCGCATCTTCGGCGCGCCGCTGGCGTCCCACATCACCGCGCCGCTGTCGGAACTACAGGCCTTCGCCGACTTCGGCGGCGTGCCGAGCAAGCTGAGCATCGCCCTGGTCGCCGTGCCGCTGATGATCATCGCGGGCATCGCGACCCACTTCAACGCCCGCGCCTCGGTCGCGCGGCAGTCCCCCGAGGCCGCCGCCAACCCGCAGGCCGCGCTGATGAACAAGCTCGCGCTGTACGTCTTCCCGCTCGGCGTGCTCGTCGGCGGCCCCTTCCTGATGATCGGCATCCTGCTCTACTGGGTCGCCAACAACATCTGGACCTACGGACAGCAGCACCTGGTGTTCGGCCGCATGGCCAAGGAGGAAGAGGCCAGGAAGCAGGCCAAGCTCGAGCAGCGGGCGCAGAACGCGCCGAAGCCGGGGGCCAAGCCGGTCAACACCAAGAAGAAGCCGGCCGCCGCCGCCGAGTCCGTGGCTTCCGAGGACGCCGAATCGGGTACTGCTTCCACCAATGGAACGCCGTCGTCCAACGGCACCGCTCCGAAGTCCGCCAAGGCGGGAGCGCGCAAGTCGGGCGGGCAGAAGCGCAACCCCAATCGGGGCAGGCCCAATCAGAAGCGCCGCCGCTGACCGTCACAGCCACCCGTGAGATTGAAGGAAAACGACATGACTGTTGAAACCGACGGAGTGAACGCCGACACCGACGATCTCGTCAGCGACGCCGAGGAAGCCCTCATCGAGGAAGGCGAGCTCGCCGGTGACTACCTCGAGCAGCTGCTCGACGTGCTCGACTTCGACGGCGACATCGATCTCGACGTCGAGGGCGATCGCGCGGTCGTCAGCATCGACGGCGGCCGCGATCTGTCCAAGCTCGTCGGTCGCAACGGCGAGGTGCTCGACGCGCTCCAGGAGCTGACCCGACTGGCGGTGCAGCAGGTGACCGGCGTGCGCAGCAGGCTGATGCTGGACGTGGCGGGGTGGCGGGCCAAGCGCCGCGCGGAACTGAGCGCGCTGGGCACCGAGGCCGCCAAGCGGGTGGCCGCCTCCGGCAAGCCGGAAGCGCTCGCGCCCATGACCCCCTTCGAGCGCAAGATCGTTCACGACGCCGTGGCCGCGGTCGATGGTGTCAGCAGCGAGAGCGAGGGCGTCGAGCCCAACCGGCACGTCGTGGTGGTGCCGGCCTGAGGCGGTGACGGACGCGGGTTTCCCACAGCGGGACCGCTGGTGATTGGATAGGCCTCTGGTCTTCGGACCGGGGGCCTTCTCCATCTCATGCACGCCCCGGCGCGATGCCCTCCCGGTGCCGCCGGACCCGAGCACGGAAGGACGTTTCACGTGGAACCAGATCTCGGTGGCAGCGCCGCGCGATCCGAATCGGACGCGCCGCCCGCCGCGGCCGCGCTGGTGTTCGGTGACCGGCTCGACATCGCGCGCCGCTACTACGACGCGCTGGCGACCGACGGAGTACAGCGCGGACTGATCGGGCCCCGCGAGGTGCCGCGCCTGTGGGAGCGGCACATCCTCAACTGCGCGGTGATCACCGAACTGATCCCCGAAGGCGTGAGCGTCGTCGACGTCGGCAGCGGCGCGGGCCTGCCCGGCATCCCCCTGGCCATCGCCCGCCCCGATCTGCGCATCACCCTCGTCGAGCCGCTGCTGCGCCGCACCGTCTTCCTCAGCGAGTTCATCGAGCAGACCGGCCTCGGCATCACGGTCGTGCGTGGCCGCGCCGAACACTCCGGCGTCACCAAGGAAGCGGGCGGCGCCGACATCGTCACCTCCCGTGCCGTCGCCCCCCTCGCCAAGCTCGCCCACTGGTCCCTGCCCCTGCTGCGCGACCACGGCCGCATGCTCGCCCTCAAGGGCGCCAGCGCCGCCGAAGAACTCGAGCGCGATCGCGAGGAACTCATCCGCCTCGGCGCGGGCAATTTCGAAGTCCTCGAATGCGGTGTCGGCATCGTCGACCCACCCACCGTCGTCCTGAGCGCCGAACTCCTCCCCCGCGGGGAGCGCCCTTCCCGCCACCGCGACAAGGCAGCGCGCCGCAAGGGCGACAAGCACCGCGACACCGTTGTGGACAAAGTGCGGCGGCGAGCCGGGAAGCCGGCCCGCGGCGGCGAGTGAAGCGCTCCCCAGGCGAGGCGCCCCCGGTCCGCTGACCGCGGGGCGCCTCCTCTCCTCCATCGGTGCGTCGCCGGCCGCTGCCGGTCGGGCCGGATCGGCACATCGCCACAATCCGCTCCGCCTCAGTCGCACGTAGCCCGGCCCATCTGCCGGACATCCGTTTCCGCCATCGGTTCCGCGTCCGCCTCGCGTCGGTGTTCCGTGTCTGCTCTGTTCCGTGTCTGCTCGGCGTCGGCGCGGGCCGTCGGCGTCTGTACGGGCCCGGCCGAATGCGTTGTTGCGCCGCGTCGTGTCGAGCGAGCTGAGCTGCCTCGCGCGAGCGATTGCCGCGTCGTGCGGTGCCGCATCGAAGCGAGCCGTGGCGAAGCGAGCCGTGGCGATCCACACCGCACCGATCTGCAACGTGCAGCGCCCATGCCGACTCGAGACATGCCACACCGTTCCGACGGCGCCAAGCCGAGCCGCACCGAGCCGAGCCGCACCGCACCGAGCCACGACATCGCGCCGCATGCACTGAGGCTTCACTCGCCCGACTCGACGAGCGACCGTCGCGCCGCACCGAGCCGTACCGCGCTGGGCTGAGCCGGGCCGAGCCGAGCGACGGCATCGCGTCGTGCCGCGCCGGGTCGCGGCGTGCCGGGTCATGCCGGGTCGTGCCGAGTCGTGCCGGGTCGCGTCGTGCCGTGCCGGGTCGTGCCGGGTCGTGCCGGGTCGCGTCGTGCCGTGCCGGGTCGTGCCGGGGTCGCGTCGAGTTGCGTCGGGCCGTGCCGAGTCGCGCCGGGCCGAGTCGCGCCGAGCCGAGCCGGGCCGAGCCGAGCCGGGCCGAGCCGAGCCGGGCCGAGCCGGGTCACACCGGGTCGCGACACCGAGTCACACCGGGTCGGCCCAGCTGGGGTGAGTCGCGTCGGGCCGCGTCGAGCAGGGTCGCGTCGAGCCGGCTGGGCAGCCCCGGGCCGGGGCGAGATCAGTTGGATCGGAGTCGTCTGGAGTCGGGTCGCCGCTACGGGTCGAGCTTCGTTCCGGCCGCACCCACGGCGACCGTGCTGGGCGGTGTGCGGGGACTTGTCTCGGACCCGACGAGCTGCGTCGGACGGCTGGGTCCATTCGCGCCCCCCAGGATCGGGCTTCATTGTTTGCGCCTCGAGCGTGAGCCCGGGATCGGCGATGCTGCGGTAGACGGCTTCATGCGCAGCGGGCTCCTCGCCTTGGCCGACATGGATGGACCTGGCGCGGGGCGCGGCGAACGGGACGCGCGAGTTGATGTGATGACCCGTGCGTGGGTGAAGCGATGGGTAGGGCTTGGTCGGTTTGCGCTCCACGGGGATCGGACATCGCGGCGTGCCATGTTTCATGTGAAACATCTGACGAGGGGCCGGCGTGACGAACGCTCATCGAGTCGGTTCGGGTGAAGCTCAGTGCGCACGGTGTGTGGGCGCAGCGCGATGCGAGGACACGGCGCGATGCGAGGACACGGCGCGACCCGTGGGCGCGGTCCGTGGGCGCGGCGCGAGGGTACGGCGCGAGGGCACGGCGCGAGGGCACGGCGCGAGGGCACGGCGCGAGGGCACGGCGCGAGGGCACGGCGCGAGGGCACGGCGCGAGGGCACGGCGCGAGGGCACGGCGCGAGGGCACG
>Ga0079224_100004242_pt1 | contig 18445 bp, 15 predicted proteins | sample Stecom2015_FD_80414 | JGI IMG/M metagenome (GOLD analysis project Ga0079224, IMG submission 80414) | Agricultural soil microbial communities from Utah to study Nitrogen management - Steer compost 2015 | ecosystem: Environmental > Terrestrial > Soil > Agricultural land | place: USA: Utah... | reverse complement strand
TGGCGCAGCGACCCGCACCTCGCGCGCTGCCTCGCCGCCTTCCCGGGATTGCGCATCCTGCGCCAACCCTTCGGCGAAACCCTGCTCGGCTTCCTGTGCAGCGCGACCAAGCAGATCGTGCAAATCAAACAAATGCTCGCCCTGCTCGCCGCGCGCCTCGGCGAAGACGACGCCCTGCCGACGTGGCCGCGCCTCGCCGCCGCGTCCGAGACCGAGCTGCGCGCCTGCCAGCTCGGATTTCGCGCCGGCTACATCAAGCGCACCGCCGAGTTCCTCGCCGCCCGCCCCGGCTGGCTGGAGGAAACCGAAACCCTGCCCTACCCCGAGGCCAAGGCGCGGCTGTGCCAATTGCCCGGTGTCGGCGAAAAGGTCGCCGACTGCGTGCTCTTGTTCGGCGCAGGTCGCCTGGAAGCGTTCCCCGTCGATACCTGGATTCTCAAGGTCATGAGCCGCCACTACGGCCTCGCCGGATGGACCCCCGCGCAGGTCGCTCACTTCGGACGAACGCACTTTGGCCCCGCCGCCGGTCTCGCCCAACAATACCTCTTCGCGTGGGAGCGCGCGCACCCGACCAAGGGCTGATGACGCCCCCCAACCGTCAGGCGGCCCGGGCCGCCGCGTAGTTCACCTCGGCCTGATTCCAATTCAGCACCGACCAGAACGCCTTCACGTAATCGGCGCGGCGATTCTGATAGTGCAGGTAATACGCGTGCTCCCACACATCCAGACCGATGACCGGCTTCGCGCCCGTCATCAGCGGCGAATCCTGGTTGGCCGTGGACTCGACCACGAGCTTGCCGTCGCGCACCACCAGCCACGCCCAGCCGCTGCCGAAGCGCCCGGTCGCCGCCTTGGCGAACGCCGCTTGAAATTCATCCAACGAACCGAACTCCGCGACCAACGCCTCGCGCAATTTCCCCGGACGGTAATCCGCCGGCGCCGCCAGCAGCGGCCAGAAAAACGCGTGGTTCACATGCCCGCCGAGATTGTTGCGCAGCCCCGTGCGAATCGACGCCGGCACCTTGGCCAATTCGTCGGCCAGCAGCTCCTCCGCGCTCAACTCCGCCAACGCCGGCTGGTCGGCCAGCAGCTTGTTGGCGTTGTTCACGTAGGCCTGATGATGCTTGCCGTGGTGAATCTCCATCGTGCGCGCGTCGATGTGCGGCTCGAGCGCGGCGGTCGCGTAAGGCAACGGCGGCAGGCTGAACGGAGCCGCGCCGACGGAATCCACCGCCACCGCCGCCGCCGGCCGCGCCGAGGAGGCCGAGAGTTTTCCCAACGTCCCCAGCGCCAGCAATCCGGCGGACAAGGTCTTCAAAGCGGAACGACGCGAAATCGAGTGAAGGGAAGAGTCGGAAGAATTCATGCCGCGGACCATAACGCCGGCTCCTCCCGCCGCAAGACCCGCGCCTACTTCACGCACCGATAGCCCACGCCGTGCACCGTGAGCAGCGTCGCCGGGGACTCGGGCGCGGGCTCGATTTTCTTGCGCAGCTGCGCCACGTGCTGGTCCAGCGTGCGCGTGGTGCCGAAATAATCCACGCCCCAGACCGCGTTGAGCAGTTCGTCGCGCGTCAACACCTCGCCGGCATGGCGCGCAAAGGTCTCCGCCAGCTTCAACTCGCGCGCGGTCAGCGCCACCGGCTCCCCGCCCGGACGGCGCACGGTGTGCGCGCGGCGGTCGATCTCCGCGTCGCCCAGCCGAAACACCGGCGGCAACCCGTCCTCCGCGCCGGCCGCCGGCAGCGCCGACGCGCGCGAACGGCGCAGCAACGCCTCCACCCGCGCGAGCAGCTCCTGCACGCCGAAGGGCTTGGTCACGTAGTCGTCGGCCCCGAGCTTGAGGCCGACCACCTTGTCGATCTCCTCGCCCTTGGCGGTGAGCAGCATGACGGGCGTGCGCGCGTCGGCGCGGCGCAGCTCGCGGCACACGTCGTAGCCGCTGACCTTCGGCATCATCACGTCGAGAATCACCAGGTCGTATTTCTGTTGTGGATACAGCTTCAACGCCTGCTCGCCGTCGGACGCGGCGGTGACGTCGTAGCCTTCGCTCTCCAGCGTGGCGATCAGCCCGAGGCGGATGTTGGCGTCGTCTTCGGCGATGAGGATGCGGGCTTTCATGGGGATATTTTTTAACCGCGAATAGACGCGAATAAACGCGAATGGATGCCGTCGGTTTCAGCTAAAACACGCGGTTTCAAATTCGTGTTCATTCGTGTTCATTCGCGGTTAAGGACTGGCGAAGGGTCAGCACAAACTCCGCGCCGCCGCCGTCGCGCGCGACGCAGCGCAGGTCGCCGCCGAGACCGCGCGCGAGTTGACGGGCGATGCTCAACCCGAGCCCCGTGCCGGCGTGCGCGGTCGTCAGGCGGTCGTCGAGCCGGTGGAATTTTTCAAAAATGCGCTCGCGCTGCCCGGCCGGCACGCCCGGTCCGCGATCGGACACGCGGATGATCACGTCGCCGTTTTTTCCGCCGGCGTCGCAGTCCAGCGACACGCCCACCTCGCCGCCTTCGGCGGCGTATTTGCAGGCGTTGTCGAGGAGGTTGAGCACGATTTGTTGCAACGCGTCACGGTCGGTGACCAGCGGACACGACTCGTCCGGCAACTCGGTTTGCAAACGCAGCCCGGCCTCGGCCAGGCGCGGCGCGTGGGCGTCCAGCAACGCGTGCAGCTCGGCGGCGACGTCGAGCCGGCGACGGTCGAATTGTTTGCGGCCCTGCTCCAGCCGGCTGAAGTCGAGCACGTTGCCCACCAGCCGGGCGAGGCGCTGGGTTTCCGAGCCGATGGTGCGCAGGTAGTCGGTGCGCTTGCCCTCGTCGCGCACGCGGTCCTCGGCGAGGAGTTCCGAGTAGAGCCGGATGGTGGTGAGCGGGGTCTTGAACTCGTGCGAGACGTTGGCGACGAACGAGGTTTTTTGCGCGGCCTCGGCCTCGCTGCGCCGCGCCTGCCAGAGCAGCAGCGCGCCGCTGAGCAGGATCGCGCCGACCAGCAGCGCGACCAGCGCCGCCCCGGCGACCAGCAGGCCGCCGTCGGCCGAGGACTTGTAGCCGAGATCGTCCAGGTAGGCCGCGATGGTCCAGCCGGGCAGCACGTCGCCCGACAACGGAACGGTCAGCAACGCGGCGACGGACGGAGGCGGCGGTTGCCCGTGCCAGACTTGTCCCGCCGCGTCGCGCAACTGGTAGGTTTCCCCCGCGTCGAGATTCGTCGGGAACACCTCGCCGAGGCGGGCCTTGATCGCCTCCAGACGCAGTTCCAGGCCGATGACCGTGCGATCCGGCAACTCGCGCCAACCGAAGCGATGCGGTCCGTCGGCGGCGAGCGACCACGCCCAGCCAAAACGTTCCGGAGCGGACGGTGGCGGTGATGGCGCGGCGGGCGAAGATTTCGGCTTGGCGGCGGCCCCCAGCACGGCGGCCGGCGCGGGTTCGTTGGATTCGGCTTCCGCGGCGGACTCGGGCGGCGGCGCGTAGGACGAGCTCGAACGCTGGCGCGAGGCCGACGGCGCGGATTTGACCTTGGCGACCTCCTCGAGCGAGCGGCGGGCGCTTTGGTATTGGACGACGTTCTGGGTGATCTCGGCGCGCGCCTGCAATTCCTGCTGCTGTTGCGACGCCTGATCCGCGAACGACCCGCCGACGGCATCGGCAAGGTCGCCCCGCGCCACGATGGTCTGGGAGGCGCCCTCATCCTGTCTCCAGGGAGTGGATACCAGCCACGCGCGCAGGGATTCGCCGCCCGCGCCCCAGACGGGACGCCCTTCGGCGGTGGAGCGAAACACGTCGCGCACGAGAGGATTGTAGGTCTGCCACTCGGTGAGAAACGGGCGCGGTTCGCCGGCCGGCGCCTCGCGTAGGGTGGTCATGAGCGCGTTTTGCACATCGCCGACGAGCAGCTCGATGTTTTCGGCGATGATGCGCGCCCGGTCGGCCACGGCGGCGGCCCGGGCGTCGCGGGCGGATTGTTCGCTGGAGGCCAGCCGCGCCTGCTCGCGCGCAAGCAACCCCAGCGCCAGCGCGCCGACCCCCAGCGCGGAGAGCAGCAGCAGCAGACCATAGATCCAGAGGCGTCGGGTGGAGGTCATGGGTGGACTTGAGGTGATGAATGAATCGCCCGGGTTGCGCAAGGAACGCGGCGGTCACGTTCTAGTTGACCACAAAACGCCCCGCCGGTTGTCAGCGGTGCGTAAGGAGATTGTCAGGTGTTTGTCAGGCGACGACCGGCCCGCGCCCTCGTGACGTGAACGCCCTGAGCACCAAGACCGACAGCAGGCCGCCGATCAGCGCCGCGACAAATCCTCTGGCCAGGCTTCGCACAATCGGAGCGCGTAGGTAATCCTCCTCGGCCGGTGCCACCGGTTTGTCGATGATGCGAATGAACTGAAGGGTCGGCCCCACTTGAAACCCCTTGGATCGGATTTTCATGGTCAAGGAATCCAATTCCTCCTGCTCGCTTTTCAGCCGAGCAGCCAAGATTTGATACTGGGCATACTCCAGCAAGGCATCCGGCGGGATGTCCGCACGGGAGGCTCGATACGCGTCCAACGCCTGGGTCGTCTGCGCAACCTTGAGCTTTTGCGACTCAACCAACGGCATGAGCTGTTCGACCTCCCTCATGCCCTCGTCGCTTTTCCTTCGCGCCTCATGGGCGATGACCTCGTCTATGAACAGCAGCGCTACCCTAGCCACCACCTCACGGTCTGCGTGCCGGTAATTGATGGCGATGAGCCTCGAATGGCGAATTGGCCCAACAGTCCGATTCGCCAGAAGCACCTGCTCGATTTCCGACCGACCGGCGTAGGGTAACAGGAACAACGCGCGTTCCTCCTCGGCCAATTTCGTGGCGACCCGGCCGGCGATCTCCTTGGACTCAATCAATGCAACCACCTCGTTGAAGTCGCGGCCTTCCATGACCTGCAACACTACCGACGACTGATACAGCCGCGGCTGCCGGAGCGCGTGAACCACCGCGACGCCGAAGATCGCCACAAAAACCAAGGCAAAGATGAGAAGGCGGAGCTTACGGGCGGGGCGGCGGGTGGAGGTCATGGGGATCGCGAGTAAAATTGATGCCCATCGGCCACCGCCTGCAAGGCCGCCCGCAGCCACCAGCGGCGGGAAGCGTCGGATTCATTTTCCAGCGCGGCCTCCAGCTCCGTTTTCGCGGCGGCTCCAAGCGCGCTCAGGCGTCGCGTCGCGTCGGCGCGCCCGGCGTAGTCCTCGCTTCGGAGACGTGCGATCAACACCCGCGCCCGGTCCGTCGCCGTATGGGGAGAACGCAGCTCGACACGCGTCACCGGGCCGGTCTCCAGCCGTCGGTTGACGCCGCGCAATTCCACGACGAGACCGGCAGCGGTCACTTCGCGCAACCACAGGACGCCCGGCGCGCCGCGCCGCCATTCGCCATCGGCCAGCCGCCACTCGTGACGCAGCAGGCGGGAGTCTTCGGCGACCTCGACGCCCTTGTCCACCGGCTGATCGCCGTCGATAACCCGCACCGTCAACTCCGGTCCCGAACCGGCAGGTAGCAGCACGTTGCGTTCGCTGTGAAACAACCGCGTTCCGTCCGGAGAAATCAGCACGCCGTAAAACACGCTCGGCATACGAAACGGCGACGGCTCGTCCTCCGCGAAAACCCGCAACACCTCGCCCGCGTGTCCCCTCCAAAGCTCGTTCTTGTGCAAGATCCACCAGACGTCCTCCTCGTCCCGATGCACGGCTCTGACCGCATTCCTGTCCCACCGCTCCCGAAGCCAATCCGGCCAGGAATCGTTGGCGTGGCTCATCTGCGAAGTGCCGTGGGGCAAGGTCCCCGCCTCGCTCCAACCGCCGTCAGCGGTTTGCACGAACTTGCGGTTCGATGCCTGCAACCAAGCGACGCCATCGCCCTCAAAGCCGTAGCGGATAGGCCAGCGACCGAGCTCCCTCGGCGTGCGGGCGGTCCACACTCCGTCGGTCAGTTGCCAAAGGCTCCCGCGAAACATCAACGCGCGTCCGCCCGGTCCGATCACCGGTCTGCGCAACTGATCTTGCCGCACCGGCGACAACGAATCCACCGGAGGATTTTCCGCCGCCCGCGCGGCCACCAGCGCCTGACCACTTTCCCAGCGTCGCCACCCCCCTTCGGCGGACTCCTCGCGCTCCCAGGCCGGGTCGTCGAGCTTCCATGAAAAAACCGCGACGCGACCTCGTGCGTCCACCCACAGCAACTCCTCGGACCAGTGCAGCGTCATTTCGGCAGGCAACGGCCAATCGCTCCAGGCGCGGCCGTCCCAATGTCGCACCACGGCTCCGCCGCGACCATGCGGCACCAACGCCCACAGGCGGCCGTCGTCGGCTCGCACCGGGTTCCCCTTCACCGTCCACACCGTCGGCGCATCCGCGGACGCCGCCCACAACCGCGGCAACGCGCCGGGCTCGATCACTTGTGTGCCGGAGCCGATCACCAGCAGGCGCCCGTCGGGCAAAACGTGCATAAAACGCGCCGCGCCCACGTTGAGGTGCTCGCGCCAGCCCAGGGTCCTCGCCACCGGCCGGCCCGAGGAAAAGTCAACGTGCAGCAATCCGTCGCGAAATCCCGTCGCCAACAACTGTCCGTCCCACCACAGCCATCGGCGCGACCGCGTCAGACCGCCCCGGGTGTCGCCACTCGGTCCGGCGTTGATCCACGTGTCGTCGCGACGCACCCAGACATCGCCGGACAGCCGGTCGGTCCCGCTCCGCTCCGCGCAGCCCAGCACGATTTCCAAGCCGTCCGGGAAAACCCGTCGGTCGGTGATGCGCCACACGCCGGGAGGCGAGGATAGCGAACGAGCGGTCCCCTCCGCCGGATCGACCTCCCACAGACCCTCGCCCTCCAACGCCCACACCAACCGTCCGTTTTCCAGCGCGGTCATCCAGGTGACGAGACCGTTCGCCGGCAGTCCCTGGGGAACCGGCAGGGACTGCACGCGGCCGTTTTCCACCAACACGGGCCGCGGCAGTTCGTGCGCCCATGACTCCTTGACGTCGTTCTGCACCGTCCACAGCCAGCCGCGCGCGGGCGACTCGGGCAGGTAGGACTGCGGCCGGCCGTGGCGGGCCTTGTCGGCGGGGAGCGGCGGAAACACACCTTCGTCGAAGGGCAGCGCTTGCGGCTCCCCGCCGCCGGGCGGCAGTCGCAGCAACCGGTCGCCGCGCAGGGCCAGCCAGATCGTGTCGGTCTCGTCGATGGAGACCTGCGGTATCTCGCCACGGTTGTGTTCCCCGACCGCGCTGGGGTTGGCAAAACTGGCCAACATGCGCGAGGGTCGTCCGGTCTCATGCCGCCATACGTGCAAGGTGGTGAGCACGCCGCCGGACCCCTTGGGGCCGCTCCAGACCGAATACACCACATCTGGTTGCGAGGGGCTGGCCATCATGGTCAAGACCGAGCCCGGCCACTCGACGGTCTCCTCGTGCTCGACCCAGCCCTCGCCGCGCCAGACATACAGACGGCGGTGCGGGTTTTGACCGACGGCCCACACGACGCCGTCGCCGGCCTGCACGGAGGCGAAGATCGTGGTGTGGTCCTGACGCACGCGCGGCGGCGCGTCGGCCGCCGCTTCCTGCGCGGAGACGCCGACGGCCAGCCAGGCGGCGGCAAAGAGAACAAGGGCGGAGCGGATCATCTCCAATCGTAGCGGACGCGGTAGGTGACGACCTTCTCCTCGCCGGGGGCGAGGGTGACGCGGAACTCGATGTTGCGGTCGTCGGTCTTCACGTAGGGGTCGGAGTTTTCGAGCAGGGTCCAGTTGAACCAGCGATACATGCGCTCGGCGACGCGCACCTCGACGGGCTCCTTCTTGCGGTTGCGCACGCGGATCTCGAAGGCCTCCTCCAGCTGCTCGTTGTTGCGTTCGAGTTTGTAGTCGGTGCGCTTGCGCTCGCCGACGATGTCGAAGGCGTCGCCGGTATAGACGCGCACGGTCTCGCCTTCGGGCGTGTGGTCGAGGGTGTTCTCGCCGGTGAACTCGAGCGCGCCGTCGGCGTTGTCCTCGCGATAGAACCGCGTGCGGCCCTTGGGCAGCGGCACGCCGAGACCGTTTTCCTTGGTGTTCTCGAACTCGCGGAAGACCCAGACCTTGGGGTTGGATTGCACGCCGTAGTCGCGTTGATTGCGGATGGTCTCGTCGGTCCAGCGGTTGTTGCGATACTGGCCGAGGTCGGCGCCGTTATAGACGTAGATCGTGGCGGACCGGATGCCGGTGGCGCGCAGGAACTCGACCTGCTTGGTCTCGCGATTGCGCAGCGTCACGGGACGCGGGAGCGAGTAGAGGTGAAATTCGTCGAAGGCCTTTTCGGTGACCTGCGCGGCGTCCGCGCTCCTCTCGCGAGCCGCGAAGCCAAGCATGGGCGACGCGAACGAACCGGGTTGCAGTTTGCTCACGTCGCCGGCCATGAGCTTGATCTTGGCGTCGCCAAAGGTGCGGCCGGATTGGTTGTCGAGCGTGACCCAACCGACGAGGTCGAGCGTGTCGCCCTTCTCGGGCGAGACGAGGTTGTAGGCGGCCTGCCACGACATGCCGCCGGTGAGGTAACCGAGCTCGGCGTCGAGCTTGGCGCGGCGGTCGCTGGCGAGTTGCCAGGTGAGCGTCGGGCGCAAGATCGTGTCGTCACCGAGGGACGGAAACACCGGTTCGCCGGGCAGCGAGAAACGCAGTTGTCCCTCCACCTCGATGATCGGCGTTCCGCTTGCCTGGTGGCTCCCGAGTGCGACCTGGGTGTGGTAGAATTGCTGCCCGTAGCGTTGGGCGGCGTTGATGTTGGGCGCGTAGCCGGAGCGGATGACCTTGCCGCGAATCAGGCGCTCCTCGCCGTCGCGGGTGACGGTGCGGAAATCAAGTTCCTTGCCCTCGAAGAGCGAGAGCAGCAGGCCGGGCGACGCGGTGTCGTTGCGGTAGCTTTGCTCGAGGATGCGCAGGTTGACCTTGCCGGAAGGGTCGCGCAGGACGACCGAGTCGGGCTCAAGGTGAACGGTGGCGCGGTCAAAGGTGACGGCGTTGACGCCTTTACTCAGATCGAGCGGCACGGTCTCGCGGACGACGGCGAAGTTTTGGTTGTAGATGGTGAGCGAGCTCTGGGCGGCGAGGCCGGGGAGCGCGAGGGCGCAGGCGGCGAGGGACGCGAAGAGTCGCGTGGCGGCGGGACGAGTATTCATGGCGACAGCGGGGGGTTGCGGTGAGATCACTGGGCGGACTGTTGGTTGTAAGTCTGCTGGGCCTCGGCGCGATAGGATTTGCGCTCGGCGTTGCTGAGGCCGTCGGACTCGACCTTGGCGGCGGCGGGCGCGGCGGGGGCGGCGACCTTGGCCACGGCGTCGTTGTCGTAGGTGGCGGCGAGCGAGCCGAGCGAGGAGCCGACGGCGCGCAGGCGGGCGGCGGCTTCGTCGCGACGGCCGGCGTCAACGAGGGCGACAACCTCGTCCTTGGTCTCGGCGAGGAGGTTGGCGGCGTAGTCGGCCTGCACCTGCTTGTTGGCGGCGGCGACGACCTCCTTTTGTTCGGTGGTGAAGCGGGCGGTGATCCGCGCGGTCTGGCTGGCGGGACGCGCGTCGGCGGCGTCCTCGTAGCGGAGACGGGCGCTGGCGACCTCGCGGGAAGCGCCGGTCTTGGCGGGGTCGAGCGCGACCTCGATCAGAGCGAACTTTTCCTGGCCACCGTAGAGTTGGTTGAGCTCGACGACGACGCGGCGGTCCTCGACACGGCCCTCGCGGCCGATGATGCGCACGGGGCGCGCGCCGTCGGGGAACTCGATTTCCACGACCACGCGACGGGCGACCACGCTGAGCACGTCGCCGAGTTCGCGTTGAAAGATGCCGGCGAGATCCTCGCTGTGCTCGGCGAAGTAGGTGTTGCCGTCGCTGCGCAGCGCGAGGCGGGTCATGAGATCCTCGTTGAAACCGAGACCGAGGCCGATGGTGGTGACGGAAATGCCGTCCTGCACGAGACGCGCGCCGAGGCGGCCGAGCGCGTCGGGCGAACTGGGACCGACGTTGGCCTGTCCGTCGGAGAGCAGGATGACGCGGTGGACGAAGTTGTCCTCGATGCGGCGGCGGAGCTGTTCGGCACCGGCGGTGACGCCGCCATGGAGATTGGTGCCGCCGCCGGCCATGATCTCGGAGATGATGCCCTCGACCTCGCGGCCGTCGCCGACGGGCGCGGCGGGGTAGAGGGTGTGCACGCCGTTGTCGAAGGCGACGAGGGTGACGCGGTCGTTGCGGTCGAGGCGTCGCACGGCCTCGATGGCGGCGTCGCGGGCGCGGGCGATCTTGTCACCGGACATGGAGCCGGATTTGTCGATGACGAGGGCGAGGTTGACGGGGGCGCGCTTGGCGGCGGTCGCGGCGCGACCATCGAGGGCGACCTTGATGATGGCGGTCTCGCGCGCGTCGGCGGGCAGCACGGGCCGGTCGAGCTCGAGCCGGAGCGTGACGGGCTCGGCGGAGGCGGTGTGAACGGACTTGGCGGAAAGCAGGTTGGGAACGAGCAACGAGAGCCCGGCGAGGAACGTGGTGAATTGGCGGAGCGTTTTCATGACGCCGCGAGTTAAGCAGAAACCGACGCCGGGGTTGTCACCGGGGCGTCAGGGAGATGTCAGGGGTTTGTCAGGCGAAAAAAGAAGGCGGCGTTTTTACTTCCTTCCGTCGGCGGCAGGGGCTTCCGTCGTCCCCTTTCCGCATGCACTACGACCTCGACCAACGCACCGCCGAGCTCGGCATCGGCGAGTTCGCGACCTTCGCGACCGGTCCGCGCGACGAGGGCGGCGGCGGACACGCCGGGGTCTGGCGCGCCCAGCTCGGCAGCCATTGGCATCGGGAAATGCAGCTGCGCGCCGCCGAGAACGAGCCCGCCGCCACCTTCGAGGTGCCGATCACCGGCAAGATTCTCCACGGCGGCTGGCTGGTCACCCTCTCCGGCCGCATGGACCACTACCTGCCCGGCACCGCCGCCTCGCTCATCCGCGAAATCAAGACCACCCTGCGCCCCCTGCCCCGCCCCGAGGAGGAACTGCGCTCCGAGCATCCCGACTACGTCGTCCAACTCACCACCTACCTGGCGCTGCACCGCATCGATCGGCCCGGGCATCCGGTCAACGGCGAGCTCGTCTTCGTCGAGGCCGGCAGCGGTCTCAGCCAGACCGTTCGCCTCACCCGCGACGACGATCACCTCTTTCGTTCACGGCTCGACCGCCTCGTCGGCTTTCTCAACCTCCGCCAGGCCGCCCGCGAACGCCTGCGCAATCTCCGCTTCAACCCGCCCTTCCCCACCCTGCGCCCCGGCCAAGAAACCACCCGCGCCGACCTCGCCGCGGCACTCGCGCGCCACAACCGCATTCTCTTCACCGCCCCCACCGGTTTCGGCAAGACCGGCGTGCTGCTGGAAACCGCCCTCGACGCCATGAAGGCCGGCCGCTTTCACCGCCTCGTCTATCTCACCGGCAAGGCCACCGGCCAGCTCCAGGTCACCCGCACCCTCGACGCCATGACCGCGCCGGCAAAGACCAACGCGACGCCGGGCGATGCCAACGGCGTGGCCACGTGGGTGATGCGCCCGAAAAAAGAACACTGCATCAACTCCGTCTTCCACTGCACCCGCGAATCCTGCGGGTTTTTGCACGACATCGAGCGGCGCTGGGAAAAGGCCGGCCTCGGCCGCTTCCTGCATTTTGAAAACCACGCGCGCGACCTGCCCGCGCTCGTCGCCGCCGGTAAAAACGCCCGCGTGTGTCCCTACGAAATCACCCGCGCCGCGCTCGGCTACCAGGACGTGTGGGTCGGCGACTACAACTACGTCTTCGCGCCCTCCAGCCGGCGCATCTTCCTCGAACAACCCGGCTGGGCCCCGGCCGACACCCTGCTCGTCATCGACGAGGCCCACAACCTCGCCGCCCGCGTGGCCGACGCCCATTCGCATCAGGTCAACGCCGCCGACGCGCAGGCCGTGCTCGCCGAACTCGACCGCCACGACGTATCAAAAAATTTGATACGGACGTGGGAAACCTGGACGCGCCTCCTCGCCGATCTCGGCGTCTGCGACGAGCTCGACCTCGCGCTCGAGGACGACGTGCGCGACACCGTGGGCGCGCTGGCCGACCGGCTGGCCGACGCCGCCCTCGATCCCGCCGCGCTCGGTCCCTTCGTCTGCGAGCAGCTCTGGCGCATGCCGGCGCTGGCCGAATGGCTCGCGCGCGCGGACCTGCCGCGCCTGCTGTGGTCGCCGCGCGCCGGCGAGCTGCGCTTCACCTGCCTCGACGCCTCGGCGGCCGTCGCCGAGGCGCTGGCTCCGTTTGGCGCCGTGGTTTTCGCCACCGCCACGCCGGGGCCGGCGGGGGCGTTTGCCGCGGCCTGCGGTTTCGACGAGGACACGCCGTTGCACTCGCTGGAAGCCAGCACGCCCTGGCGCGCCGACGCGTATTCGGTCGGATATGACATCCGCGTCGATACCAGCTACCACCGGCGCGAGCGCCACCAGCGGGAAACGGCCGACGCCGTCGCCGGGCTGCACGCGGCCGCGCGCGGACCCGTCGCGGTGTTTTTTCCCAGCTACGCCTACGCCGAGGCCATCGAGCGGGCTCTGCTCGCCCGTCATCCGGCCATGCGCGTCGCCCGCCAGCCGCGCCAGAGCGGACTGGCCGCGCAGACCGATTGGATGGAGACGGCGCTGGCGTTCAACGACGCGGTGTTTCTGGTTCTTGGCAGCAGTTTCGCCGAAGGCATCGACACGCTCGGCGGGCGCGTCACCCACGCGATGGTGGTCGGCCCCGCCCTGCCCGAGGTCAACGCCGTGCAACGCGCGCGGCAATCCGCCCTGCGCGGGGCGACCAAGGAGGAGGCCTTTCGGCGCGTTTACCAAATCCCCGGCCTGCAAAAGGTGAACCAGGCCCTCGGTCGCCTTGTGCGCGCGCCCGGCCAGCGGGCCAAGGTGCTGCTGCACTGCCGACGCTTCGTGGAACCGGCCTACGCGGCGCTGCTGGACAGGGAATACCAGTTTGGCGAAACCATCACCACCGACGCCGAACTGGCCGCCTGGCTGACGTCGTGAGACGATCGGCGGAGTGGCCGCCCTACCCGAGCACAAAAAAACCGGCGATGTTCGCCGGTTAAAAATAAGTTGGCCGGTCACCTACCCCTAAGTGACCGGCCATTTGCTTTCTTAGTTACCCCAAAAATGCCACTCGCTAAGCGAGCGACATGAGAGGAGAGAACGACTCCGGCTGCTTATGGTCAATGTTTTTTTGAAGTTTTTTCAGACAAAAGTCCGGGCGGCCCATTTCCTTGAAAATCACTGCTTAACGAGCTCCACCGATGCGATTTGCATATTAATGTTTAACATACCGGTATTCCCTTCGGCTCGCAGCGTGAGCTGTTCGAGGCCCAAATAGGGTGCGCGTTCGGTCAGCGAGGTGTAGAAACGAACGACCGCCGCGAGGTCGGCCCGGCGGCTGGTGACCTGGAGGGTGTGGAAGGCGAATTGACTGGTGCGCTGGGTGCGGGGTGGGTCGGTGTTGACCGCCAACCCGGCGCGACCGGCCAGGGCCATGACCTCGGCCACGAGGGCGGTGGAGTCGTAGGTGCGGCTGGGATCGAGGTTTTGCACGGACACGGCGGCGGCGGCCTCAATGGCCTGCTGGTTGTCCAGCCAGACTTGCTGGGCGTCGAGCTCGGAGCCGACGGTGCGCAGGTTGCGCGTCGTGCCGCTCAGGCGCTCGCCGGCGGAGCTGATCCAGATGATCGCCCCGGACAGCACGAAGACGACCATCAGCACTTTTTCACGGGCCGGCCGGGACAGGAACCAGGCTCTCACAGCGCACCTCCCTCGTCGGTCGTCTCGGTGGCGGCGGTTTTGAAGGCGTCGGCATGGAACTCCAGAGACAGCACAAAACTCGTCTGGCCGTCGCGGGCGCGAATGTCGCGGGTCTCGACCGAGGCGATTTCCGGCAGGGCGCGCAGGGTATTCTCGTAGGCGCCCACGTCGGCAGCGTTGCCGGTGCGCGCCTCGACTTCGAGGCCGTGGACGCCGCGGGTGACGGTGCGTTGAAACTGGATCGAGTCGGGGCGGCCGGGATTAATGGTCGCGAGCATTTCCAGGGGCATGAGACGGCGTTCGCTCAGTTTGGTGATGTGGGAAACCAGCGTCTGCGCGGTCTCGATGCGCTGCACGTCGGGCGTCTGCGCCTGCACGCGTTGCGAAAGCGAACCGGCTCTCCAGCGCAGCGCGCCGGCGGTGAGGTCGATCAGCGCGGCCAATACCAACAGCGCGGCCGCGACTTGCAGACCGCGCCACAGCCACTGATCGCGACGGGCGGTGCGGCGGCGGGCCGCCAGAAAATCGTCGTCGCGCACGTCGGCCAGATCGGTCGTCCCGACCGCAATCACCAGCGGCGCGGTTTCGCCGACACCGAGCTCGATACGGCCGTCGTCCGCGGAACGCGCGAAGACCTCGCCGACGATTTCCCGCACGGGCGGCGCCTCGACCAATCCGGCCCTCGCGGCGGCCTCGGCCACCAACGCATCGGGGTCGGCGGCGACGCGGACCAGCACCGCGGCGGGCAACGGGTTGTCGGCGGTCCGGATGACCACCGCCAGCCGTTCGCCATCCCGGTGCAGCTCCGTCACCGCCTCGGAATCGCGCGGTCCGCACAGGGCGAGAAAATCCGGGAGCACCGCGGCGGCGCGGTCCCACTCGTCGGCGGCGACGCGCTTGCGGTAGGCGGCATAGACGAGCGCCGACGTCCGGTCGGCAGAGACCAGCGCGCCCCAGTAGAGCTGGGCCGGGGAGAACGGCGAGAGTCCCTCGAGCGCGAGCTCGATTTGCGGGACCGCCTCGGCCTCGGCGGCGAGCGGGATGCGCCGCACGAAAAAACAATCGCCCGGCACCAGCACGATGGCGGGGGGAGGCGGTGGCGCGGGCAGCAGGGCGGTCAGCTTGGGGAGCGGCATGTCAGGGGAGTTCGGCCCGAGGGGCGTGGTCTTCGTGAATTTCCAGAATTTGGAAGGGGTAGTCCAACTTTTCCTCGGCGGTTTCGGCGGGCGGGGCGTTTTCCCCGGACTGGCCGGGAGACGACGTCGCCTCGGGGAAGGTCACCTCCGGATCGACCGCGACCAGCGCGGTGAGCCGCAAGGTGGACGCGCCTTCGCGCACATGGACGATGATGCGCAGCAGGTGAATATCCACGCCGAAGCCGTCGAGCGGGGCGTTGCCGCCGATCAGTTGGCGCACCTCTTCGAGCGTGCGGAAATAGGCGGGACGGCCGGGCGGACGGCCCAGCGATCCGTCGAGGTAGCCGCGCAGGTTGGACAGCTGGACGGGGTCGAGATCGTTGGCCGAGAGCAGCGAGGGGTGGGCGGCGTTGATGTTTGTGTCGGGAAACTTGTAGAGCGAAACGCTCTCCCGGAAGGCCTGCGCGAGCGGCGTCAGATCGCCTTCGGGCGTGTAGAAAAAATCGCGCGCCACCGCGATGGAGCGGATCTCGTCGAAGGAGCGCAGGGAGCGGCCGGCCAGGCGGTGCTCGGGCGTGCCGCGCTTGTAAACGTCGGGCGAGGACTCCCAGTTGACCGACGGGTATTCGGCGTCGGTCCACGCCTTGAACGCGTCGGCGACCCGCTCGGAATCGTAGGCGGACAACCCGAGCGTCTCGAACAACATCTGCAGGCGACGGAAATCGGCGGAGGGCAACGACAACTTGCCGCTCTCGTCCTCGAAAGAGATCGCCACCTCCACGCCCTCGCGCGGTTCGAGACCGGCGTAGGCGTAGGGGTCGCTCCAACCCTGCTCCGGCGACTGGAAGGCGTCTTCATCGACGGCGCGAATCTCGGCGATGACCGCAAGCGTGGTCTCCAGCGCGGCGTAGGCGTCGGCGCGCAGGTGGCGCTGATCCGCGGCCCGGGTCGCCAGCGTCAGCTCCAGCGAGCTCTCCTCGATGAACTTCACCAGCATGAAGCCGGCGAGCATGATCGTGACCAGCACGAGCACGATGACCGAGCCGCGGCGGGCGCCGTCCCGTTTCAATACCATGTCGCCCCCTCCCCGCGCACGGGCACCTCGACGACGTGCTCGGCGGCGTATTCGCCTTGTTGATACGTGATGCGCAGGCGCCCCGGCGGCACGAAGGCCCCGGAGGCCTCGCGGGTGATCTCGGTCTCGGTCTTCCAGCGCTTGAAGGACTCGTCGTAATAATCATAGGTGAGCGCGGTGACGAAAGGCGAGACGACCGCGACGCGCGGCGTGTCCTCGCCGAAGCGTTCCTCCAGGCGGGATTGCCAGCTGAGCGCGAGTCCGGCGCGCTCGATCACGCCGAGCGCGACCTCGACGTCGGGCAGCGGCGTGTCGGGCCAGGCGAACAGGCGGCTGCCGGCGGGGAGCACAAAAGTGATCCGCGGCTGGGCGAGCCCGTAGGTCTGCGCGACCTCCTTGATTTCCAGGCCGGAGCCGGGACCGCGCACGGCGTCCTCCAGCAGCGTGGTGACGTGGCGGGTGACCGCGCGGGCGTGCTGGTCGAAGAGACGGCGATCGCGGTTGTGCCCCCAGACCTCCGCCATGGAGAACACGAAGACGTTGAGCGCGACCAACAGGCCGCCGAGGAGCGCCAGCGAGAGCAGCACCTCGATCAGGGTGAATCCACGTTTTGAATACGTGTTCATCACAGGCGGGCGCGCTCCTCCTCCAGGCGGCGGCGGGCGTCGTCGAGCAGTTTCTTGCGGTCGGCCTCGTCCGACCAGGTGGGACGCAGCAACGTGTAGGTCTCGAAAAACTCCCCGGCCGGACCGCCGTCGGGCGGGGGCACCTCGACCTCAAGCGTGACGGTGAAGAGATCGGCGACCGGTAGCGGCTCGATCTCGGCGCGCCAGCGGGCGGTGCGTTCGTCGGCGAGCACGACGTCCCCGCCGGTCTCCGCCGCGTCGAGGTCCGGCTCGGCCAGCAGCGCGCGTCGGGCGAGCCGCACCGCCTCGTCCCGGGGCTCGGTCCGGCGCAGCGCCTCGTGCGCGAGGATGAGGTTCACGTAGGCGGCCCCGAGCGCGACGGCGGCCATCGCGAAGATCGCCAGGCTGACCAACACCTCGACGAGGGTGAATGCGCGCGGGCGGCTCATGGGAGATTGTCCAAGGCGGGCTGCGGGCTGCAGGTCCAGGGGTCGATGGTCGCGACGCGGCGGACCTGACCGCGCCGGATTTGCACCCGCACGGGATCGCAGGTGCCGTCGGGATAAAAACGCAGGCGATCAAGCGGGGTTTCCTCAAGCTGACCGCCGAGCAGGACGGCTTGGTCGAGCTGCGGTTTGATGAGACGCACGGACACGCCCTCGCGCTCCGGCAGGATGAACGTATCGGCCTCGCCCCAGACAAAGGCGGCGCCGTCCTCCACCGTGGTGACCTCGATGGTCCGCCCCTCCTGCACGGCCTGGCGGCGCACGGTTTGGAACAGGGAAAGCAACGCCTCCTCGGGGCTTTGTTCCCGGGAAGAACCGAGCAGGTTGCCCGCCCCGCCGATGAAGAGCGCGCCGAACAGCGCGAAAAGCGAGAGGACAAGGAGCACCTCCACCAGCGTGAAGGCGGAGGCGCGAACAGGGCGGCTCGGGGGGCGTGGGATCACCAGTTGCCGATGTCGTCGGGCGTGTCGGCGACCTTGTCCTTGCCCTTGGAGAAAAGGTCGTAACCGCCGACGTTGGGGTTGTTCTTGGCCGGATAACGATACTGGTAAGGCTCGCCCCACGGATCGAGCGGCACGCCGCCGCCGCCGGTGATCTCGATATAGGGACCCTTCCAACGTTCAACGCGACCGGCCGGCGCGGCGATCAGCGCCTGCAAGCCCTCGGCGGTCGAGGGATAGTCGCCGATGTCGATGCGATAGCGCACCAGCGGCGTCTTCATGGACTCGGTCACAAAAAGCCGCGCCACCGATTCCTGGCTGCCGCCGAAGATGCCATCGACCTTGGTGGCGAGCACGCCGACCAGCAGACCGAGAATGGCGAGAACCAGCAAAACCTCGACGAGGGTGAAGGCGCGGCGAAACGAGGAACGGATACGACGGGAATGGCGATTGAACATGGGATGAAAAGGGGTTGCCGAAGGAAGGTCGAAAAGACTAGCGCGTCGCGCCGGCCGCGGACTGGCGCAGGGCGCGACGGCGACGGACCTCCGCGGCCACCGCCTCAAGCCGACGGGCATCCGCCTGCCCGGCCGGCCGGACCTGCCTCGTCGCAGGCGCATTGTTGGGCACGGCCACGGTGGGCATGACGCCCGCGACGATGTCGGCCCGCTTCAACGCCAGCTCCAGCGAACGCCCGCCCTGCCGGACCACCAGTTGCTGCGCCTCCGCATCGTAACCGACAAACACGATGTCCCCGCCCTCCTCGCCCTCGGCGATCCAGTGGCCGCGCTGCGACGCCGGATCGAAAACGCTGAAATAACGGCGGTCGTTCTCGAC
>Ga0079224_100004241_pt1 | contig 18446 bp, 17 predicted proteins | sample Stecom2015_FD_80414 | JGI IMG/M metagenome (GOLD analysis project Ga0079224, IMG submission 80414) | Agricultural soil microbial communities from Utah to study Nitrogen management - Steer compost 2015 | ecosystem: Environmental > Terrestrial > Soil > Agricultural land | place: USA: Utah... | reverse complement strand
AGAAGATGGTCGGCCGCCCGATCGAGGAGGACCGCCGCATCACCTCCGAGCCCTCCCGGGATGTCGCCCTCGAGGTCGCGCACCTCAGCACCAAGGCGCTACTGGACGACATCTCCTTCACCCTCCACCGCGGCGAGATCCTCGGCCTCGCCGGGCTGATGGGCTCCGGCCGCACCGAGCTGGCCCGGGCCATCATCGGCGCCGACCCGCGCAGCGCCGGCACCCTCACGATCGACGGCCGCCCCGCGAGCGTCCGGACCCCCTCGGACGCCGTGGCGCGCGGGCTCGGCTACCTCTCCGAGGACCGCAAGGGCAGCGGGCTGCTGCTGGAGAAGTCGGTCAGCGACAACATCGCCATCGCGAACCTCCCGCGGAACACCCGCTTCGGCGTCGTGGACGGGTCCTCCCTCGACACGATCGCCGACCGGCACGTCCGCAGCCTGTCCATCCGCACCCCGTCGATCCGCCAGACCGTGCGCCTGCTGTCCGGCGGGAACCAGCAGAAGGTCATCATCGGCCGCTGGCTGGAGCGCGACAGCGACATCCTCATCGTCGACGAGCCCACCCGCGGCATCGACGTCGGCGCCAAGGAGGAGATCTACGCGATCCTCGAGGAGCTCGCCGAGGCCGGGAAATCCATCATCGTGATCTCCTCGGAGATCCCCGAGATCCTCCGGATCTCGCACCGCATCGCCGTCATGTCCGAGGGCCGGCTGGCCGGGATCGTGGACCGGGCGGACGCCACCCAGGACGCACTCATGGCTCTCGCGACCGCCGGTCGCGACAGCGCATTGGAGGGAGTTGAATGAGCACCGACCAGTCGAGCGCCACCACCGCGGAGGCGGTGGAGGCCACGCCCACGACAGCCCGGCGAGGGCTCGAGCTCCAGAAGTTCGCCCTGCTCGGCGCGCTCCTGCTGCTGTTCCTGATCTTCTTCATCGCCAGCCCAAACTTCCTGACGATCTCGAACATCTCCGGGATCCTCCTGGCCGCCTCGGTCACCGGGATCCTGGCGCTGGGCACGAACTTCGTGATCGCCACCGGCGGCATCGACCTCTCCGTCGGCACCGGGATGACCCTGTTCTCGGTGCTGCTCGCGGTGATGGGGACCTCCGCCCACCTCGGACTGCCGCTGCCGGTCGCGATCCTGCTGACCCTCGTCATCGGTGCGCTGGTGGGCCTGTTCGTCGGCTTCCTGGTCTCGTACATGAGGATCCCCGCGTTCATCGCGACGCTGGCGATGATGATGGCCACCCAGGGGCTCTCCCTGATCATCACCAGCTCCAGCCCGCAATACTTCACCGAGCACGCCTGGTTCCGCCAGATCGCCACCGGCCAGCTGATCCCGAAGATCCCCAACGCCGTGCTCATCTTCGCCGTGGTCGCGCTCGTGGCCTGGTTCCTGATGAACAAGACCCTGGTGGGCCGCTACGCGATCGCGATCGGCTCGAACGCCGAGGCGACCAAGCTCTCCGGCGTCAACACCCGTCGTTGGACCATGTACATCTACATGACCGCGTTCGTGTTCACCGCGGTCGCCGGCATCGTGATGGCCTCGCGCCTGAACTCCGCCCAGCCCGCCCTCGGCGTCGGCTACGAGCTGGAGGCGATCGCCGCGGTCGTCATCGGCGGCACCTCGCTCGCGGGCGGCCGCGCGGCCATCGGCGGCACGGTGATCGGCGCGATCCTGATGGCGACGCTGAACAACGGCCTGCAGATCCTGGGGATCGCCCAGGAATGGCAGCGCATCGCGGTCGCGATCGTCATCCTCGTCGCCGTCTGGGGCGACTCCGTCCGGCGCAACCGCGCCGCCTCCTGACCCGGCGGCACGCCGCCGCCCCGCTCCAACGCATCAGCCAACCCCGTACCAAGGAGACAAAGATGTCGAACATCGCACGGCGCACCTTCGGCGCCGGGATCGTCGGAGCCCTCGGGCTCTCCCTCGCCGCCTGCAACCGCGGGCCCGACGCCGCCGGCGGCAGCGGCGGCTCGGACGGCGGCGGCGAGACCGCCGGCTCCGGCCCCAGCATCGCGATCATCTCCAAGGGCTTCTCCCAGCAGTTCTGGGTCACCGTGCGCGACGGCGCCTTCGCCGCCGCCGAGGAGCTCGGCGCCCAGGTCAGCTTCGACGGCCCCGACACCGAGTCCGACGTCGAGCAGCAGATCCAGCAGCTGCAGACCGCCCTGAGCGGCTCGCCCGACGCGATCGCCTACGCCGCCCTGGACTCCGAGGCCTCCCTGCCGCTGCTCGAGCAGGCGCAGAGCTCGGAGATCCCCGTCATCGCCTTCGACTCCGGCGTCGAGTCCGATATCCCGGTCTGCACCGTCGCGACCGACAACGCCGCGGCCGCCGAGGAGGCGGCCAAGAAGATGGTCGAGCTGGTCGGCGAGGAGGGCTCGGTCGCGGTCATCGCGCACTCGCAGACCTCCTTGACCGGCGTGCAGCGCCGCGACGGGTTCGTGGACTACATCGAGGCCAACACCTCGCTGACCATCGCCGACATCCAGTACTCGGACTCCGACGTCCTCAAGGCCACCAACGCCACGAACGCGATCCTCCAGGCCCACCAGGACCTCAAGGGGATCTTCGCGACGAACGAGGCCTCCGCGATCGGCATGGTCACCGCGATCGACGAGCTGGGCCGCAAGGACGGCCTGGCCGTGCTCGGCTTCGACTCCGGCCAGGGCCAGCTCGACGCCATCCGGGACGGCCGCATGGAGGGCTCCGTCACCCAGGACCCCTACGACATCGGCTACAAGACCGTCGAGACCGCTCTCGCCGCGATCAACGGCGAGGAGGTCGAGCCAAAGGTCGACACCGGGTTCTACTTCTACGACGAGACGAACATGGAGGACGAGGAGATCGCGCGCTCGCTGTACGAGTGAGGCGCGGCCGGGGCATCAGCCCCGCGCAGGCCGCGGCATCAGGGCGACCGAGAGGAAGACCGCGGCCTGCGCATCGCGGGCGCGATAGGAGTAGCCTCCCCGGGCCACCATACGCACGGAGCCGCCGGCCTCTATGACCTGGGTGCCCTCCTCGCGGACGACCTCGAGGGCGCCCTCGATGACGTGGAGCATGATGCCGGGCTGGGCCACGCCCGATCCGCCCTGGTAGGCGTCCTCCCCCACGAGCTTCCACTTCCAGGTCTCCACCGACACGGACTCGGTGTCCATCGCGTCCAGCAGCACGGCCCAGCTGCCGGCGTCGGTGGACCAGATCTCGACGCCCTCGGGGGCGTCGTCGGCGCCGACGCCCATCAGCGCGGCGAAGGTGGTGCCGAGCCCGGCGGCGATGCGGTCGAGGATCGCGACGGAGGGGTTCGCCTGGCCGAGCTCGATCTGGGTGAGCATGCGGCGGGAGACCTCGCTGGCCTCGGCGAGCGCGCCGACGGAGAGGTCCAGCTCCTGGCGGGCGGCGCGGATCCGCTCGCCGAGCCGCTCGACCACGGCCGGGCGCATCCCACCGCTCATCGGGGCCTCCTGGTCGCTCGGGCGTTCCGTGCCCGGGAGCCTATCGCCGACCGGGGTGACGGGAACTATATTGCGCATCCTCGGCGTTGCGCACTATGTTGCGCAGTAGCGGCCGGTGCGTCCTGCCGCCCCCTCTCCCCTGCGCCCCGAAGGAGGTTCCCCATGACCGCGCCCGCTCCCGCGCCCGCGACCGCCCGGCCCGAGTCCCGCCTGCTGCGCTGGTTCGGCTCGTACGGGACCTTCGCGGTGCCGCAGGCCGCCGCGCCCATCGCCTTCTCCCTGATCGCCCTGCCGCTGACCGGCAGCGCCTCCGCCGGTGCCGCGATGATGCTCGCGATGACGATCGCGCAGGTCCTCGGCGCGGTCCCGCTCTCCCGGCTCGGCCGATGCTTCGCCCCGGTCCCCTTCGTCCGCGCGCTCATCGGCCTGCGCACGCTCGCGCTGATCGCGATCGCGGTGCTCGCCGGGCTCGGCGCCCCCTTCGCCCTGGTCGTCGCGGGTGCGGCGCTCGCGGGACTCGTCAACGGCGCGGCCTACGGCACGCTGCGCGCGGTGCTGAACCACCTCGTGCCCGCCAGCCGCCTGCCCCGCGCGCTCGGCATCGCGGCCACGCTGAACGAGGTCACCTTCGTGGCCTCGCCGGTGATCGCCGCGGCCCTCGGCGGGATCTCCCCGCAGCTCGCCGCCTGGGCGATGGTGCTGCTGGGCGCGGCGCCGCTGCTCCTGCTGCCGTCGATCCCCTCGGCCACCGCGCCCGGCCCCGAACAGCGCGGCAGCGCGCTGCGCCTGAGCCCGATGATCGTGCTGTGGCTGGTGTGCGGCGGGGCGAGCGCCGCCTCGATCGCCGCGATCGAGATCGGTGCGGTCTCCCTCGCGGTCTCCTTCGGCATGCCGGCCGCCTGGGGTGCGCTGTTCCCCGTCGCGATCTGCGTGACCTCGGTCGCCGGCGGCGTGTGGGTCAGCATCCACAACCGCGAGCCGCGCCGCCGCACCGTGCTGGTGTGGCTGGGCGTGACCGCGCTCGGCGTCGCGATCGTCGGCTTCGGCCACTCGGTCACGGCGACCATCATCGGCGCGCTGCTGGTCGGCGCGGTGCTCGCACCGCTGGCGACCTACTACTCCCTGGTGCTGGACCGGCTCGTCGCCCCCGAGCACCGCGCCGAGGTGTTCGCCCTGCTCCGCACCGCGAACGCGCTCGGGATCATCACCTCCTCGGCGCTGATCTCGCTGGTCTCCCTGCAGGCGACCTTCACCGTGGTGATCTCGGTGATGGTCGTGGTGCTGGCGGTGACCGGCGCGGTCTTCACCTCCGGCTGGGTGAAGGCCCGCCGCCGGCGCCTGGCCCGCGAGGCCGCCGAGGCGCGGGCGCACGGCGAGGCCGCGAACACGATGGATCAGCAGAAGGGGGCCTCCAGCGGCACGCGCTGAGGCTCAGCGCCGCGGTGTGCCGCTGGAGTCCCGTTCCTGCAGACGGAGGGCCGGCTCAGCCGAGCCCGTGGCCGAGCGGGAAGGCCTCCCCCGTCCCGTCGGCCGTGGGGATCGCGACCGGCAGCTTCCCCCGCGCCTTCACCTCGCCCGCGAGCACGCCGGCGAGCGCGCGCAGGGAGGCGTCGGCGTTGCCATAGGCCGCGAGCGAGGCGGCCACCTCCCCCACGTGCACCACGTCGTAGGGATTGCGCAGGGAGGCGTGCACGACGGGCGTGCCGGTCTCGGCGAGCGCCCGCACCAGGGAGACCTGCGCGGCCGGCGTGGTGAAGCCGGAGGACGAGGTGAGCACGAGGACCGCGTCGACCGCGGCGGCGGCCTCGGCGGCCTGCTCGGGCGTCGCGCCGGCGAGCGCTGTCGCGGCGTGGCCCAGCGAGGTCAGCGCGTCGACCACCACCTCGAGCTTCGCCGCGGTGGCGGATCCGGTGACCAGCACCGTCGCGCCGTCCGCGAGCGGGAGCGCGCCGTCCTGGGCGGTGATCAGGGTGATCGAGTCCTCGGCGATGCGCTCCGCGGTCGCGAGTGCGCGGGAGGTGCCGATCGCGCCGTCGGCCCGGGCGGCGTCCACGTGCACGTCGTCGAACAGGCCGCGGCGCAGCTTCTGGGCGAGGATGCGCCGCACCGACTGATCCAGCCGCTCCTCGGTGATCTCGCCGCTCGCGACCGCCTCGCGCACCCCGCCGATCGCGACGACGAGGTCCGGAGGCATGAGCATCTGGTCGGCGCCGGCGAGGATCGCCTCGACCGGGACGCGGTCGTCGCCGAACAGGGTGCGCACGCCCTCCATCGCGAGGGAGTCCGTGACGATCACGCCCTCGAAGCCGAGCTCCTCGCGCAGCAGCCCGGTGAGGATCGGGCGGGAGAGCGTGGCGGGGACGCCGGAGTCGTCGAGGGCGGGGACCATGATGTGCGCGGTCATGATCGAGTCGATGCCCTCCTCGATCGCGGCGACGAAGGGCGGGAGGTCGAGGGCGTCGAGCTCCTCGCGGGTGTGGTCGATCACCGGCAGGCCCAGGTGGGAGTCGGTCGCGGTGTCGCCGTGGCCGGGGAAGTGCTTGGCGGCGGCGGAGCAGTCCGCGCCCTGCAGGCCCTTGATCTGGGCGGCGGCGAGGCGGGAGACCGCGCGGGGGTCGGCGCCGAGGGAGCGCACCCCGATCACGGGGTTCTGCGCCTCGACGTTCACGTCGACCACCGGGGAGAAGGCCTGGTGGAGGCCGGCGGCGCGCATCTCGGCGCCGACGATCTCCCCCGCCTTGCGGGCATGGGCGCGGGAGCCGGTCGCCCCGAGCGCCATCTGTCCCGGCAGCGGCGTCGCGGGGGCGGGCAGGCGGTAGACGACGCCGCGCTCCTCGTCGGCGCTGATGATCAGCGGGATCCCGCCGCTCTCGAGAGCCGCGTCCTGGGCGTCGTTGGAGAGCGTCGCGACCTGCTCGATGCTCTGGAGGTTCTCGCCCCACACGAAGTAGATCAGCCCGCCCACGTGGTGGGTGCGGACGATCTCCGCGATCGTGTCCACGCCGGTGGTGGAGGTGTTCGAGGCATGCGCCTGGTCGGCGCGGGAGCCGTAGCCGACGGCGACGAAGAGCTGGCCGATCTTCTGCTCGACGCTCATGCCGGCGAGGATCTCCTCGATCCGGTCGGCGTGCCCCTTCGAGGGTGCGGCCTGCGCGGCGACGGGCAGGGCGACGGCGGCGCCGGTGCCCGCGAGGGCCGCGGTGAAGGCGCGGCGGGAGAGGGATGACATGGGGATCTCCTGGGGTCTCGGGACGACGGCGTGCTCAGTACAGGCGGTAGCGCTTGGTGGTGACCTCGAAGCGCCTGGCCTCGCGGCGCCAGGCCGCGACGATCGCCTCGGGGGATTCGCCGTCCTCGAGCATCGCCCGGGTGCGCTTGGTGCCGGTGAGCTTGTCGATCCAGCACACGTCGTCCTCGGTGCGGCAGTCCTCGCCCTCGCGCCAGTCGACCTCCTCGACCGTACGCAGCAGCGCGGCGATCACGTGGATGCCGGTGCGGACGGGCTCGTAGGCGGCGGCATCGGTGACGTGCAGCTGCAGGCCGCCGCAGAAGACGCCCGCGTGCTTGGAGGTGGTGGGGGTGGCGAACATCGGCCGGTAGAGCACGCCCGGGAGCTCCGCGGCACGGAGGGTCTCGATGAGCTGGTCGACGTGCTCCTCGGTGATGAAGGGGGCGCCGAACCAGAGGAAGGGTGTGGTGGTGCCGCGGCCCTCGGAGATGTTCAGCGACTCGATGAGGCCGGTGCCGGCGTAGACCACGGCGGTGTCCGGGGTGGGGATGTTCGGGGAGGGCAGCACCCAGGGCAGCTCCTGGACGGGCGGCTCCTCGGGGTCGTAGCCGCTCATCTCGACCACCTCGAGGGTGACCTCGCCGTTCAGGAACTCGCCGTTGAACAGGCGGGCGAGCTCGCCGACGGTGAGGCCGTGGGTCTGGGGGATCTCGCGCAGCCCCACGAAGGAGGACAGCTCCGGCTCGAGCACGAATCCCTCGATGTCGGTGCCCAGCGGGTTCGGCCGGTCCAGCACCACGAACCGCTTGCCGTTCTCGCCCGCGGCCTGCATCGCGTAGTAGAGGGTCCAGATATAGGTGTAGAAGCGGGCGCCGATGTCCTGGATGTCGAAGACGAGCACGTCGACGTCGGCGAGCATCTCCGGGGTGGGCTTCTGGGTCGCGCCGTACAGGGAGCGGACCGGCAGTCCGGTCTTCTCGTCGATGTAGTCGCCGACGGCGCCACCGGCGGGCTCCGCGCCGCGCACCCCGTGCTCGGGCCCGAACAAGGCGGTCATGGTGAAGCCGCCGGTCCCCTGCGCCTCGACCAGGAGGTCGATCGTGGAGCGCAGCGCGCGGTCCGCGCCGGTGGGATTCGTGATCAGGCCGACGCGCTGGTCGCGCAGGGCCTCGAGGGCGGCGGGCTCGAGGAGGTTCTCGACGCCCAGGCGGAAGTCCCCGTCGACCCTCTTCCCCCGGGAGGGGGCGGCCTGGGCGGAGGCGGCGCCGGCGAGGACGGCGCCGGCGGGGAGCGCACCGAGGGAGGCCAGCACGCGGCGTCGCCCCGGTCGGGCCGACTGCGCGGCGGGATGGGGCGAGGGTGCAGGGTTCACGGGGGACCTCCGTCGTCGTCGTCGGATCGTGGCGCACAGGCGCGATCAACCACGCTACCGGGGCGTGGTGCGGGTCACAACCGATTCGGGGAGGTCCGAGGCAGGTGTCAGGAGAGCTCGGCGGGGCCCGTCCCCCAGCGGCGTCGGAGCTCCTCGACATAGCGTCCGAGCTCGGCGGGCATGTCCACCGAGGGGTCCAGGAGCCACTGCACCTGGAGCCCGTCCATCAGGGAGATGGTGGTGCGGGCGATGTGGCGGGCCGGGGCGTCGGCGGCGATCTCGCCGGTGCGCTGCCCCTCGCGCACGGCGTCCTCGAGCAGGGCGAGCGAGACCTCGAAGTGGCGGAGCATCCAGTCGTGGGCCGGATGGTCCGGGCCGACGGCCTCCCCGATCACGGTGGTGTACAGGGCGACGAGCTGGCGGCGTCCGGCGTTGACGCGGGCCAGCTCGACCAGCCCGTCGAAGACGGCCCAGGCACCGGCGCCCTCCGCAGCGGGGAGGGTGTCGATGGAGTCGCGATGGTCGAGGACTGCACCCAGCAGCGCGGCCTTCGAGGGGAAGTGGTGGGCGAGGCCGGAGGGGGAGATCCCGGCGGCCTCGGCGACCTGCGCCATGGAGGTGGCGGCGTAGCCGTGCTCGGCGATGAGGTCGATCGCGGCGCCCAGCGCCGCCTCGCGCACCACGGAGGAGTCCTGGCCGCGGGGCCTGCCGGGTCGTCGGCGGCCGGGGCGGGGCTCCGTCGTGCTCATGGCGCTCCTTCGAGAGGGTCGAAGGACAGTGTTCCACGAGCCGGGAGGAGCCCCGCCCTCAGAGGCCGGCCGTCACTTCACGCCGCGGATGAACATCGTCAGCACGGCACCGATCACTGCGGCGACCAGCGCGGCGACCAGCAGCGCCGTGAAGTCGGTGCCGCCGCCGAGGTTCGCCAGCAGGAAGCCGCCGAAGGCGGGGGCGAGGGACTGCGGGAGGGCGTTGGCGATGTTGAACACGCCCATGTCCTTCCCAGCCTGCTCGCGGTCGGGCAGCACCTCGAGGACGAGCGCGAGGTCGACGGCGATGTAGGTCCCGTACGCGAGGCCCATGATCGCCTCGACCACGTAGAAGGCGGTGACGGTGTCGGCGTGCAGGAGCAGGTAGGTGGCCAGGCCGAAGATGAGGATCGAGGCGGCGACGAGGATCTTGCGTCGGCCCAGCAGGTCCGAGAGCCAGCCGGCCAGCAGGCTCGCGACCATCGAGGTGACGGTGTAGATGGTCACGCCGGTGGCGACGGCCAGGGTCGCGGAGCCGGCGTCGAGCCCGAGGTGGTTCTCCATGTACAGCAGCCGGAAGGTGGTGAACATGTAGGAGGCGAGGATGATCGTGAAGCGCCCGCCCCAGGCGAGACCGAAGTCGGGGAACTTCACGGGGTTGCGCCAGAAGGTGAGGACGAGCTCGCGCAGGTTGAAGGGCAGGCGGTTCTCGCGCAGCAAGGGCTCGGGGAGCATGAACGCGAAGATCAGCACGAGGACCATGCCGATCAGACCCGGGCCCAGGAACAGGGCGAGCATGTTCCCGGCGAAGGCGGATGCGAGCCAGGTCGCGATCATCACGGCGAGGTTGCCGGCGATGCCGACCAGGCCGGAGGCGCGGCCGTACTGCGCGGGCGAGAGCTGATCGGCGATCGAGGCGACGTAGGCGGCGAGCGCCAGGTTGCCGGCGGCCTGGGCGAGGAACCAGCCCACTGCCATCAGCGCCGCACCGGGGGCCAGGGCGATCAGGGCGAGGCCGACGAGCATGCCGAGGGCGCCGACGATCAGCCAGGGGCGACGGCGGCCGAAGCGGCTGGTGGAGCGGTCGGAGATGCGGCCGCCGAGGGCATTGAAGATGACCGCGGCCAGCGCCCCGGGCGCGACGGCGAAGGCGGTGATCGAGGCGGCCTCCGCCGGGCTGCTCGCGAGCTGGCTCGCCTTGATCTGGATCGACACGGTCGCCGGCCCCATCAGGGCGATGAAGATGCCGAGCTGGCCCAGCATGATCCCGAGGACGAACCACCAGGGGCGCGGCTTGTCGAAGGCGATCCCGAGATGCGGGATCGGCAGCTTCGGGCCGATCAGGTTCGGGCTGCCGACGGGGTCGATCGTCGGATCGGGGGCGAATCCCGGGGCGGGCGCCTGTGTGCTCACGCGGACTCCTTCGTCTGGTCGAGGCCCGCCGTCCGCGCTGCTGTGCGGGATCGTGGCGTGACCGTGCCGGACATTATTAGTGGACGCCTTCTATTACGTCGACCGGATCTTGACCAGTGGTCGTTTTGTGTGGCTGACGAGAAGTCGTCGCCTGGGGGGATTCCCGGACGGCGTGCGGGAGATCACAGATGCGGCGGCGGAGGATCGGTCGTGCAGCGGCACGGCGAGGAGCCCGGCGGGGTGGCGTCGGCAGAAGGGGGACTCCAGCGGCACGGCGAGGAGCTCAGCGCCACGGCGTGCCGTGAGAGTCCCCTTTCTGCAGGCCGGCCCCGCCGATGCGCTGCCCACGATGCACGCGCCGCCTGATCAGCGTGTCCAGCGCTCCCCTGGTCTCCTCCCAGCGGAGCCAGATGTCCTCCCAGGTCAGCCGCAGCACCAGGCAGCCTTCGATCAGGGATGCCCGATCCCTCGACCGGTCCGCGTAGTACCGGGACCGCTCTCCGTGATGCCGGACGCTGTCGCACTCGATGACGAGACGGTCGCCGACGAGCAGATCCACCCGCCCTCCCTCGAACACGGCCACCTGCTCCCGCACCCGCACCCCGCGCCGCTCGAGATACCTGCGCACCCGGGTCTCGGACCCGGAGCCCGCGAGCGCGCTGACCCGACCGATTGCACGCCGTCGACGGGCGGGTGCCTCGGCGAGCAGGAGGTCGACCTGCGAGGGGACGAGCAGCCGGCGCTCGAGGGCCGATTCGAGGAGCACCGCAGCGGAGTCGGCATCGAGGCAGGTGAGGGCGTGGGAGAGAGCCGCATCCAGCGGCAGCACCGGCTCGTCATCCGGCCAGCGGCGAATCACCGGACGATGCCTCGAGACGACCCCGTCATGCTCCCCCCCCTCGTGGGGCGGCGGGAGGTCTCGTGCACGTCGGGGCCGAGGTCCGGCGTCCACAGCCCGAGGAACCGCGCGGCCGAGAGACAGGTCAGGCGATTGCCCCGTGAGAGTGCACCGGCCACGTCGTCCGGGGTCTCGGCGGTGCCGAACCAACCGCCGCCGTAGCTGCGCAGCGACCCGTCGGCGACGAGGCGCTGCTGCCGGTGCCGGGAGATGCCGGCCGCGCGCAGGTCGGCGGCGGTCCAGACGTGCAGGCGTCGGCGGAGCGGGGAGCGCGGATCCATTCCCGGAGCGCCCCCGGATCTCGATCTCGACGGGGCCGGCAGGCGAGAGATGTGGACGGGGTGGCGTGGGGAGGAACGGCGGGCCCCTGCAGAAAGGGGATTCCAGCGGCACGGCGAGGAGCTCAGCGCCGCGGCGTGCCGCTGGAGTCCCGTTTCTGCTGATCAGGGGGTGCGCCGACGGTCAGACGGCGCGCAGCCCCGTGGCGAGGTCGAGGAGGTGGTCGAGCACGCCCTCGCCGCTCGCGCGCAGTCCGTTGTGCTCGTACTCGCTGGTCACCCAGGTGCGCACACCGGGCAGCAGCGCGGCGGTGGCCATCGAGAACTCCCGGGGGACGTAGGCGTCGTCGTAGTAGACGGCGGCGGCGCCGGGCACCTCGGCGGCGCGCAGGGCCTGCTCGTCGTAGAGACGGGGCCATTCGTGCGCGGCGAGGAGGTCGGCGGCCTCGGCCCACACGGCGAGCTCGGGGTCCTCGGCGAACAGGTCGCGGTGGATGTGCTCGCCGGCCAGCAGCGTCGGGTCGTCGTGCACGGCGGCGGGCATGGTGCGGTCCGCGGCCCAGCGGGTGGCGACCCCGTCGGCCCAGCAGCTCTCGTGGATCACGGCGTACAGCGGGTTCCGGCCGGAGAAGGGCAGGGCTGCGGCGAGATCGTGGGCGAAGGCCGGGGAGGCGGGGTCGAGGTCCAGCAGGAGGTGGAGGCGCTCTGCGCCCTGGGAGGCGCCGAGCAGGTGGCCGAGGCGGCGCAGGGACTCGACGCCGATGCGCCTCCCGCCCGGGGCGCGCAGCCGGCCCGCGGCGGCCTCGTCGGCCAGGCGGCGGAAGCGGTCGCGGTCGCCGGGGAAGCGGGCCCAGTACCTCTCGGAGCGGGCGATCATGCCCTCCCACGTCGTGGCATAGACCTGGTCCATGTGAGGGCCGACGGTGGGGAGACCGCCCGTGAACAGGGCCTTCTCGACGCTGCCCGCGGCGGCGGAGAGGTAGCGCAGGGTGGTGAACCCGCCGAAGGACTGCCCCAGCAGCGACCAGCGCGGAAGGTCCAGCGCCTCGCGCAGCAGCTCGGCGTCCGCGACGATCGCGTCGGCGCGGAAGAAGGTGAGATAGCGGGCCTGCTGGGCGGGGCTCGCCTCGCGCAGGGTGCGGGCGCCCGGGATCGCGCCCTCGGGCAGCGGGGCGTCGGGGCCGACGGGGGTGGAGCGGCCGGTGCCGCGCTGGTCGAGCATGAGCACGCGGTGCTCGCGCAGGGCGCGCGGCAGCCAGGGCGGGGAGGCGGGGTCCAGTGGTCTCGGAGCCTCGGAGCCGGGCCCGCCCTGGAGGTAGACGAGGACGGGGAGGTCCTCGCCGCCGGGCCGGGTGACGAGGCGGGCGAAGAGCTCGATCGAGGGCCCGGCGGGGTCGGCATGGTCCAGCGGGACGGGGAGGGTGAGGTCGGCGAGCGCGAGGCCCGGCAGGGTCCAGTCGGTGCGTGCGGGGCGGGCGGTCTCAGCGGTCATCGGGATTCCTGGGGGTCTCGTCGTCGCGGGTGGTGGTGCCGGGGAAGTACTCCCAGTCGAAGCGGTGCAGGCGGCCGGGGCGGTCGCCGCGCTCGACGGCGCGGTCCACGACCACCCCGGACAGGCGCGCGAAGACGTCGTCGACGCCGTAGTAGCTGATCGGGCCGAGCAGCTCGGCCTCGGCGGGGACGTCGCCGATGGCGATGATCTCGAGCTCCCCCGGGACCTCCACCCCGGCCCGCGCCGCGGCGAGGCGGAGCGCGACGGCCTGGTAGCCGGTGTAGCAGAGGACGGCGGAGGGGCGGTCGGGGCCGTTCAGCCAGTCCAGGGCGATCTCGAAAGTGCCGCGAGTGCCCTCCGGGGTCAGGCGCATGTGCTGCTCGGCCGGACCGTCGTCGTGGACGGCGACGGCGTCGACGAAGGCGGCGACGCGGGGCACGCTGAGCACGCCGCCTGGCCGGGAGCGCAGATCGGGGGCGAGGAGGTGGACGCGGTCGTGGCGGGCGCGGAGGCGGGCGTAGGCGTGGTGCACGGCGGGGACGGGGCTGGAGCTGACCACGTCGAAGCGCTCGGGCTCCATCTGCGCGCTGAAGGCGACGAGGCCGCTGCGGGTGCGGTCGGAGAGGCTGCGCACGCGGCGCGGGCCGTCCTGCTCGAGGTCGATCGCGGTGAGCAGCGCGGCGTCGGCCTCGGCGCCGAGGAGGTGCTCGTACCAGCGCGGGTCGGTGAGGACCAGGGTGGACAGGCCCGTGCAGAGCGCGTCCTGGCGCACCTGGCTGGTGAGCTGGACGCCCCACGGATCACCCAGGCTGCTGAGCGCCAGGACGACGCCTCCGCCCCGGCTCGCGGCGGCCGGGGGCGCGACGCCGTCGTAGTTCGCTGCGACCATCGGCAGGCACCTCCGTGAGAAACGGGCATTGCGGCCGAAATGACCACGAGGTAGCAGAGTACACGCTGGTCACAGCGATGTCCCGTTCTTCGTCGCAGAGCCCTCGCGCGAGGTCAGGCGATGGCTCCCCCGCTCAGCCAGCCGATCGCAGGACCTGCGGTGTTCAGCAGCAGGATCACCCCGATGATCCCCACCGTCCAGGAGAAGGCGCCGCTCGCGTGGCGGATCGCCCAGTCGTGGACCCGCTCGAGGAATCGGTCGCCGCGCTCCCCCAGCAGCACCCGCGCCCCGCACAGCAGAAGGGCGGGCAGGATCATCACCGCGCAGTAGCCGAGGAGCACGAGCGCCCCGCGGGGCAGGCCGATGCCCATGTCCGCGATGATCCCGAGCGCCGCGAGGTAGGGGATCATCGAGGCCGCCTCGATCAGGCCCGCGCCGAGGGCGAGGGTGATCAGCGCGGAGGGCCGTCCCGAGGCGCGGCGGGCGCGGGCGGTCCATCGCCGCGCGGACGCCTCCGGGTCCCCGCCCCGCTTGGCGATCGCCTTCGGGTCGAGGCGGAAGGACCACCACAGCAGGGCCGCCCCGGCGGCGGCGAGCAGCACCATGGTCTGCGGGGCCGCGAGCAGGTGGCCGAGGCGCTCCATGAGCGGGAGCAGGCCGGCGAGCAGCGCCACACCGAGCAGCAGGTAGAACACCCCGATCACCGCGAGGTACAGCAGGGTGCGCCCGGCGACGCGGCGGGCCCCGCCCTCCCCCACCACGAGCAGGATGAGGGGGATGACGAGGGTGCCCATCGAGGTCGAGTCGACGAGGGCGAGCACCATGAGCCCGAGCGGGCCGGCGAGGGAGGCGAGCTGGTCCATGGCTCCATCGTGCGCGGCGGGGAGCGCGCCGGTCCTCCTCCCTTGGGAGGAGACCCGGCGGAGGCCGGGGGCCGGGCGGCCGGGGCCGCGTAGGCTCGCCCCATGCCCGCCGACGTCCGTGCCGACGCCTCCGCCGCCCTCGACACCGCCGCCGTCGGCGCGCCGCGGGTCACGCGGCGCGACCTGCTGGCAGCGGGGATCTACGCGGCGCTCGTCGTCGGGCTGGCCCTCTCCGGGGTCTCGAACTCAGGGTTCCTCGGCGAGGGCGCGCAGTGGTCGCGCGGGGTCTCGGCTGCGCTGCTGCTGGCGGCGTGCGCGAGCCTGTGCTGGCGACGCAGCCGCCCGCTGGTGCCCTTCGTCGTCGCCGGGCCGCTGGCGACCGCGGAGATCATCGGCGGCGGGCAGATCTCCGCCTACTTCCTGCTGTTCGAGGCGCTGTTCGTGCCGGTCATGCACGGCTCGCGACGGGTGGCGCGCACCTGCACCGTGATCGCGATCGCCGCCGCGGGGACCGCCATGCTCGCGGCGCTGCTCGGGGGCCTGCCGGGACCGGCGGTGTTCCTCGTGGCGATGATCGCGGGCCTGATGGCGAGCACGCCGCTGCTGTGGGGCTGGGAGGTGCGCCATCACCGGGAGGCGCGCGGCGCGGCCGAGCGCCTGGCGGACCTCGAGCACGAGCTGGCCGAGAGTCGGGCCGCGCAGGCCGTCGAGGCGGAGCGGCGCTCGATCGCCCACGACCTGCACGACGTCATCGCCGGACATCTCAGCGCCGTCGCCCTGCACTCCTCCCTCGCCGCCTCGCTCGAGGACCGCGAGGCGCGGGAGAGCTCCCTGACCGCCTCCCGCTCCTCTGCCCAGGCCGCGCTGCGAGACCTGCGCTCGATGATCGGGGTGCTCGCCGACGAGGGCACCGGCACCCTGCCGAGCGCCACCCTGGACTGGCCCTCCCTCGCCGCACGGCTGCGGGCGCGGGACCCGTCGGCCCGGGTCGAGATCGCGCCCGCGCTCACCGATCCCGCCCGGGTGGGGCCCGCGGTGCAGGCCGCGGCGCTGCGGATCGGGGCGGAGGCGGTGACCAATGCGGTGCGGCACGGCCGAGCGCCGATCCGGCTCACGGCGGGGATCCAGGAGGGCGCAGTGCGGATCGAGCTGGTCAACGGCCGCGACGGTGCGGAGCCTCTGGGGGCCGGGATGGGGCGTGCGGCCCTCGCGCACCGCGCGCTCGCGGTCGGCGGGACGGCGAGCTCAGGTCCGGAGCCGGGTGCCGACGGGTCCCCGGGGTGGCGGGTGGAGGCGGTGCTTCCGCTGCGCGGGCTCGGGGAGTCGAGCGGCGGGTCCGCCGACGAGGCCCCGCGGACGGAGATGATCGGACGATGAACACCTCCTCCGCCCCCGCCGCGCCGATCCGCGTGGTCGTCGCCGAGGACCATCCCGCCGTGCGCTCGGGGCTCGTCGCGCTGCTGGGCTCCGCCCCGGACATCACCGTGGTCGCGGAGGCGGCCGACGGGCCCGCCGCCCTCGAGGCCGCCCGCGCCCACCGCCCCGACGTGGTGCTCACCGACGTGCGGATGCCCGGGGCGACCGGCATCGAGATCACGCCGCGGCTGCGGGAGACCGGGGCGAGCGTGCTGGTGATCTCCGGCTTCGACCTCGACGAGTTCGTGCTCGGCGCGCTCGCGGCGGGGGCCGACGGCTATCTCGTGAAGTCCGAGGACCCGCAGCGGATCCTCGCCGCGGTGCGGGACGTGCACCGCGGCGACGCGGTGCTCTCGGCGGCCGCGACCCGCACCGTGCTCGCGGCGCTGCGGGGCCGGGAGGGCGGCGCCCCCGACGAGGCCCCGCCCGTCGACCCGGCGCCCACCGCCCCGGAGCCCGCGCTCACCGGGCGGGAGGAGGACGTGCTGGCGCTGGTCGCGCAGGGGCTGACCAACCAGCAGATCGCCCGCGAGCTGTTCGTCGAGATCACGACCGTGAAGTCCCATCTCTCCCATGCGCTGATGAAGCTGGGCCTGGACTCCCGGGTGCAGGCGGCGCTGTGGTGGCAGCAGCACCGGGGCTCCTGATCCCTGCGCCGCGCAGGTGCCGCACGCCGAGGGCGAGCAGGCCGGCGACCAGACCCCACAGTGCGTTGACCACGAGCATCGGCACGATCGCGAGGGGCTGGGCGAGCGGGCCGGCCAGGTGCCCGAGCAGCAGCGGGGAGAGGATCCCGCTGAGCACGATCGCCGCGACGGCGTAGACGAGGCCGGCGAGCACCAGGGTCAGGACCGGGCGGAGTGCGCGGGAGAGGCCCACCGCCGCCACCCAGACCAGCGTGATCGCGGCGGTGAGCAGGAGGCGGGGTGCGGCGCCGAGATCGTGGCCCGACTGCTCGACGACGATGCTCGCGAGCGGGCGGGCGAGGGCGATCAGGCCGAGGACCAGGACGAGGACAGGACGGACGTGCGACAGATTCATGCCTCGATGCTCGCCCCGGGGCCGCGGCTGCGGCATCGGCCCGGCGGCGCGAGAGGGGTACGTCGTCAGGCGACAGCGGACTGCGCCCGGGGGAGGAGGTGCGTCGGCGGCGGCGCTCCTAGGCTGGGGTCGTGGCCCAGCCCCCGAAGGACCCGACCGGCACGCGGCGCCCCCTCGCGCCGCGGACCGGCGACGCGCTGCTCGCGCTCGGGGTGTGGCTGGTGCTCTCCTCCGTGATCGCGATCGTCCAGGCGACCGCGGGCCAGGACCCGACCCCGCTCGCGCACCTGTTCGCGGCCGGGTTCGGGGCGGTGCTCCTGCTGCGCCGGCGCCTGCCGGTGCCGGTGCTGCTGCTGAGCGCGCTGGGCACCTTCGCGTACTACACGGCCGGGCTGCCCACGATCGGGATCGCGCTGCCCGTGGTCGGGGCGCTGTTCTCCGCCGCGGAGCAGGGGCGGGCGCGCTGGGCGATCGGCACCGGCGCGGTGGTGCTCGCGGTCTCGGTGCTGTTCCGGGTGCGGGACGACCCGCAGCCGCTGGGGACGATCCTGGGCACCGACGCGATGACGAACCTGGGCCTGCTCGCGGCGGCGGTCGCGCTCGGCGTCGCCGTGCGCTCGCTGCGGGAGCAGGCCGCGCAGCAGGAGGAGATCGCGCGACTGCACGAGGAGCGCACCCGGGCCGAGGCCGAGCTGCGCCTGCGCGCCGAACGGGAGCGGATCTCCCGCGAGCTGCACGACACCGTCGGCCACTCCCTGGCGGTGATCTCCCTGCACGCCGGGGTCGCCGCCGATGCGCTCGGCGAGGAGGAGGCACCGGCGGCGCAGGCTGTGGGAGAGGTGCGCGCACAGGCCGGCCGCTCGCTGCAGGAGCTGCGGGCGATGGTGCGCCTGCTGCGCGAGGAGGACGGCGCCGCGTCGGCGGGGAGGCTCGTCGGCTCCCTCGCCGACGTGCCCGTGCTGATGGCCCCCGCCCGCGCCGCGGGGCTCGCCGTCGACGCGCAGGTCGACGTGCCCGCCGGGGTGCTCTCCCCCGCCGTGGACGCCGCCGCCCACCGGATCGTGCAGGAGGCGGTGACCAATGCGCTGCGCCATGCCGGGGCGGGCGAGCTCGCGGTCTCCGCGCGCCTCGAGGCGGGGAGCCTGCGGCTCGAGATCGCCGACGACGGCCGCGGCGCCGCGGACCTCGTGCACGGCGGCGTGGGCCTCGAGGGGATGCGGGAGCGGGTGCGGCTGCTGGGAGGTTCCCTCGAGGTGCAGACCGCTCTCGGGGAGGGCTTCGCGCTGCGCGCCGAGCTGCCCGCACGTCTGGAGGAGGAGCGATGATCCGGATCGT
>Ga0079224_100004240_pt1 | contig 18449 bp, 18 predicted proteins | sample Stecom2015_FD_80414 | JGI IMG/M metagenome (GOLD analysis project Ga0079224, IMG submission 80414) | Agricultural soil microbial communities from Utah to study Nitrogen management - Steer compost 2015 | ecosystem: Environmental > Terrestrial > Soil > Agricultural land | place: USA: Utah... | reverse complement strand
CAAAAAAGCTTCAAATAAGAGAGAGAATTAAATAGTTTTTTAATTAGATAGTTCTTTTTTATTATTAAATGACGACGATTTATCATTATTTTTGTTTTCATTTATATTTTCAATACTATTATTAAAGTTATACCTTTCAGTGATGATATCGAGGTTCATAATTTGCCAAGATAATCCATATTTTTGAACATGATTACACCAAAATGGATTTAATCTTATTATTAATCTTACTTTTGTACCTTGTGTTAATAATTGTTTCATATTTTGTATCCCTTTGTCTATTTCTTTATTATCTTTTGTTACGTTACATTTAAATATTTGTGAATTTGATACGAATTTAGCTCTAAACCAAATTTCATTACTATTACTTTTTTCATTCATATATCCATTTGCTTCTGTTATAGATCCTGTAAATTTTGAATTTTTACTTATTTTATTGTTATATTTTTGATTTACGTAGTCCTTTATTTTATTATCTAATGTTTGTAAGAAATCTATAAATTCACTATGTCCTAGTTTATTTTTATCTAATAAACAACATAATGAATAAAATTTCTTTACTTTGGGTTTACCACCATTATTATCATTGTCTTGTTTACTTTCATTAAAACTAGATGAAGTTTTATTTGTAGGTAGTTCATATATATATTCATTAAGAGGCCAACGACAAATCATTTCAGGTGTTTGAATCACCAATGATTTATGATCGTACTCTATCGGAATAGTCCATGTATTTGGATTTTCTTTTCTAAAAATAGCTGGGAATAATTCAAATTTTGAAAAATCAATATCTTTAGGAAACATAGTTTTTATTTTACTTATTTTATAATAGATAAAAAATCTTAATATGTAAATAACAATTTTTTTATATAAATCTATAAGGATCTGTTAATACTTCAATGTCTATTTGATCTTCATTGTCTAAATTATACTTTAAATTTTTATTTTTATGATAATAATATGAATAAGACTTATAAAAATAATTTGTATTAAATTCAGTACAAATATAATAAACAATATATGGAATATGACATTTAATTTTTAATATATTAAAGAATATTTTTTCAATATATTTTTTCAATACATGTGTTTCATCTGCGTCGCCATGACCTGTAAATAAATCACATATAAACATTTTATCTTGTGATTCTTTATATTTATGTTTTATTAAACTATTTTTATCGCTTAAATAAATATCATAATCTCCAGTTAATGAATTAATATTAAGTTTAAAATTTTTATTTAATAGAAAATCAATTTTAGTTTTTAATATATTATTTTTATAAATAGATTGAAAAAATAAATATTTATTAGTAAAAATTTTTATATAATATTGAGAATGATAATTTAAAATATAAAAGTTAATAATAGTGTTTTTATTATCTAAAAGGTTTTTTATTATATAATTATATTTATTAGAATAAATAATTTCGTAATAATATTTAGCAATTAATTTAGCTATGACGTTAGGAATATTATATTTTATACTTAAATATTTACTTAAATTATCAATATTATACAAACAAATTTTTTTAGACGACATATAAATTAAATACAAAAAGGATTTTTAAATATATTTTGATAAAAAAACAAAAAATCAAATTTTTACCATTCTATCGATTTTCCTGTTCTATCGATTTTATGTTTCTTCGGAAATATTTTAAATGTTGTTTGAACAAATAATAATAACCATTCTCTATCCGATAAATGTTTAGGTCTAGCCCATTGTTCATACATTCCAGTTGAAGTAATAATATATGAAAAATTTTGATCAAAACAATTTTTTTCACTCATTTTCCAAAATCCATCACCTAAATCTATTGCTATTCTATAATAAGCACCTTTAGATCTTTCTACTAAAGTTCTATAAAATAAAAACGGGAAATGTTTAATAAATTGATCATAGGTTACAGTTCCTCTAATAGGTCTATGATATATTTCTGCATTGCAATAATATACCACTCTAAAACTATATATTTTCTTTTTAAATATTTTTATACATTCGATATATTTTTCTATAGATTCTAAATTTGTTTTTAACATATAAATATAATGTATAATATCTTCTGGTATTTCGTTAAAGTCTATGCCGTGATACATAATACCTCTTAATATAGCGTATTTAATAATATAGATTTTATATGTTGAAGGGTTCATGATTATTAATATTTTTACTTAGTTAAAAAAATAACAGACTCAATTCATAAAAAAAATAAAAAATGTACAAAAAAACTTTTTTTTAGAGTAGCAAAATACAAAAATATATATATATTTTTTTTATAATTGAAATTGCATTATATCATCGTCATTAATATTATCGATATCCATTGTCATATTCATATTCAATGTATGTAAATTTGGGGTTAAGTAACCAGTTGATACAAATAAATTAATTCTAGTAATATTGAAATATTTTTTTACGATAATTGAATAATTATTATGTATTAATTCATCAAAACAATCAGATTCTTTATAAACATTAAATACTTGATTATATTTATTTTTATTATTCGGTTGAATAAGCATGGATCCATTATCTTCGAAATTGAAATGAATTAATTTTTTAGTATTTGTAAAATAATTATTCCACCAATCAAACCATCCAGTTGATAAATTATAAACAATATCTGTTACTAAACCATTTAAAAGTTTACCTCTTAACATAGGGATTAATGTTTCTAATTCATCATTCGTTCTTATTAATTCGATATAAAAACTTTTATCGAAAGACCATGAGAATTCTATTCTAACTTTACTTACACCATATTTATTGATTATAAAAGCATGTTTCATCTTTTTATCATGTATTTCTAATAAATATTTATAATCTTCTATAATATTTACCAATTCAACTGGGTAGTCTTTATAAATAGTTTTACTAAATATTTTTACAAGTGACATAATAGTGTTTTTTTAAAAAAAATATACAAAAAAATATACAAAAAAAATATACAAAAAAAAGATAAAAAATAATATAAAAAAATATAAAAAACTTTTTTAAAAAAATTTTTAAGCGCGCTCAAAAAAACTCGCTACTCATTTTTTTATAAAAATATATTTTTTTTTTTAATATATAAAAAATGTTTACCTATAACCTAAATAATAAAATTGGAAAATATTGCATGGATATTAATAAAGAGAGGGAAAATAGTTTATCTGTAGTACATTTTATGGTTTTTTTACGAAAAAGAAATAAAAATAGATTACCAGATGAAATATTTTGTATAATTCTTAAATATAGAGGTTTTTGGTATAATTTACCAGCTCCTTTTTATAATTTACAAATAAATAAATATGATGAATTAAGATATATAGATGAAAATGAAGAAGATCCTAAATTAAAAAGATTAATTCAATTCATGATCAATGTAGATAAAAATGGTTCGTTAAAAATAGATAAAAAAACTAAACCATGTCAACATTGTACTAGAATATTAGTTAGTATGTATGTGATTCCGTTTAAAAAAAGATTATTAAATAAAATATTTAGCTCAGTTTTTGCGAAAAATGAAAAAAACAAAAGAAGAACATTTTATTTTTATAGATCACCAAGAAATACAATTGTAACTTCTTTTACTTCAAGATCAGTTAAATTAGTAAATGATGGTATAAATAGAGATATAGAATTTTTATATATTCCTGAATGGAGAATACAAACATTAGGTGTATTATTTAAAAAAATATTAAATAATAAAAATACGAAAGGGGATTTTAGTTTTAATTTAAAATGTTTAGGTAATTTTTTCGAAAGAATTTGTTTTGATTGTTATTATTATAATAAAATCTTACGTGACGTCATTTTTGAGTAGTTTTTTTTTATTTAATTTATTTAATTTATTTAATTTATTTAATTTATTTAATTTAATTTAAATTAATTCTTCACTTACAATGTCTTCAAATAATAATAATAAACTAACTTACTTTAAAGACTTTAAAGGTAGACCTCGTAAAAAATTTATAATGATGTTAAAAAATGAAAGATTATCTAATTCTAGATCACATGCTGAATCATTAGCTACTGAATATATGCAATTATTAAGAGATTATTACCCATTAGGTCCACCGGAATCTTCGGATTTTTACAGTAAATATAAATTATTATTAAATAAATATAGAGATATGTTTATTATATATGGTATTAAACCAGATAATTTTAATTATGATTTAAAAAGATCACAAATATCATACGATGAATATATTAAAACACAAATTGAAAAAGAAAAACAAAATACAAATGAAATAATAAATATGTTTGAAAATAGTTCATTAGATGATGAAAAAATAAATTTAACTTTAAATAATGAAGATGTATTTGATCCTTTTAGTTTTATGAATAATAAAAATATAGATATAGAAATGAAAGATATAGAAATGAAAGATAATATTAGTGAAAGTAGTTATCAGAACCCAACAAGTCCAAGTTATTATGATAATCCAAAACATTCAAAAACTTTAGTAGAAGATAATCAGGTTCTTACAAGTCCTAATATGAAATTTAATTTTGATAAAATAGAAGATATAAATAATATTGAAGATAATGATAATAATAATGATTATCAGATTCCTACAAGTCCTAATATGAATAAATTATCTCAAGATTTTGATAATTTATCATTAACTTATTCAGAACCTGTAAATATTATTATTAAAAAAGAAAATCCAATTAAATATAATAGTCATAGTGCTTGGGTATTTGATGCTGCTTTAAATATTATGAAATTAGATAATGAATTATATGCTGATGTAGATATAAATAATCATAATTGTAAAGATTATGAAATGTTAACTGATTATTTAGATTTAGTTTGTAAAGTTTGTGGTAGTATATTAGATGAAAGTTTATTTGTTGCATCAAAAGAACAAATGGAAAAAGTTAAAGAAGATAAAAATAATTTTAATACACAAGAATGGATACAAATGAAAATTTTATATAAATGGCAACATAATAAATTAATTTATATTGATACTTTCTTTAAAGCTATTGAAGAATTAGATGAAAATAATAAATTTAATCCATTATTAGATGATATTTATTTAAAAATTATTGAAAGAGTTCCTGAACATGAATTTACATGGAATGATGTTTATAATGCTTATAAAGAAGAAGGTTATGGTGGATCTTCAAATATTATTCATAAAGATCGTTGGATGGCATTTGGTAGAGTAATAAGATTACAAAAATTTTTACCTGAAGAAATACATTTTTATTATTTAGTTAAAATTTATTTAGAATTATATTTTACTCATGAAAAAAGAATATGTAAATTATATGAATTAGATACAGATAATTTAAGATTAAATAATAGTTATGTATTATATAAATTATTACAAATGCATGGAGTAGATACAAGTTGGGTACCATTAAAAAGAAGTGTTAAAGTAATTGAAAAAATGGATGAAAAATGGATATATGTATGTAAATATTTTAGTTGGAAATATATGCCTGTATATAATAAACCTATTAAAGTTTGTTGGAATAAAAATGCAATTATATCTTATTATAAAGCTAGATTAAATAATGAGAAATGTATAGGTAAAGAAAATTATTTTTATATACCAAATGAAAATAGATTATATTTAAATGAAGATGAATATAAAGATTGGGATTTTAATCCTTGTTTTCCTAAATTAAAATTAACTGAAGAAGAGAATCAATGGTTTAATCGTATAAATAGAATACCTTATCAAATATTAAATGAACCTAAAATATCACAAAAATTACATCGTTTAATGAAAAATAAACAAAATCCTCCTACATCTAGTAAACCATTTAAAATAACAAATGATTTTCAAATTGTAAATGATAGACAATTAGATTTATTTAATAAATATTATAAACATAAATTATATTTTAAATATATAACTTTTAGAATAAATAAATTACCTAAAAAATTAATGATTGAAAAATATTTAGAATGGTGTCCTAATTTTAAGAAAAAAAAAAATAATCCTATAAATGAAAATAATATTGTTAGATGTTTTATTAATAAAGCTAAATCAATTAATCCACCAATTCCTTTATTCGATATAATGAATAAAAATTTACAAGAACCTATTAAATTAGAAAAAAATGATAAAAATATCATGATCGGAATTAATTCATTTAAAGATTATGATGATTATATGGAAATATCATGTGATAGATTATTTTAAAAAAAAAAATAAATAAATTAAATAGTTTTTTTAAATTAAATATTTATTAGTTTTTATTTAATTCGTTAAATTTTTGTATTAGTTTACTGTTATTTAACCATAATTTCTTAATAATGTTGTTTTTATTGAAATAATCCTTATCTTTTTCAATATAATCTTCATTAATACCAAAACATTTAAAGAACATATAATAACCTTTCTTATCTTTTAATTGCATAAAAACGTCTTTAATATTAAATGAATATGATACGAAAACTAAAGGATTTAAATCAATTGAAGGTTCAAATGATTCAATTAACTCTTTCATATTATTATTTTCCCAATATATTAAACCATCAAATAAATAATTATGATTATCTTTAGCATTAGGTTTATAATAATATGTATTTTTTTTATTATTAATTATTTTTTTATGATAATCGAAATCATAATGATATTTTTTATCTTCGTTAATTATATCTTCTAAACTACATTTTCTAAATATAGCAGTTATAAATAAACAATCTTCAATTGGTAATATATGCATACCACATTGTACTTGTGTAATATATTTTTTATTTATTTTATTTTTATTATATTCTTTTAGAAAAGGACATTTAATTTCTAATAAATATAATTTACCATTAATTGGACTAATAAATAAACCATCAGGTGAATATGCAAATGGTAAATTACTGCAGGCAATATTTGAAAATGTTTCAATATTTAATTCTTTATTATTTTGTAACCAATCTATTACTACTTTTTCAAATATATTACCCCAATAACAATATAAATTTTTATCTTTTTCTTTTTCGGAATATGATTTTTGTTTTTCTATAATTAATTTTTCAACTGTTTCAGGATTTTTACTAAATATAACATGATATAATTCTGAACCTCCAAATCTTGATTTTCTTTTATTATACCATTGTTCTGAACCTTGTTTATTTATATTTGAATAATTAAATTTTAAATAATCTAATTTTGCTAAACTAATTAATTTTTCTTCATTTATTTTTTTTAATATGTTTTTATTTACTTTTAATTGTGTTTTTTCTTTTTTATGATCATCGTCTTTTTTTTCATTTTCAACAATTGGTATAGGATTTTTACTATTTGATTCTATCTCTTTATCTTTATCTTGTTTTTCACAATTGTTTTGCATTTTTTAATAAATAAATAAATAAATAAATAAATAAATAAATAAAATAAAATTTTTAATTTTTAATTTTTAGTTAATTTTAATTAGATAAAAAAAATAGTAAAACAAATTAACTAAAAATCTAGTTTGAATTTAACTTTACTCATATCTTTTGATTTAAATCTTGCATATGAATCTTCTTTTTCTAATTCAAATGCTTTATATAATAATGCTGTAAAAGGTTCTTTTGTTACAGCTTGAAAGAAATCATTAAATTCTTTTTGTTTTTCAAAAAATAAACCAAAATTCTCAAAAAATGCAACTAATGTTCTTTTAGTTTTACTGTTATACATAATTGCATAATTTACACATTCTCTTAATGTTGTAGAAACACCTCTATTCAAATATTGTGCTGCTAAGAATACATATGTATTATAATGTCTATGATTACATATAAAATTTATAAAAATTTCATTATCTTTTAATACACCTACTAAATCATCAAATATTATAAAATTTGGTGGTATTTTACCATTATCTTTTTTAATTTTTTCTAAATTTTCTAATAATCTACTAAAAACAGTAGCATCAAATCCTTGTACTACATAATTATCTGGAACATAATCATAATCATCATCAAATTTAGTTCTAGTAAATACAACTCCAAATTTTAATATTTTTTTATTTATAGCTAAATCATATATAAAATTTTTTATTGTATTACTTTTACCACTATATTTTCTTCCTACACATATTAATATTCTAGGTTCTTTGAAATCGATTTCAGCTATATTTTTTTGCTCAACTTTACTATTATTTATATTTTTATCAGTTTTTAAATTTTTTTTGTTATTTTTTCTATTATTTTTATTAAATTTATCGTTATTATCATCATCATCATTGTTAATGTTATTATTATTATTTATATAGTTTTCTTTTTTTTCATCTATTTCAGTCATTTCAGTCATTTCAGACATTTTTTTAAATCTAATTTTAATTCTAATTTAAAATAGAAAAAAAATAGTTTTTAAAAAATAGTTAATTTTTATTTATCCTGGACTTATATTGTTGAAACTTAGGTATTAATAAACCACTTATCCATTCTTTTAACCATTTAATATAATCTTCTTTATTCTTAACTTCATCATTACTGAAATTATTAACCAAAGTATATAAAGCTTCTTCGTTTAAAATTTCACCAGTTTCTATCATTCTATGTCTATCCATCAATTTTATATATAATTCTTTCACTAATTTATATTTTCCATTTTTTCTATCATTTTGTGTAGCTATTAATTCATTTAATTCTTCAGTCTTTTTATTTATGTTTTCTATAACTTTATTATAATTATTTTCATCTGTTTCACTCAAATTACCTGTTCTATACTTTCGTCTAGTATCAAGAATATTTTTAGCTTTTTCCAATTTATTTAAATCAGATTTTAATTTATCGGTAACAGGTTGATATTCTCTTTCATCTTTTGGATATACACTTTTTAATCTAATTAAAACTGATATAATTTGTCTTCTAAACGCAGTTAAAGCCAAATCTTTTAAAGTATATTTTCCAGTGGTATCATTTAATATAAATTTAAATAATTCCTCCTGTTCATTTAACATTTGTACATAATAATTGTAATTACTAGTAAAGTCATTAACCTTATATTCATTAACCACACTATCTAAAACTGATATATCACTTAGTTCTCCGTTAAAATAACCTCTTTGAATTACATTAGGAGTATCTATATCTATATTTGGTATATTAGATTGTAGCTTATCGTTATTTTTATTTTCATCAATATTATCTAAATTCTCTTTATTATTATTATTTATTTTTTCATTATCTTTAATATTCGTTGATGTTAATTTATCAGTATCTCCAATTTGTGCATTCTCTTTGTTAACATTAACATTAAGATCAATATTTTGTTTAGCAATATTTTGTTGAAGAGTAAGCATATTTGTATCAGTCTGTGTAATTGGATTATTAGATTTTACACCAGGTAAATCAATATTTCCTCCTGTTTGTAGATTATTATTTTTATCTACATTTTCATCTACATTTTCATCTTCAATCTCTTCTTTGCTATTTCGTCTTAACTTTCCTTTATTTAAGTCTGGTTTCTCGAATATATCTTTTTCTTCATCGTCTTCATCGTCTTCATCGTTATCATCGTCTTCATCGTTATCATTTTCCTCCTGTTGTTCTGATAAATTAGTTTTTGTATTAGTTGGTTTCTTAACAAATTTTTCACTATTTAATTTAATATCTAATTTATTCAAGTCTTCCATTTTAGTTTTCCAATCGATAGTATTCCATCTAGAATCATTATCAAGTTTTCTACCTGCACTGCTACTACTTAATTGATTAAATAATTTTCCAAAAGTAGTAATTTTTTGTAATGCAAGATCATTAAATCCATTTTTGAAATCTTCATCTGCGTCAAATAAAACATTACCACTATATATATCAATATCTACGAAATCATCAGTAGTTAATTCATTACTATTATGTATAAATTTATTTATTGTCAAAGCTAATCCAACAACATCCTCGCCAAGATTATTATATTTTTCAACTAATTTTTGTTCTATATTTTTATCATCTTCATCAATAATAGATTTTATTAGTTTATGAGGTAAAGGACCTAATAGCCATGGACCTTTAGGTAATAATGGACAATTATTACTTGGTAATAAATAATTTGCATTTATATATAAAGATTTATTATAAATAGACATTATAATTATTAATTTTATATATATATATTTTTTTCCAATATTATTATAAATTGATAAAAATTTTTATCTTTTTAAATTAAAAATAAAAATGACTGATAATACATATTCGCATACAAAAAATAGATTTAATAAATTTTATTTATTCCCTAATAGTAAACAACCATTATTACCACCTAATTATCCTTTGTTATCTTCATTTCAATTAAGAAATAATCCTAACTTAAAAAAATGGAGTTCAATATTAATTGATAATAATCCTTTTCCTAGTATAGCTTTTGAACCTACTGAAGATGAAATTAGAAATCAACCATATATCGATATTATAAAAAATAATTGGAAAAGAACATTCGGTACAAATGTACCAAGTGATTTAATAACAAACACGAAAGATATTATAGAAAATAATAAAAAAATATTAAAAAATACAACTCCTCAAAATGAAAAAAATCGATTAATGTATGAATTAAAACCTATAGATTTTACCAATTATAGTAATACAACTAAAAGAACTACCAAACCTATCACAGTTCATGAATTTAAACAGACTTGGGGTAGAGGTCAAAATAAACATACAAACGTTGCTCATGGTTTAACTGATTTTGCTACTAGTATTAATAATTTAAATATTGCTTTAAATACACCTGATGTAATAGACGGCACACAAAGTAAGTCAGAAAACACGTTAAATACAGCAAATTTACCAAATTTACCACAAACTAATCTTAATCTTAACGCTCCTATTGTTCAAGATGAAAAGAGCAATGAAAATCCTATTGTTCAAGATGAAAAAGGCAATGAAAATCCTATTCAATCTAAATTTGAAACACCTATAATAAAGAATTTAGCGAATAAATTCAACGAGCAGGGAAATATTTCAAAGAAATCTGATTCTACAATTAGTTTCGATTTTACTAGTGTATATAGAAATAAACATAATACACCATCAAGAAAACAGATTGAAAATGCACAAAAAAGAATGTATTTTGGTGATTATCAACAAGAAATCGATGAGAGTAAAAATAATTTTACAATTATAGATCATACTAAAACTGTTAATTATTATACTTTACGAGATGAATATAAAAATATTTATACAAAAATGAATCAAAGTAAAAACAACCTCGAAAAAATGAAAAATAGACTAAATATCACGAATAATATTACTGAAAAACGCAAATTATCTAATGATATTAAGAATGAAAGTAAGTCAATAGAAAATATGCAAATAAGATTGAAACAAATAAATGAAAAATTGAATACTTTAAATAAAATAGATATTATAGATAATGACAATTTAGTTTATGATAGATCAAAAACTTTGTCTATAAATGAATCTGTAAAAAAACAAAAAAGGACTAGATCATCAATTGGTTCTTATTCAAGTTTGCCTAGTAGTTTACAACGTGATTATTCTGAGGAATTAAGAACTACTCCAGAAGGTTCTATACAAATTGATAATACTGATTCAGTTATTTTTGATCAATTTGCTAATGATGATACTTATGATGTTACTAATGTTACTGTCTCTGTTCATGATGATAAAAATTTTTTAGTTAATTACTTCATTAATGAAAAAACTCTTTATGAAAATGATCCTGATAGGGCTTCTTCTATTAATTATGAAAACAAAATTCTTGGTAAATTACCTATTTTAACTTCATTTAATATAAATCCTAAATCATTAAAAACAACTGCTAATAATGTTGAATTAATGCCAGAAATGGGAAATTTAAAAAAAATAGATACCTCAAATAATTTAGAAGATTATGTAGCTACTAATATTTCTGAAATGTTAGCAGAAGCTTTAATTAATTCTGATCCTACTTATACTAAATATTTAAGTAGAAATATAAGATTTATACCTAATGCATATTCTGTAAAACATATTATAATGAATTTGTTTCCTAAACCAAGAAATAATGAAAATAATTTCAATTTAATTAAACTAGCAAGACAAATCTATAAATTTAATTCACTTGAAAAATTTGTAGATCAAATATATACTTCAGATAATAGATTTGATCCAAATTCAAGATTTTATGCTCCTTATAAACGTACTGTAGTACAACAATATTATTTACCAAATAATAATTTTTTCAAAGAATATGCTAAATATAGATATCACTTAAATGCAGAATTATTAAATGCTTTTACTGTTGAAGCATTTACAGGTAATTTTGAAAAAGATGAAATTACATTAGAATTAGTTTTGAAAATAATAAAATCTTTATTACCAGATGAACAATCTCAAAGATTATCTATAATGCCTGTAGATAAATTTTTACAAACTAGATACGATGAAAGATTAAAATTTGCTAAAAAACGTACTCGTAAAGAAATAAAAGAAATAAATAAAACAAGAAAAAAATTGAAATTAGCTTATCAGAATGCGCTTAGTGAGATGGAACAACTTAGATCAAATCCATTGAATAGTACAATTCAAAAAGGTTATTTTAACGAATTAAAAAATCTTATATATAATTCAAATACACTTATCTTAGATGATAAAGGTAGACAAAAATTAATTGAACAAAAGAATACAGATGATAATTGGAATATAAAAATTATTGAAAGTCGAATATTTCAAGATATAGGTGATCGGAATTCATATTACTCTAGACAACCAGCTTTTCCTAAAACCCATAATAAAACTAATTTTATAGATTTATCTTTACCTCTCAGTAATATTAATTTACCTAAGGTTACACCGAAAAAACTCGGTGGTAGAGGACGTGGAAAAATGTCCTCAACAGATATTGTGTCATCTCCATATGGTTTAGCTGCTACGGTGAATAAGAAACTATAAAAAAATGTAAAAACTAATAAAAACAAACTATTTATTTTTTTTGAAAAAATATATATTATAAAAACTTTTAAAAACTTTTAAAAACTTTTTTATAAAGAAAAAAAAATAGTTTTTTTGAAAAATAGTTTATATATTTTTAAAATATAACGCTATTAGTAGCTAATCCACCTCTACCTTGTTGAGATACCATTCTTTTGAATATTCCAGCAAATGTATCAGTAGCTGCATGTGCATTTGTGAATAAATTAGTATTACGATCAGGAACATTTTCATTTAATGGTTCTGTAGGTTCTATCGTAGTTGAAGGACCATTACCAAACATCATAGTACCAATTTCATCACCCTTAATTCCTAAATCTTGCATTATACCAGGTATAACTCTAGCTGTTCTAACTTGTAATAAAGTATTATTGGTTTGTTGTTTTATCATACCACTTAATTGTAATACATTTCTAAAACCTCCACCTCCCATTTGTGCTCTTAATACAGGATCTGTATCTAATAATTTAGCTGCTGCTTTTATATAAGCTAAATCTTTATTAACTAAACCTTTAAATAAACTATCATCCCCTGAAATTTTAAGTAATAAAGCTAAAGTACTTAATTCTTCGTTAGAAGGTACTTCAGCTATTCCTGAACCAGGTGCTAACGCATTAGCAGAAATATCTGTATTTTTTAATGAATTAAATAATTGATCGTTTACTATTGTCATATTTTTTTATTGCTAAATATTACTAAATATTATAATTATTATTATATAAGATTTTATATTATCTTTATTTAGATAAAAAAATTTTATAAAAACAATATGTATCTTTATCTATTTGCAATCCTAATTCAATACACTTTTTTATAATTAAATATCTTATATAATCAATTTTTTTTATTGTCTTTTTTTTTCTCATTAATATTTCCTTCAAAAAAAATAGATAAAAAAATAGTTTATCAATTTAAACAGTTGATGCATATAATCTACCGTTTTTATCGACTAATAATTCTCTGTAATAATAAGCATGTATTTCTACTGTATAACCGGATCCTGTTATAAATCCTTCTCTTCCTCTAGTTAATAATGATGTTGTTAAAGTTGCATTTACTCCTCCGTCTTTTAAACTATTACCTAGTATTTGTAATAAACCTAATGTTTCACTTACTCTTCCATTTCCTGATCCCCATGTATAATCTCTTGTTGCTGTTACATTACCTCCACTTGTAACTGTATAACCCCATTTATCAACGATTGGAATAGCTTCAATAGCTGCTTTTTGAGCTGCATCATTAGCGTCATGATCTAATTCACTACTAAATTCACCTCCTATATAATATCTATATGAACCACCATCAATTGTTGCTGATGCTGTAATTCTATGAACCTCTTGTACAGGCGCACTATCGAAAGTTATACTTAAAGTGTCTTTATCACCTGTAAAATCAAAGAAATTATCTATTACTCCGCTAACAGCAGATAAAGGATCATTGGTAAATGGAATCATATAAACTCCTCTAACTGGTTTTTGTTTATGTGTTAAAGCATATAAATATTCTAAATAATCAGCTCTTATACCATTACCTTTACCTAACATGGATTCATTTGTTGTACTACGTAAATCAAATTTTGTATTATGACCTAAATGAGTATATAACCATTTTGCTCCATTTGAAGCACTTGGAGCTGCAGATGGTTTAATATAAACTAATAAGAAAGGACATTTACCTACTATATTTTGTAAATCAAATTTTGATTCGCTACTAGCTGTTAATGTTTTAGAATTATCTGTTATTCTAATTACATCTAAATATCTATATCTATGTTCATGGTTTTCTTGAGCACTTATCCATTCTTTATTTTCTTGATCGTTTAAATCGTCTTGATTTATTAATAATGTAACTGCATCTAGTGAAACATTTGTAGAAGTTCCACTTACAACAAAATCACTATCTAATTCAATCCAAATTCTTACATCTTCTCTTAAATGTTGTAATTGTATAGCTTGCATTTGCCACCAACTCATCGGAAATGGTATATAAATATCTTTTATTTCACCTACAGCTAATGCTTCTGGAGCTATAATTTTCATTTCATGAGGTCCCTTTAAAAATTTTATATGACCATTTCTTTCAAACCATTCTCTTTCAGGTTCTTCTAAAATACTATACCAATGTACTAATTGTTCAGGGTATATAGTTTGTAAAGTATCTCCGCTTCCTTTATTTGAAATAATTCTAATACGTTTAAATAAATATGGTGCTGGAACTGTTTGTACTTCAGCATTTGAACATGAAACTCTTAATCTTAAAACCATATCTTTTATATTGAACCCGTCATTAGGTTCTAAATCAAATAATAAATCATCACCATTAGTTAAAGCAGATGTACTTGGATTTGGTCTCATATCTATTTGTATATAACTTTCAATTCCAGTTCTTGCTATGGATTGAAAATCAGGTTGTAAACCTCCATTATTTGAAGGTACTAAACCAATTCTACTCTTAGCGTCAAATATTTGTGCCATTATATAATTTATTTATTGGATTTATATGTTTCTTTAAATCACAAAAATAATTTATTTATTTATTTATTTATTGGATTTAAATATTTCTTTAAATATAATTATATTTCTAAGATAAAAAAAATAGTTAAAATTTTTTATTTTAAATTAGGTATTAAAATAACAGCTCCTCCAATAATAGCGATTAATACAATTGGATTTGATAATCCATTCATTAATCCTGAAAACGAAGAAGTAGTTTTATCTATTTCTTTCGCAATAAAACCGCCAGTTGTTTTAATGCTTTTACTTATTCCATGTGAAAATTTAGATAAACCTTTTCTATTTTTTACTAAGCTATTTTTATGAGATACCATTTTTTTAAAAATTATATTAATTTAATTTAGATAAAAAAAAAATAAAAAAATAGTTTTTTTTGAAAAAATAGCTATATATATCCTATAAATTTTTAAATCATAGGAGTTATAAAGTTATCTTGAATATAATGTGAACCAATATCCGCAACTGTACCGCTAATAGCTATTCTTGGGATTCCGTATAATATAGCTAATCTAGGATTTATGAGCCATAATACACCTCCTAAACTAGCAATACTAATTAAAGGAGACAATACGGCTGATTCTTGTGTTGAATACTTCTTAGTTTGAGGTATATGAGGTAATATATAAGAATGAGTTACATCATTAATCAAAGCAGCTCCTGCGCCAGCTACTAAATTAGCCATAGGTAATGAAATCTTTCCTACTAATGTTGCATTTACACTGATATCACCTTCTACATAATTACTTAATATTGCTAATAATGCACCTTGAACAGCAGCTCTTGTACCAGCATTTTTCCAAAATTTAGACGCAGAAGTCATATTAGATTTAACGTTGCTTTGCCTCATGATTGTTTTCTGTCGATTTCTCATTTTTATTAACAGTTATATTTAATATTGTAATATTTTTAATGCAATTTTGTATAGTATCTATTAATAATTTTATGATAATATGCATAAATTTTAAGTATTTATATTGTGGTTTGTATACAATTTAATTATAATATTAAGATAAATTTTTATTGAAAAAATGAATAATCACAATCAATTAATATATCTGCACTTGTATCTTGAGTTGTACTTAAAACTAAGAACGCAAAAGCCATTGCTGTATCAGCTGATTGTGAAAATGGTATTATAATATCTTTAATATCCAAATATGTACCTGATATATTAAATGATTTCTCTATTCTATATGCTGCAGATGAAAAAATACTTCCTGACATATGTTTAACTAAATGTAATATATGTCCATCACTTCCATCTAATTTATTAATTTTTATTGAATGTATATGTAATGATTCATTTTGATTTAATCTAATAGAATGTATGTAACCATTATATGAATTACCTGTATCTATTTTTGATAAATAATTTGTAGGTACACCTGATGTTACTGTTTGACCTGATCTATATAAATAAACTGTTCCAGTTGTATTTGATGGTGTTGATTTTCTAAATTTAGTTATAAATCTATATGTATTTGTACTTTCAGAACTTTCTGTTTGTCCATTACAAGTTAATATTTCACTAGTTTTTGTATTATCAGAAGTATACCCTTCTATATAAAAATTTAATTCATTATCAGAGTTATCTGTGCTCACTATTCTTAATTTACTGTCATTTATTTGAGCTTCAAAGACACTAGCACCTGTATCATTAATAGGAACTCTATAAACAGTATCATCTGTAGTAAAATTACCAAAATGACACTGTATACTATTAATAGGTCTAGAAGAATGAGAATATTTATACATAAAAGGTTCTAAAATATATTCTTTTATATATAATAAATTAGAATTTGTGTTCATTAAATTACCATTTATTTGAGAAATAGATGTATTAGTCGTAGTAGATATAGTGTTTTTTAAAGTAGATAAAGTACTTTCAGTAGCTAAATTTGATGAATTTGATTGAACTTGTACATTATCATTGTTTACTTGAACTAATGGTATTTTGTTTAATCGAGACATGTGAAAATGAGAAATATGAAATGTTTTATTTAATTAAAAATAGATATAAAATTAATTATAAAAAACCCTACCCACCGCCATTTATTTACAATATTTTTTACAAAAAATCAACAGAAAAAACAAAAACAAAACAAAAAAACAAACTATTGTCTACATAAAGGACAACCATTCGAACCAAAAGGAGACCTCAAATGTCTCGCATAACAAACAGCATGAAAATAATGATTACATCTAGTACGATGCAATCCTCTATTAATATTTATATCAATATTATTTAAACATATACCACATACATCTCCTTCTTCACTACTACTACTACTACTACTACTACTATCACTAATTCTAATAATATTATTATTTTCAATTCTACCATTAATATTTATATTAATTACTGGTTGCTGCTGTTGCTGTTGTTGTTGTTGTAATTGAGGAGGAGGAGAAGGAGAGGAGGAGGGGGAAGGTGTCCGTGGTGCCACATCATAATTCCTTACTTCAGGTCTTCTTCTTATATTATTAACATAAGTATTATTATTATTATTATTATTATTTCTATTATTATTTCTATTATTAAATCTTCTAGGTTGACCATTTCTGGACACCACATTATTTCTATTTCTATTTCTTCTACCACCATTCCCACCATTCACCTGGTTATTGGAAGAGGAGGATCTAGGATCAACTCTACTACTTCCAAACAAGGCACGTTGTAATTGATGCACTTGTTGTTCTAATTCTTGTATTTGTTGCTGTTGTTGATTTACCTGACGCAACAAATTATTGCTTAAACGTTCTAAACGTTGTATTTGTTGTAATTGTTGTTGTGTTGGTTGTTGTTGTTGTCCGTTGGACATTTTAACAAAAAAATAAAATAAAAAAAGTTAATTTAACAAAAAAAGTAACTTTTAGCTAGTAATGTTTTAAAAAAACAGAGTTAAACTTTTAAAATGTAAAAAAAAAAAATCTACAAAATGAAAACTTGCAAGTGGTCGAAAAACGATAAAAAACGTGTATAAAAGTCCAAAAAAACAGGGATAAAAAAACATAATGACTGAAATAGGTCATCACGTGTACCCCTATCCTACTCATTTTCATATAAGAT
>Ga0079224_100004239_pt1 | contig 18452 bp, 17 predicted proteins | sample Stecom2015_FD_80414 | JGI IMG/M metagenome (GOLD analysis project Ga0079224, IMG submission 80414) | Agricultural soil microbial communities from Utah to study Nitrogen management - Steer compost 2015 | ecosystem: Environmental > Terrestrial > Soil > Agricultural land | place: USA: Utah... | reverse complement strand
CGTATTTGCAATTCCACCTACTAGCAAGTAGGGCGCTTCACTAGTATTGGATAATTCTTTGGTGATGATTGAAATAGATGCCTGTTGGTTCTGATCTGTAAAAGAATTTTGGAAAGCAAATGCAGCCAACTCTTCACTTGGAGAAATAAGCGACGCCATTAAACCAGGGTCTGGGCAAGTAGCTAGCTTATAGATTTCATGGTGGAGCTTCCAAAGATTTGTACCACAACTTTCAATCAGCTGAACTGAAAGCTGGGGCGTAATACTTAACCCTACGGACTGAGCCATCTTTTGAACATACGCAGGCATATCGTTTTGATGTGGGGCTTTAAATTCTTGAGATAACTTTGGCTGATTAAGTAACTTAAAAAGTTTTTGGCGACGATCTACCTTGATAGCCTCCCAAACAATTACCGTCACATGCTCTGGGATAGGGGATGAGAGTAGCTCTAAGATTTGTTCGCGTTGATTGGCATCTGGTTCGCTAAAGACATTTCTCATAATCACTAGCTGTTTGGAAGAGAAAAGTGACTGAGATTCAAACAAACTTGGAATTTGAATTGCACTACCGATACTCCAATCAATGATTTCGCCCTCTGGATGAGTGCTAGTAAAGCGTTGCTTGATTTGGTTAACCTTGTCCCAAGCACCGTAGGAATTGTCCCCATAGAAAAACAGAATCATGGTTATGGAAGATTTAGGGCAAGTGGATCAGTAGCGGTATTTCCTGGATCGTCGATGTTATCTAGGTTGGTATCAACCTTAGCTGCATCCTCAACTCCTCGTAGATATTTAGCAGGCCAAGGGATGTAGTGACTTTTGATTGTGTCGTTATGAATCACTTTGCCAGCCTCATCATATACTTTCCGATATACCACAGCACTGGCTCCTCGGTGGGCGGTTTCAATTTGCTTAATCTGACCTGGTGCAAGAGTAGAGGTGTCGATGTAGATTGGCTCTGGGAATGCTGTGATATTGCTGATATGTGGACCATCTACATCCACTTTGCGATGAGTATCGGTTCCGTAGAAATCAAAGAAGAGCTGGTCTCCTTTAATATATGTGTCGATTAAAATCGAACCCGGCGTATCGTTGGTAAATTTGAAATCTGGATATGGATCATAAACGGTTGCATCGGTACCAGCTGGTTCGTAGTAGGCAACCCGGTAGGAATGGTTGCGTCGTTCGGTAATGGTTAGACCACCATAAAGAACAGCGCGGAATGCGGTGGTTGAGACCTGACATAAACCACCTCCAAACTCGGGAACCGTTTCGTCGTTTTTAATAACCAATTCAGGAAGGAATCCTGCTCTAGCATCAATTGGTCCAAGTTCTTTGATAAAAGAAAGAACCTCGTTTTTATCAACAATTACACCGTCAAACTTCTGAGCACCTACCTTAATATTTTGACGGCGGTTGGCCGGACTGCCGGAGAAGTTAGACTCTCCTCGGGCGATTAGGGTGTTAATCCCTAACTTATTTGTTTGTGCCAATGTAACTTTTGGCTTATCAACTTCGACCACTAGATCCACTGCATTATCAGGGGATAGGAGACTGGCAGAGATTGCGTTCATGGATTCTTCAAGATTAACAGAGCGGCCTTCTTGGTCTGGCTGAAACGTGGTAGCTCTACCATTTTTGATAACCAGCTCTGCATCCTGAACCTCGCGATCTACTTCGGGAACTATCTGTTCGGTGAGGTATTGCTCAAGCTTGGGGCGATCGAAGCTGTAGGCTTTTGAATCAGCGACAATTGCTTTTTGAGTTTTACCAGTAATGGCTAAAATCCGACTATTAAAATTAGCTGAAAGACTTTGAGATCTTCCAATTGCCATGGCTTCATCTACCAGCAAATCGACATCGGCTTTGAATCCAAATTCAACAGGATTAATCTGCCACTCTAATTCATTGGCTGTAAGGGTGAGGGACTCAATATTACCAAGACTCAGGCTTTTGTTGATGATAAACCGGGCATCAGTTTTTGACTCACCACCGAGGTCGATGCCGAGAACGCTAACACCAGGAAAGACTCGGCCAGCATAGACCTGGCCCACTACAAAGTAGGAACTGATTGCGATCACCAAGATACCGGCAATTAATACTAGTGAAAGAGAGGAGGCGGTTTGCCACTTAAATGTTTTATGCAACTGCTTAATCACTGGTGATTTCATTTCTCTAATAGAATAACAAGTGGGGTGAGGTTTGGATAGATATCTAAAAACCGACCTAATCGGTCGGTTCTTAGAATTTGTTGTTAACAAGAATTAGGCAACAAAGAGAGAAACTGCCAAGATAGCCACAATGTTAATAATCTTAATCATTGGGTTAATGGCAGGACCAGCGGTGTCCTTATAAGGATCTCCGACGGTGTCACCGGTAACGGCTGCGGCGTGAGCCTCAGAACCCTTACCACCAAAGTGACCTTCTTCAATGTATTTCTTGGCATTGTCCCAAGCTGCACCACCAGTAGTCATAGAAACAGCAACAAACAAACCTGTGATAATGCTTCCGATCAAAAGTCCGCCGAGAGCCTCAACGCCTAGTGTCATTCCAACGATGATTGGAACTACAACAGGAATAAGAGCAGGAATGACCATTTCACGAATAGCGGCCTGAGTAACAATGTCTACGGCCTTGGCGTAGTCTGGACGACCAGTACCTTCCATAATTCCAGGAATAGATTTGAACTGGCGACGGACCTCTTTAACCACAGCTGCAGCTGCCTTACTGACGGTTTCCATAGACAGGGCTGCAAACAGGTAAGGAAGTAAACCACCGATGAAGAGACCAAGAATAATACGTACATCACCGAGCAAGAACTGTGGGGCTTCACCCAAAATGTGTCTAAGTTCTTCGGTAAATGATGCAAACAACACGACGGTTGCAAGAGCAGCAGAACCAATGGCATAACCCTTGGTGACTGCCTTGGTAGTGTTACCAACAGCATCAAGAGGATCGGTAATGTTACGTACTGATTCTGGCATGTTAGCCATTTCAGCAATACCGCCGGCGTTATCGGTGATTGGACCGTAGGCGTCAACGGCCACAACGATACCAGCCATTGAGAGCATACTCATGGCAGCAAGAGCCACACCAAACAACCCTGCGAGAGAGTAGGCTCCCCAAATAGCAGCTAGGATAACGAGGATTGGTAGGGTGGTAGATTTCATACCAACGGCCAACCCAGTAATGATGTTTGTACCGTGCCCAGTCTCGGATGCCTTAGCAATATCGCGTACTGGCTTGAAGTTGGTGGCTGTGTAGTATTCGGTAATTACAATGATCAAACCGGTAACAGCAAGACCAACTAATAGGGAATAGAAGAAGCTCATGTAGGAGATACCGGAAACATCAGCAAGCAAGTACTGGCTAACAAAGTAGAAGCCAATAGCTGCCAAAATACCGGAAGCTGCCATACCTTTATAGAGCGCACCCATAATGTTCTTGCTTTTGTCCAAACGCACAAAGAGAGAACCAAGGATGGAAGCAAAGATCGAAACAGCTCCAATCGCAAGTGGGTAGGTAATAAGCAATGGGTTACCGGCAAAGAGTAGGGCTGCTAAGAACATAGCGGCAATTGCGGTAACGGCGTAGGTTTCGAAAAGATCGGCTGCCATACCAGCACAGTCTCCAACGTTATCACCAACGTTATCTGCGATAACAGCTGGGTTACGAGGATCATCCTCAGGAATACCAGCTTCAATTTTCCCAACCAAGTCGGCACCTACGTCGGCACCCTTGGTGAAGATTCCACCCCCTAAACGAGCGAAGATGGAGATCAAGCTTCCACCGAAACCAAGACCAACAAGAGCACTAACGTCTTTGGTTAACCAGTAGAAAAGTGTAACCCCTAAAAGTCCGAGTCCGACTACAAAAAGACCGGTTACTGTACCACCTTTGAAAGCGACGTCGAGAGCAGGGGCGAGACCCTTTTCGGCGGCGGCGGCGGTACGAACGTTAGCTCTAACAGAGACGTTCATACCAATAAACCCAGCAATAGCTGAGAGGATGGCTCCCACGAGGAAACCAAAAGCGGTGGTTGGGGAAAGCAAGAAATATAAAGCGATGGCAATAATCACTGCAACGACACTGATGCTAGTGTACTGACGCTTGAGATAAGCGGCGGCGCCTTCTTGAATCGCAGTTGCGATTTCTTTCATCTTGGCGTTGCCACTTGGCTGACGCAATATCCAAAAGGAGAGTAGTGCTCCATAGATAACTGCTGCGGCTCCAGAGATAGCTGAAACCAAAAGAATCATGTTTGGTACTGACATACAGGGAAATTAATGAATATGGGTCTTTCGACTAGGTATTATACATAGACTATTTTACTCTGTCACGGCCATTTTTTGCCAGTACTTCCTGATAAAGCTCATACGTCTGTTTGGCCATTTTGGAAAAGGAGTACTTTTTTACCTGCTTCAAACCTTTTTCCTTAAGTGAGTTCTTGAGGTGGTAGCTGGTAGCTAAATTGTGCATTTTGGCAGCAATATCTTCAATGTTCTCGGGGTCAAAGTAGATTGCAGCATCTCCAAGAACCTCTGGCATTACTGACGCATTCGAGGAAATAACTGGGGTTCCAGCTGCCATGGCCTCAAGCGGAGGAAGCCCAAAGCCCTCATACAAGGAAGGGAAAACAAATGCCTCAGCGGCAGAATAAAAGGCTCCAATGTCGTTGTCAGCTACATATCCAGTCAAAACTACATGGCTTTGAAGATTTAACTGGTTGATTGTTTTTTGCACTTCGGGAGCTAGAGGGTCTGGTCTCCCAACTAGGACAAGTTGGTAATCTAAATCATACCGATGTCTAAAGGTGGCAAATGCACGGATGAGTTTTACTAAATTTTTGTGTTTACGCCACTGTCCAACATACATAAAGAAGGGGCGAGTAATATCGTACTTGGCCTTAATGGCATCAATTTTATTAATCTCCTTAACCGGTGATATGCGGTTGGCAACAGCTTCGTGTATGACCTTGATCTTAGATTCTGGGATATCTAGATACTTAACTATATCCTGCTTGGTCGCCTCAGACACTGCGATAATCTTTGTCGCGTTCTGACAAGACCGCTTAATAATGTAGCGATAGACTGCTCGCTTGAACCAACTGGTGTGCTTACGGCCAGGAAAGAACCAGAGGGTTAGATCATGGATTGTGACCACACTCTTAATTCCACCAAACAAAACAGGGGAGTTGAAATTGGTGTAATGGATAAGGTCGATATTGGAACTTCTAATAATTCCCGGAAGGAATAGCTGTTCTGACAAACTGTAGTGAGGAATACTTACTGATTTTTTGTCTAGGTTGGGAGAGTAGAAAGGGAAGAACTGAACCACTTCAGGGGTGGCAAAGATAGTGTATCGATTAACCTTATCCACTTGCAGCAGATTGCCGATCAGCTCTTCTGTGTAGGTGCCAATACCCGCTGATTGGGCGGTGCCAAACATTCTGGCATCGATTCCAATGTTATGTCTTTGCTGATTTTTGGGTTGTGACATAGATAAGCGAAATTATTATTGCTAAGACAGTTGACAAATCATTTTTGAAAAAACTAACATCAATTACTCCGTGGAAGAAAATGACTGCTAGCCCTGATCCAAGCGTAGCGAGAATAATTTTGTCCTTAATGCTGACTAATTGATACACCCATTGTATAACAAGCCAAAGACACCCAAGCAAACCAACCAATCCCAAATTAATCCAGGTCTCAAACAAAAGATTATGAGAGTGCAGGATGTTAGTTTCAATGATCGGCTGCTGAAGCGCGCCGACATATGTTGGGTAATTGGTTTCAAAACTTTTTAAACCCAACCCCCACAGCCAGTGGGATTGAATCATGTTGGTTGCTACTTCCCAAACTTGGTAACGTACCAATAATGATGCTCTATCAAATAGGTTTGTGACGTAGAAAATTGTTGGGGCAAAATAAATGACGATGGCAGACAACAAGACGCTTGGCACTATCAACTTCCGAGGAAATGTAAGTCGATAACTTATGCTACCAACTATCAGCCCAACCACTAGAGCACTAACGCCACCAAGTGAGCCGGAGTAAATAACTGCCAGTATCCCTAGTCCAATCACCAGCCAGTTGAAGTTTTTCTGTGTTCCAGAAACCTGGCGATTATAGATCATTCCCATAACTAAGATGGGGGCAAGATACAAAGATAAGTAGTTGGAGGAATCAAACCATGCACTGACCCGCTGATCGATGGTGATATATTCTGTGTTGATTTGCTGATAGAGAGCGAGGAGCGAGAGGGGAAGAGTAGAGACTAGTAGGGATTGGAGGATTTGCCCAATCTTATCTTTGTTAACCAGCGAATAGACTGTCCAACCTAAAATGAACGGGACTATAAACCATGACTTAACAATATTAATAGCGGCTAGCTGATCGGGAGAATATAAGACACCTGCAATCAAACCTATCACTACTAACCCCGTAGCAATTAGGGTGTTTCGATTAATTTCAAGACGTGCCAACCGCTTATCCAATAGCAAACCTAAAAAGGTAACTGCCAAAATAATCTCAAAGAGATTTGTTGGAAGGCCCAGGGGGTAGAGGCGAACAGTATAGAGGGGGATGGAAAGGATGACTAACCACAAGGACATTGCTCGATTAATTCGAGTAAGGATTAACTGAATAATACTAAGTCCTATTACTAAACTATTCATGGTTCCATTCTAGTGTTGCAGATGCAACCGCAATCATCCAGAGAATTAGAATGGCGGGGTACAGCCAGGCGTTAACAAACCACGATGAAACCAGCAAGGAAACGGTAAATCCAAACACCCAGGCACTACTAGTAAATAGTCCGTGCTTGCGAATGTATGAATAGCTATTTAGCAACACCAGCCAGACCCACCAACAAAAGGCAATAATTCCAACAAGTCCTGTGGTAGCAAAAATGGTAAGAAGACTACTATCAAAACCTGAGTCGGCGCGGCTAGATAATTGCTGTGGCCGAATAATACCATCCTCAAATCTACTTATTAACTTGCTAGTTCCTGGTGGAGTGCTTTGGTAGCGAGTGAACTTTAACGAGTTATATCCAACCCCAGTGATTGGGTTTTGACGAATCACTGAAACAGCACCCTCCCATGATTCAAGTCGGTACCGCACGGTGGTATCAAGTTCTACTACACCTGCCAATCGCTGACTAATTCCCGGAACAAATACCGCAGTGATGAGAGCTAACCCGACAAACACTACAGACCACCACTTAAGCCGTATTGCAACAACCGAGGTAACGCCAGCAACTAAGGCCAACAACCCACTTCGGGACAGGGTATAAAGAATAGTGATGATTACAACGAAACCAAACAAGGCTTTAAACAGCCACTGTTTGGCTTCTCCATAAACACAAATAATAAATAAAAGAAATCCACTAAGCCATATCGCCATGTAGTTGGGATCCAGGAAACTACCCAACAGTCGGTCTCTATGAGGATCCCATCCAAAGTGATCAAAGATCCTAAAGTCCGGAAAGATGGCTAGCTGAATAAGACCGGTAAGCACTAGTGCAAAGCCAAACCAACCAATTAACCCATGCACCAACTGCTTAGGTGTTTGTGTAATCACCAATATTAAAATTGGTAGCAATAATAAATATCCAATTAATCTTCCGGCGTATAGGCCAGTAATAAGAATTGATGAAACTGACGGCCAGAGAGAGGGGATAGCTACTAAAACAGATAGAAGAATTGCACCCGCAAAATAGGCTGCCACCCTTACAACGGGCAACTTAATAATGTCTCTTATTTTAGCTGGGTGTTGTTTTGCGTAAAACCACCCAGCAATAAGACTAACCAGTAAGGTTAGATCAATAAGGGGAATATCTAGCCCACCAGCTCTTAGCTGAATCAGTTGCCCGGATATTACTCCAACCAATAATGTAACTAAAATAAAGACTCCCATTAACTCACCTTGGTTAGCACCTCTATAGTTTGCTTGGCAGTATTACTCCAACTAAACTTCTTACTCCAAGCCCGGGCATCGATTTGCCATTCCTTTTTTTGAGCGGGTTTCAAACTAAGATATTTAATCAGTGCTTCGTCTAGCTGTTTGGGTTGCTCGAGTGAAACCTGTGCGGCAATTTTCCCGGCAACCTCAGGAAGAGAAGCGCGATCACTAACAACTGTGGGGGTTCCACATGCCATTGCTTCAAGAGGAGGAAGACCAAAGCCTTCATAAAGAGAGGGAAATACAAAAACTTTGGCTAGTGAATAAATGGCTGGGCGGTCTTGATCATCAATGTAGCCGGTAAATATTACCTTGCCGTTAGCTTGCTCAATGATAGAAGTGGCGTGCCACCCCTTTCCACCGGCCAATACTAATTTTAAGTTAGGAAACTGCTTACTGATCCTGCGGAATGATTCGATGGCAGCGATCATATTCTTACGTGGCTCAATCGTTGCCAGGCAGAGAATGAACTCCGCAGGGAGATTGTATTTGGTTGAGATATTGAGTTGTTGTTCTGCGGATAACTGCTGAGGTTTGAAGAAATCAGTATCCACGCCAAGTGGAGTTACAGTTATTTTATCTGGTTCGATACCAAACAGTTCAATAGCTTCTTGTTTGGTAAATTCAGAAATAGCAATTAGAGCCTTGGAACGACGCAACGCCCGTGACATAAACATTTTTTCAATCCAGTGGGCATGAGCGTAATGGGTTTTTGGGAACCGCCAGGTAGTAAAGTCAAACAAGGTTGTCACCACTGGAACTCGAATTACAAAAGAGGGGATGATGACGCTAGCGGTAGCGAAATACAAATCCACTGGTTTAAATATCGATAGCCACAAAACAACTAAGATATGCCAGAATGCACCACTGGCCGGGATCTCAACGGTTTGAAATTTTCCTTGCGGTAAGCGCAGTTTCTGTCCTGGAGAAACTAGTAAAACCCACTCTAGCTTAGAGTCAGATTCTAAACTGGATTTGGTTAGCTGATAAATGTGTTCTCCCTTACCAGCCCGATTAGCTACTGCTGCTTCGCGATAGTCGAGAGCTACTTTCATCTGCGGTTCATTAATTGTCTAGCAATGCCTGTTGGAAAAATATTGAAGGCAAATAGAAGGGTAGCATAAGTTGTGACAGCAAGCGCCGCGACAATAAAGAAGTTGTAGTCACGCGTGACCCAAATCCCTACACCCATTACTAGGGCAGAGAAAATACTTTTTAACCATACACTTCCGGAAGGAGTAAGCTTGAGCTGGGAATAGACAATCCACCCAACCCAAATAATAACTATAAGTTCAGTGAAGATAGTGGTGTATGCAGCTCCAAAGTACGAATACTTAGGAATGAAAATTGAGTTGGTAACAACGTTAAAAATTGTGGCTGTAAGATATGGCCAAACCAACAAAGACTGTTTGCCGTTTGCAATCATGGTGTAGTTAAAGACTGCGCCGAGGAAGGATAGGGCGGTAACCCAAATAAGAATTTTTAACACCGGGATTGAAGCTGCATATCCTGATCCAGATAGGATGTTAATGATTGGACCGGAAAGCAGGAAGGCACCAGTAACAATTGGAGCTGCTGCCATTACAGAATAATCAAAAGCCTTGGCGAATATGCGCTGTAGGTGCTCGCGTCCCTGAACTATCGCTTGGGTCATGATTGGGAATACCGAACTCATAAAGATAACCGGAATGGTGAGAATCACATCCAAGATTTTGTAAGGAGTACTATAAATACCAACCGCATAATCATTGGCTAGATATCCAAGCATTACGGTATCGACGCGGAAATAGATCATCGCCAAAACTGTAGTTGCACCGATTGGCAAAGCCTCCAAAATAAACTTTTTTAAGTATGGCCAGTCCCAACCCAGGCGAATTTTAATCATCCGATTAGCTATCCAGAACATGGCAATAAATGTGAGCAGATTAATCAGTGAGACCAGACCCACAATATGAAGGAGGCCCAGATTCGCAAACACAGCCCAAATTACCACTGCTCCATATGCGGCTCTGGCGATAATGTTGGCAACTGCAACAACGTGCATTTGTAACCTAGCCTGGAATAGACTGTTAGGGATATGTAGGAGAGAAATGGATGCCTGCGAAATCGAACCTATCAAGATACCAGTGGTAATAATTGGGTTGTCATAGACAGCAAGGGCGACTAAGTAGGCGAGAGTAAAAACAATTACTGTTAGGACTAGTTTGAGAGACAGAATGTTGCCTAAAATTTTTCCCTCTTTACCGGGGTTATTTACTACATCTCTGACTTGCAACAAGAAGAACCCAAAGTCCACCATTACACCAAAGAGTCCGAGGTAGGCGACAATCAAGTTATACTGACCCCATCCAGTAACATCAAGGTAGCGGGTTAAATATCCGATGATAACCAAAGAAATTGCCGCGGTAATAACCCGGGAAATTACTTGGACGATTGTATTGTAGGCAATCTTTTTGGAGTTACTCATTTTTTAGAAACAAGTGCCATATATTGAATCTGAGCCCTAGGCAAAAATGGCTTAGGCAAGTACTTAGGGGAGTAATATTTACTGAACTCAATTTTAAATGGGGAGAGTATCTGCTCCCAGGCGGCCTTGTCCATTAGCCTCTCATTCCCAAAGTCTTTGCGCATGTATAAGTGGTTTGGGACAGAGAAAAGAACGCGTTTTGCTACTCGCAGTTGCTCAGTTATGAGATCAACTATTTCTTGATTGCTAAAGTGTTCCAACAACCCTTGGTGAACAATGAGGTCGAACTCTTGATCTTTAAAAGGCATTTTAAATCCATCTGCCTTTACTAGTGAAACCTTACCGTTTAACCGGTCCACCTCTTGTTGGGCCTTGTCCAATACTCCTTGTTCTATATCAATACTGGTGACTTCAAAGCCAAGCCAAGAAAGGAAGATTGCCATGCCTCCGCTGCCAGTTCCGACTTCTAAAATACTTTTGGCACCCGACCTTGAGATCTCACCAAGATATTCTCTTTGACCATACAAATTACCGAGCAAAGACTCGACGGTTAAGTGCTGGTCATAATATTTACTCCAACTCATGGAGGTTATTTAGGATGGACCACTATATGACGGTTGGCTCCCTCTCCTTCGCTGGTAGTGGTGACATCGTCTCTCTCGCTTAACACCATGTGAATGATGCGACGTTCAAATGATGTCATTGGCTTCATTGAAACAGACTGCTTGTATTCCAAAACGGATTCAGCAGTACTGTTGGCAACGTCTGCAAGTTTTTGCTGTTGGAGTTTTTGGAAGTTTCCAATATCTAAAATAAGGCTTGCAGATTCTTGGGTAAGTTCTTTTTTAAAGATTGCCCGCATTACATGTTGAAGTGCCAAAAGGGGATCGGCAGAGCCAGAGGTAAAAACTTGATCCTGGTTGGTATTGGCTTTTACGCGCAGAACATTATCAACCTGCTCAGAGTCAACTTCCGCTGTCATTCCAAGAAAACCGAGGATGTCGGTTAGCTTCTGTTCGACTAATTGCTGAGTTTCACTTTTAACTGTCGCCATGATGGGTGGTTTTAATTACTTCTATTTCCTGTCTAGCAAACCCCCGATAAATTACTAGTTGCTCAGTAGCCATAATAAGGGTAGACGCGGTCCAGTACAAACTTAGGGCAGCGGGGAGGGTGATCGCAATTGCAATAGTGACAAATGGGAAGATGTACATGATCATCTGAGGATTGAATGGCAACTGCTGGGTATTCATATTCGGTCTCGCTGGATTGTACTTTTGAGAGATCCAGCCCTGAAGGAACTGGGAGGCTCCGGCGACTATTGCCAACCAAATACTAGTTTGTGAAAGGTCTATCAAGCCGAGGAAGGTGAGGTGTAGATCGGTAGGTGGGTTAGGGAACCAAGAGTACAGATGAGCCAAACTACTTGTATCGAGTCCAGCAATAAAGACGCGATAGAGCGCAAAGATAATAGGAAGTTGAATCAATAATGGCAGACAACTGCCTAGTGGGCTAACCTTGTGCTCCTTGTATATCTCCATGATGGCCTGGGATTGTTTCTGGGGGTCATCTTTGTGTTCCTGTCTAATCTTGTCGATGTAGGGTTGGATTCGTTGTAAGTCGTGCTGTGCCTTAAGACTGTTGGCGTAGGATGGATGCAAGATTAAACGAATAATTAAAGTGAGAACAATAATTGAAATCCCAAAATCTTGTCCTGGGATATATACATATAGAAGAACGAGTAAATTAAAGATGGGGACATACAGCAGTTTGCCCATTAACCCGTTCCACATTCCTTCAGAAATACCATTCATAACTAATTAGATTGTGTACTTAATATTGGATCTTTTCCAGTCTCGCCCCATGGGTGACAGCGAGAGATTCTAGCAATTGCTAAAAAGCCACCGGTTACCACCCCGTGTGAGATGACTGACTGTTTTGCATATTCGCTACAGGTAGGATGAAACCTACAATAGCCGTGAGGATGATGAACTGACATCCATCCATGGTCTGGGGATAAGGTTTTTTGATACAAGTTGATACCGGCTACGATTAGGTTTTTCATACAATACTTTTAACGACCGAGAACAAAGACGATTTAAGTTGGGGGAAGTCCTGGTCTAGGATTTGTTTGTTAACGATAACCACAATCCCTAAGTTCTGAGGTTTAACCTCCTGGAGGATATGGCGAATCCGGCGCTTAATTCGATGCCGAACTACTGATCGCTTATCTATCTTACTACTAATTACGATTCGTGGCTTTGGAGAATAGGGAAGAGAGCCATAATAGAGCGTGAATCCGGGTTTAAAAACACGCCTCCCGCGACGAGAAATTCGATCAAGATCAGACTGGATCGATTTAGTCATAAAAACTACTCGCTTAGTTTGGCGCGTCCTTTGGCTCTTCGTCTGGCAATTACAGATCTACCACCAGGGGTAGCCATGCGAGCACGGAATCCGTGGGTTGTCTGTCTCTTGCGCTTATTAGGTTGATAAGTTCTTTTCATTTCTGGTAATTTTACTGACCTAGTATAGACATTTTTATGGCTTTAGGTCAAATGTTTTAATCTGATTTTATTTAAGCTGCTGGTTCCTGTCAGTGTGGATAACTTTATGATAAATTGTGTCTGGGGGCAAGTGAGGTCTTCTTTTTTATGGACAAGGATAAATTGTGGCAGACAGTACTAGGGGAAATTGAGGTAGGGATGAGCTCTGCCAATTTTCAAACCTGGTTTAAAGGCACCTCTCTTGAGGACGTCCGGGTTGATGATGGAGTAGTAGTTATCAGAGTACCCAACAACTTTACCCAGACCTGGCTACAGAATAAGTTCCAAAAAGAATTACACGGGTATTTGAACAAACACATCGGGAAGGTGATGGTTGTTCAATATGTCATTGGGGCTCGTAAATTAGCCGCGGTTGGGGTTGAGAAGTCACCAAAAATAGAAGAGCAGTTATTACCAGAAAGTATTGTTTTACCCCAAGAAGAGCCTCGTAAAGAGGGTTTAAATCCAAAACTCATATTTGATAACTTCGTGGTTGGTGAGAATAGCCGAATGTGTTTTGCCGCGGCCGAATCTGTGGCTAGCCAGCCAGGAGTAGGTTATAACCCACTATTTATATATGGAGACGCAGGTCTTGGAAAAACTCATTTGCTCCAAGCCATTGGAAACCAAATTTTATCCAACAACCCAAGAGCTAAGGTGGTGTACATCACCTCGGAAAAGTTCATCAACGAGATGATTGATGCGATCCAACATCAGAAGATGGGGGAGTTTAAGAATAAGTACAGAAAGGTAGACTGTTTATTGGTGGATGATATTCAATTCTTATCCGCTAAAGAACAAACCCAGGAAGAGTTTTTCCACACCTTTAACACATTACACTCAGATGGAAAGCAGATTGTGCTCACTTCCGATAGACCACCTAAAGCAATACCAGCTCTAGAGGATCGTTTAAGATCTAGATTTGAATGGGGTTTAATTGCCGACATCTCAATTCCTTCGTACGAAACAAGGTTGGCTATTTTGCGGTCTAAGTTAAGTCTTAATAATAAGGAGCTTCCTGATGATGTTTTGGAATATATCGCCAAGACGGTCAAAAATAATGTGAGAGAACTAGAAGGAGCAATGACTAGAATTCTCGCATATGGTGATTTAAATGCCACATCCCCAAACCTTGAAGATGCAAAGAATCTGATAGGTGGGGTATTAACTTCTCCTGGCAGGAGAGTGGTGAGGCCATCGGAAATTATTAAAGCGGTTTCAAATCACTTTAATATAAAGAAAGAAGAGTTGTGTGGAAGGAAAAGAACCAGAGAAATAGTTATCCCTCGCCAAATCTTGGTCTATCTATTAAGGGAGGAGATTGATATGCCATACAAGCAAATTGGGGCAGAAATTGGAGGAAGAGATCACACCACAATCATGCATGATTACAATAAAATCAAAGAACAGGTATTAGATAACGAGTCTCTAGATGAGGAAATCAACCAGATAAAAAACAAGTTATATGCTGTGGATTAATGTGGAATAAGGAGATATATGATTTTTTATCCACACTCTTTCCACAATTACCCCACAATTTAAGACATATTTGGATTAGAAGAAATAAGCATTAATAGCGTAAAATTAAAGTAATACACAAAAACCACAGCCCTATTATTACTACTAAACTAATAAATGATGACTAAAGATATTTCTATTAAGGAGGGGGTTGGTGTGGATATCTCTGTATCCATGGTGCTTAGTAAATTTAAAACAGCACTCTCAGCGATGGAGAGAGTAGTTGGAAGTAGAAGTACATTACCAATATTAAACAATGTCTTAATTAAGGCAGATAAGAATGGAGTAGAACTAATTGGTACTGACTTAGAAATTGGAATTAAATTCTTTATTGGAGGGAAGGTGGATCAGGAGGGTAGTATTACTATTCCTGGTAAGACTTTAATCACTTTAGTTAATAGTCTTCATGGTGAAACCGTAGTGCTTCAGGGTAGAGGAAATAATATTGAAGTAAAATGTGGAGATATAAGGGCTACTATTAATGCTACTCCAGCTGATGATTACCCTATACTTCCAGAAGTTGAGGGCGGTAAGTCTGTAAAAATAGGAGGAGATAAGTTGAAACAGATGTTATCTGCTGTAGATTTCTCAGCCTCTAGAGATGAATCACGTCAATTATTAACAGGAGTATTGGTTAATTCAAAAGCTGATGGCTTAGTAATGGCTGCTACTGATAGCTATAGATTATCTGAGGTTGAAGATAAAAAACCTTTAGGAGAAGAGTTTAAGGTTATTATTCCCGCTAAAACCATTGTTGAGTTAAAAAGGTTGGTTAAAGAGGGTGATCAGGTGGAGGTTAGGGTAGAGGATAGTCAGATTATGTTTGTGATGGATAGTGTAGTGCTGGTATCAAGGCTGATCGAGGGTGAATATCCAAACTATCAGCAAATTATTCCAACCGAATCCAATATTAGCGCGCTGGTAGATGTCCAAGAGCTTATGGATGCCATTAAGAGTGCCTCAGTGTTCTCTGTGGACGGTGGCAACAGTATTAAGTTGGTATTCGACAGTACTGGATTAAAAGTCACTTCTGAGGCCTCTCAGGTGGGTAATTTTGACGGCAGCGTCGAAGCCAAGGTAGAAGGGGGAAGTGAAGAGGTTGGTTTCAATGCTAAATATGTCTTAGATGGTTTGGCTAGCTTTGATACACCAAAGTGTGAATTAAAAATCGGTTCAAAAACTAGTCCGGTATTATTCACACCAAGTGGAGTTGAGAATAGAAGATATATCGTAATGCCACTACGAGGGTAATGAGGCTAAGCAACCTAAGAATCACCAACTTCCGAAATATTGATTCGGTAACCTTTAACAATCTAGATGATAGATTGGTATTTTGGGGTGATAACGGTCAAGGTAAAACTAACCTGCTTGAAGCTATCTGGGTGTTGTTGGTGGGAAGGTCGTTTAGAACCAAACAAGATACTGAGTTGATTAAAGACGGTTGTGAGGTGGCAGTGGTATCTGGGTTGGTCGGTTTGGATACTGGGATTAATCACCAGGTACGAATTCAAATAGATAGGGAACAAGGAAAATTAATTTCTATTGATGATAAAAAGGTTTCAATCGGAAGGTTATTGGATTTGTTTTTGTTAAGTTTGTTTTCACCCGACGAGGTTGATTTAATTAGATCTTCGACAGTAAAAAGAAGAAGATTGATTGATGAAATACTAATGAGATCAGACGATGAATACAAAAAAACCTTATCTGAATTTGTCAGAGTCTGGAGACATCGAAACCAACTACTTTTAGCGATTAAGCAAGGACGTGCAGATGAATTTGAGCTTGATGTTTGGGATTCTAAAATGGCTGAGTTGGGGATTGTGATTATTAAAAAGAGAAAAAGTTTTATCGAAAGTTGGGGAGATAAGGTGGCAAATAAATACCTTGTTTTTGGTGATAAAAAGAACTCTCAATTAAAACTTAAATACCTACCAAACATCCAAGTTGTTAGTAGTTGGGAGTATCAAGAGGTGCTACTACAAAACAGACGGATAGATATTATTAGAACCCATACTACTAAAGGAATACATAGAGATGATTTGGGTTTTATCTTGGATAATAATAATGCATTAGAAAGAGCATCCCGGGGTGAATTTAGAAGTATAGTACTGGCATTGAAGGTTGCAGAGGTTGAGTTGTTAGAGGAGAAGATGGGTGAGAAGGCAATATTCCTTTTGGACGATGTTTGGTCTGAACTGGATGATTTTAGAAGGGAGGCTCTTAATGATATTACAAAAGAACACCAAGTGGTGGTAACAACCCATGAGCAACAGGATGAAGGTTGGAGAATTGAGAAGGGTGAATTGAAAGAAGCGGTGTTCGATTTATGATTGGCAACTATGACAGTAGTGAGTGCCTCGGCCGTTGAGTTTGGTTTTGGAAATGGGTTGGCCGCAATTCTTACAAGGCAGTCCTTTGCGTCCATATACGTTTAGGTGGTTTTGCATTTTACCACTTGATCCTTGGTCTGTTTTGTAATGGCTGATGCTAGTACCCATGTACTTTATGCCTTTTGTTAAAACCTTCTGAATATTATCTATGAGGTCGGCTGCTTGTTGTTGGGTTAACTTGACCCCGGCCTTGGTTGGTTTTAATCCGCTTAGAAATAAGGATTCATCGGCATAAATGTTTCCAACCCCGGTTACAACTGACTGGTCCATGATTATGGACTTGATGTTGGATTTTGCACGACGCTTTAATATTGGCCAAAGATACTTAAGGTTGAAATTGGTATCAAAGGGCTCGGGTCCAAGGTTTTTAATGAATTTATCATTTGGTATTTCCTGTGTAGATATTACTTTAACCCATCCAAATAATCGCTGGTCGTTGAAATAGAGAATACCCTTGGTGAGTGTAATAATTACACGAGTATGGCGTGAAGGCATCTGGGAAACGAAGTTAGAATCAGGATGGCCAAAGTTTAGCCTTGATTTACCTTCAACATAAATTAGCTGACCAGTCATTTTAAGATGAATCAAGATGCTCAGGTCTTTGCTGAGGTTGATAATAATCCCTTTTCCACGACGACTAATATTCTCAACTGTCAGGTTGGTGATATTTGGTTTTGTTGGTCCCATAGATTTGTCCCATACAAAACTTCTAGGATGTAGAATTTTTACATCTTTAATTTTCTGGCCAAGAATGTGTTTGGCCAATCCTCTTACGACTGTTTCTACTTCTGGGAGTTCTGGCATTATTTGCTCCAACTTTCTCCAACCTGAATGTTGACCTCTAATGGCACGTCTAGCTTTAGGGCATTGCTCATAGTTGTTTTAATTAATCTGGATACTTTTGAGACGTCTTTGGTTGGGACCTCAAAAACCAGTTCGTCGTGAACTTGTAGTAGAAGGTTGGAATCTTTACTGGTTTTTGGTAAGAGATTATCGATTTCAATCATTGCTACCTTGATAATGTCGGCAGCAGTTCCTTGAATTGGCATGTTTATCGCAGCCCGTTGGGCGGCGTTTCTAATGGCAGGTATTTTGGAATTGATATCATGCATAAATCTCTTTCTACCCATTAAGGTTTCAACATATTCATGCTCTTTCGCAAACTCCACAATGTCCTTCATATACTGTTTTATTTGTGGATGAAGATCGAAATACCTATCAATATACTGTGATGCTTCTATTACACTCATTTCTGTACGTGCTGCTAATCCCCAAGGGGAGACTCCATAGATAATTCCAAAGTTAATAACCTTTGCGTTCCTGCGCATCTCGGGGGTTACTTGCTCTGGTTTAACGCCATTCACTGCAGCAGCGACAGCTGTGTGAATGTCTTCACCGCGCTTGAAAATCTTAATCATTCTTTCGTCTTTAGCGAGAGAGGCGATAACTCGAAGTTCGATCTGAGAGTAGTCGGCGGAGATTAATTGGTACCCATCCTTTGCGATAAATGCCTTTCTTATCTCGGCACCAAGTTCGCTGCGAATTGGGATGTTTTGAAGGTTGGGAT
>Ga0079224_100004238_pt1 | contig 18454 bp, 18 predicted proteins | sample Stecom2015_FD_80414 | JGI IMG/M metagenome (GOLD analysis project Ga0079224, IMG submission 80414) | Agricultural soil microbial communities from Utah to study Nitrogen management - Steer compost 2015 | ecosystem: Environmental > Terrestrial > Soil > Agricultural land | place: USA: Utah... | reverse complement strand
GGGGGAAAGAACACGTTCGTCATACTGGCGACATCAGGTTTTCCGGCTTGCAGAGCGATCCCAGACGTTGGGGATCAGGTCAGATGAGTAGCCCGAGATAAACGTTTTTGGCTGGCCGCTGGCCAGGTCGAACACATGCCGGCTGACCGCGCCGATGTTGCCGCCATAAAGATGAATGCTGATAGATGGCTTATCCTCGTATGCATTGAACACCTGGTGTATATCGCCTTCTGCCGGCAGCAGCGTGTCCACCATGCCGGGTTCGAGTCGGTCCGGTTCGCCGTCGGCCGTCAGCGAGCCATCCGGTTGAGTGCGATAGCGCTGACTCAGTTCCGCACCACGCAACATGCCGATATAACCCCACACCATGTGGTCGTGAACCGGGGTCTGTTGCCCGGGGCCCCAGACGAAACTGACCAGTGAAAAGCGCTCCAGAGGATCGCAGTGCAGAAGAAATTGCTGATAAAAAGTAGGGTGCGGCACGGTGCAAAATTCGGGCAGCCAGTCGTCCTGAGCAACGAGGTCTGCCAGCAGGGACTTAATGCCGGCAGGCGGGCGCTGATTGTCATCATGGCCGTCCATGATTTTTGTTGCTGCTTGAATAAAATCGCTCAGGCGGTTCAGGTTCGGGGTATGCATTGTCATTTGTCTCTCTGTTCGTTTCAATATTTCCATTGCTTTGCTGGCGGTGTGAACGCGCCATGCTCATAGAAGCATGCACGGTTTTACCGGCCTGTGAAAGCCGGTGGGCGTTTTTCGGTAAAGCTTGCCAAACCCTCGGCAAAATCGTCGCTCTCGAACACCCGCTGGTTCTCCCGCCAGGCATGACCGGCGATCTCCACCGGGCTCATGGGCGTGGTCTGGGCAGCCAGGCGCTTGAGCATGGTCATCACCAATGGAGCGTTAGCAGCCAGCCGTTGCGCCAGCTTCATGGCCTCAACCATATGCTGGCCTGCCGGCACCACACGGTTAACCATACCAACATCATAAGCGCGTTGGGCGCAAATGGGCTCGCCAAGCAACATTAATTCCATTGCCACTTTATGCGGGATCCTGGCCGCTGCCGATGCAATCATTCCTCCGGCAAAGCCCATTTTGGCTTCCGGGTACATGAATTTGGCGTCTTCGGTCGCCACACACAAGTCGCACATCAGCGTGAGCACGATAGAGCCGCCAATGCACCAACCGCTAATTGCCGCGATAAGTGGTTTTTCCAGCAGAACGCCGACATTGGGTGTAAAGCTGCGGTAGTCGGGCGGTGCCGTGCAGGCCATATCCTTACCGGCAGAGAACGCCTTGGCGCCGGCTCCGGTAAGAATGCCGACGCGATCTTCCGGCGTGTCTCTGAGGCGTTTCCATGCCGCGGCCAGACCGGCTTCCACTTCGGGGCCGATAGCATTCATGCGGCTTTCGCGATTGATGGTGATAATCGCAATACCATCACGGGATTCGTAAGTTACTGCATCGGTCATGTCAACTCCTCCAGGGTCTGTTTCAGTTGGTGTTTGAGTACCTTGCCGTTGGGGGCCACGGGCAGGTTGTCTACAAAAATGATTCGTCCGGGCCGCTTGTAAGGAGAGAGACGTTCCTGTAAAAACAGGCGTACGTCTTCTTCTTTCAGGCTGGCGCCTGGGATGAGTTCGATCATCGCCACAATCTGCTCGTTGCCGCAGAGGGTGTGTCCCAGCACTGCCGAATGCTGAATCTGTTCATGGGCATTCAGCGCGGTTTCAACCTCAAGCGGCGAAACATTGAAGCCGGAGCGGATAATCAGATCCTTGGTGCGTCCTTCAATATTGATCCGCCCATCGGGCAGTTGCCGGGCCAGATCCTCTGTATTGAACCAGCCGTCGGCGGTCAGGACCGCAGCCGTTCGTTGCGGGTCGCGAAAATAGCCTTTCATGATATTCGGACCTTTGGCCCACAATGAGCCTTGCGCGCCCGGTTCGACCGGCCTGTTTTCAGCATCCAGAATGGCAATGTCTACACCGGGGTTGGGCGGGCCCACGGCACAATCAGGATTGGCGGACTCCAGGCGGGTCCAGCAGATGGCCGACCCTTCGGTCAGGCCATAACCATTGTGCAATGTCAGGCCGAAGGTCTGTTCCACTTCGTGCTTGAGGGTCGGATCCAGTGGCGCGCCTCCAGCCGCAATGACCCTTAGCGTGGTGGCGTGCAAGCCATGTATTTGTTCTGATTTGACGAGTCGGGAAAACATGGCAGGGGCGCCCTGCAGAACAGTGATACCCTTCCGGTTCAGACTGTCCAGGCAATGGGCAACGGAAAAACGCGGCACCAGTTGCACATGGGCGCCCGAGGCCAGTGTGCCAATCAGGCCGGAAGACAGTCCCATGACGTGTGTAATGGGCAGGATGCCGTACACCCGATCCTCGGGTATGAGGCGTCGTTGTTGTTGCATGAGCGAACCAATAAAAAGCAGGTTGCCGTGCGTGAGCATCACCCCCTTGGGCGTACCGGTGCTGCCGGTGGTGTAGATGAGCGCAGCCACCTGGTCCTGCGCCGATCCAAAGCATGGCTCCGGCACAGTCTCCATTAGCGGGCCCATCGCCAGCGACCCAAACGGTGTCTTTACTTCTTGCGCTTTATGACGGCATGCATGCTCGCCGGCAGAAGGCGAATTCTCGGTCAGGTAAAGAATCCGACGAGGCCTGGCATGGCCGCATACGGCATCGGTTTCGAGCGGCGCGCGGCGGGCATTCTCCAGGACAACCCAGATGTCATCAAGGCCGGCGGCAAGAATAAGGGTTGCCAGCATAGTGCTGTTTTCTCCGATCAAGGCGAGGCGATCGCCGGGCCGAAGGCCTGCGCCGGCCAGAAAGCGCCGGCAATCGGTCAACGCCTGGTTCAGCTGACCATAGCTGAGCGAGCGGATTTCATCCGAAATCGCCGGATTGTCCGGCGTATGTTCGGCCCAATGTTTCAGTACATCACCTAGTCGTCGCATCACGGTTCCTGTTGCAGGCTTGCGTATTGTCACGCCTTGCTGTGTCATTTGGCCTGAATATTCATTTCTTTGGTGATCGCGGCCCAGCGGTCAATTTCGGTATTGACGTAGTCTGCAAATTGCTGCGGATCCGATGGCTTTGGCGTGGCGCCCAATTGCTTCAGGGTATTTAACACTTCCTGGCTTTGCAGTGCATCTGCCGCTGCCTTGCTCAGCGCACTGGTGATCTTGTCGGGCGTCCTGGCAGGCACCCAGAATCCGTACCAGGCCGTCACGTCATATTTTGGCAATGTTTCCGATATGGCAGGGATATCTCTGGAATAGGGTGAGCGCTCGGCCGTGGTCACGCCCAGCCCTCGCAACTGGCCCGAATCTATGTATGGCCAGGCTTCGTTGGCAAACACCATGGTGGTCTGATTGCCGATCGCAGACTGAATGGCTGGCGCTCCGCCCTTGAACGGCGTGTTGATAAGATCGATACCCGCCATGACTTTGAACAGTTCGCACGAGAGATAGGGTGAGGAACCGACCCCGGAGGTTGCGCAACTGAGCTGCCCGGGTTTCTGCTTGGCAAGTGCGATCAGTTCAGCCACGTTCTTTGCCGGCACCGATTTGCTCACCGCCAGAAAATTGGGCACGGATACAATTTGCGCGACCGGCTTGAGATCCTTGCGCAAATCATAAAGCGGGTCCTTGTAGAAATACATATTCAGTACATTTGAAATACTGCCCAGCAAAATCGTGTACCCGTCCGGTGCGGAACGCACTACTTGTTGCGAGCCCAGCATGCTGCCGGCGCCGGGTTTATTTTCTACAACAATGGTTTGTTTCAACTCCCTGGCCATTTGATTGCCAACGGCACGTCCCAGGATATCGGTTGCGCCTCCTGCGGCGTAGGGCACAATCAGGCGAATTGGCTTATCGGCAGGCCAGGCAGCATAAGCGCTCAGAGATGCCAGTATGCATGCGGCTGCCAACGCCATTGATGTTCCCAACCGAATTACTTGTTCTGCTTGTCTGCTCATTTTATTTCTCCTTTGGGTACTTCCTGTTCTGAAAGTGATAACTGTTACCCGTGGCTTGGAATTATTGTTGCCACGCCCCTGCAAACCGCATCCCGGTACACATTTGCTGCACCGGGAGAAACGTCATTTGTCTATTTGCTCAAATGCTTCAATAGCCCGAACCGAATACACGTAGGCGGCGCCGGCATTCAGCGCCACAGCGGTGCCCAGCGCTTCGCTGACTTCCTCCACGCTGGCGCCCGCCTTCTGAGCAGCGGCGGCGTGCGACGAAATGCAGCCATCGCATCGCGTGGTAACAGCTACGGCCAGCGCGATCAATTCGCGCGTCTTGTCGTCCAGATGTCTGGCCTGCCCAAGCGCCTCGTTCAGGCCACGATAAGCGGTTACCACCGCAGGATTGTGTTTGGCAAAAGCGGCGCCGCCCTTGCGAAGGTTGCTCAGCGTTGCGTTCCAGTCATTGATCATGTGGTTGTCTCCTTGGTAAACGAATTGTCACTGCGTAGTAAAAAAATGGGCGGTTGAATGACTATCGGGACTGGCGTGGACGGATCAGTCCGCCGCCAGGCTTTGGCGGATGCGCCCTGATGGCCTCTTCGACAGGCTCTGTTCCCCAGCCAGGACGGTCCGGAACGATCAGATGCCCGTTAACATATTCGGGAACGTGGGTGAACAGTTCCTTGTCCCAGGCGAGCCGGTCGATGTCCGTTTCCATGATGCGAAAATTAGGCACCACGCTGGCAAAATGCGCGTTCATCATTGTGCAAAGATGGCCGTAAAAATTATGCGGAGCGACATTCACTTCATGGATATCAGCCAGGTTGGCGATCTTCATCGATTGCCATGCACCATTCCAGACCACATCAACGATGGCGACGTCAACGGCGTTCTTCTGGAAATAAGGCAGGAACTCTCTGGCGCCGAACAGGGTTTCGCATGAACTGATGGGATGCGGACTGTGATTCCGTATATACGCAAGCGCATCGGGACTGTAGCTGTCGATCTCCACCCAGAAAATGTCGTGGTCGTCGATGGCGCGCAGGATCTTCAGGTAGCCCTCTGTTTTGAAATTGAAATTCAGATCCAGCAGAATGTCCATGTCCTGTCCAGCGCCGTCACGCAATGCTTCCAGACAATCGCGCAGGTTTCGGATGATTCGACGATCGGCGTTCAGTTCAGGATAAAAAGGCGCGGCAAACCCGGGACGCCAGGCGTAGGCAGGGCCGTCATCGAAAATGAAAGTGTTGGATTTGAGTGCCGTAAAACCGCGTTCACGCGCCTCGGCCCCCATGGCCCGGACGCCGTCCAGATCCGTTACGGCGGGCCCGAAGTACTTTGGATGATTGATGCGCCAGGCCGGGCAATGAGACCAGTACACACGCAGCGTATCGCGTACCTTTCCACCCAGCAACTCATGGCAGGGCACCCCCAGGGATTTGGCCCGCACGTCAAGCAGCGCATTTTCCAGGGCGCCAATACCTTCTGCAACCACGCCGCCGGCAGCGGGGCGGGTGCGGCTGTAGGCTTCGGCGTAGAAGCGTTCCTGGCCGGGTACCGGGTTGCCGATAAGCATTTCGCTCAGTTTCTGAATGACTGCGGTAACGCCGGGAGAACCGAAGCCCTCGTCAAATTCCGCCCATCCGCAAACACCGGCGTCAGTGGAGATTTTGACGAAATAGTAATTGCGCCAGCCGGCGTCGCACGACAGAGTCTGCACATCTGTGATATTCAACTTCGGCTCCTTTAGTTCCGGTTTATAAACTGGAGGATATGAGTTTATAAATCCCAATTATTAGGAAGAATGTTCTTAAAAATAGGAAGTTTTGGGAATACTAAAACAATTCGGAGAGAATGAAAAGCTCTTTCAAAAAAAAATTTCATATGAAATGACAAAGCAGGGCACGCAATGATGTGCACGACAGCGCCTATCTGAAGCGGTCGTATTTCAGTCGCAATGGATTGCGATCGGTTGCTGTGGGTTTTCCCTGATGGCGCGCATTGTTGGATTACACGGTACACTGCGCCTTTGCAAAAACGATTCGGCTGTACACGCCATTTGTTGCATGCGGGGCCGATCCGTCGCTGTTTGTCCATTGAACTATCAACCAAAGCCAGGGAGCGCCCGTGAATGCGATTGTTCTGCTTACCAACCCGATTGACTCCAGCGAAACAGCGCGCCTGCGCGAACATGCGCAGGTGCGCGTCGCGCCGTCGCTGGATCAGCAGGTGCTTGCCAGGGAGATCCGTGATGTCGATGTGCTGATTGTGCGCTCGCCGGTGTCCGGGACTGTCCTGGAACATGCTCACCGTCTTCGCGGTATTGTCAGGCATGGGGCCGGGGTAGATATTATTCCAGTCGCGCAAGCCACCGCCAGCGCAATCCCTGTAAGCAATGCGCCCGGCGCAAATGCTGTTGCTGTGGCAGAGTATGTCGTTGGGCAAATGCTGTTGCTGTCGCGCCGCCTGCATACGGTGGATTCGCTGCTTCGCAGTGAGGGATGGAGTGCATCGCGTGCTCTGTCCGACGGGGCCCTTGAACTGCATGGAAAAACGGTAGGCATTATTGGCGTTGGCGCCATCGGCCAGGCGCTGGCCCGAATTTGTCATTATGGATTCGGCATGTCCGTGGTCGGCTATCGCCGCGACCCGAGCAAAATGCCCGACTATATTCTTGCGGCGCCCAGCGATGAGGTTTTTCGAGTGGCCGATTTTGTGGTCCTTGCCTGCCCGTTGACAACAGCAACCAAAGGCATCGCAAACCGGCGTACATTGGGTTTGATGAGGCAGGGCGCCAGTATCATCAATGTGGCGCGCGGTGCGGTGATCAACCAGCACGAACTTGTCGAGGAATTGAAGAAACAGAAAATTGGCGCTGCGCTGGACGTGTTTGAATCACAGCCGCTTCCTGATGACTCACCACTGCGTACGTTGCCAAATGTCGTTCTAAGCAGCCATATCGCGGGCATGACCAGGGAAAGCATGCGTCGCATCAGCCAGGTGTCGGTAAACCAGACCCTGGATCTGCTTGCCGGAAAACTGCCAACGCCGTTGGTTAATCCGGAAGTCACGCAGCAGGCGCTGGCGCGCATGGAAATGTTGAAAAAGGGGAGCTAGCTGCCCGCGCGTTCTGTATTTGATATGTCTTGATTCGCGTTGGCAGCAAAAGCGGGAAGCTGCCGCTGACAGCCGATACAGGCTGGAGTAAGGCATGAACCATGTCAATAACAAGCCGCGTTTCACGGGTCGAAATAAACGTAAAGCGGCAGTGGCGGTGCGTGCTGCAAAGTAAAAAATCCACCCGTATGTCGGTTTATCACATAGCCTGGCGCGAGGTAGGGTCCGCATTCCTCTTAACAGCGGATCTTTGTCTGCGGTCGTAATTACACCTGAAATGCTTCTTCTATCGAGTAGAAAATCGGTTGTCTAATTTTTATTGACATAAAATTTAGATCGGTCTAATATAAATAAAAAAGAGATAACTGTAGAGCGGATATTCTCTACTAAGCTAAAAAAATTCCATCTAAAACAGGAGACAAAATGACACGCGCTTCAATTTATTCCATTATTTCCGGCCTGTTGGCTACGCTCTTTGCGTCGGGCGCGCTGGCCAAGCCCATTGAACTGACTGCGGCGCACGTGAATCCGCCAGGCGAGCCCTGCTATGAGGCTTTCAAGCTAATGAGCGAGAAGCTCAAGGCGGGGAAAACAGAAATCACATTGAAGGTGTTTCCGCAAGGCCAGGTAGGAGATGAAAAGGACGCGATCGAGCAAGTCAAAATGGGCGCATTGACCATGACTTGCGTGGCAAACGCCAATCTGAGTTCTTTCGCTCCGTCTATCGGCATCTATGACACGCCATTTCTGTTTCGAGATGGCGATAAACATCCATGGATCGTGACCGACGGCCCGATAGGCGCGAAGATCACGCAAAAGGCGGAACAAGAGTCCGGGCTGGATATTCTGGGGTGGTGGAGCGCTGGATTGCGACACGTTTTTTCGAAGAACAAGGACGTAAAAACGCCTGAAGATATGAAGGACATGAAGATCCGTGTTATCGGCAGCCCGGTCTATGTCGATACCTTCAATCAGCTGGGAGCGAAGCCGGTGCCTATGCCTTATGGAGAGGTCTATACGGGCCTGGCAACCGGCACACTCGATGCCGCCGAGAATGACACCTCAGGCTACCGCAATATGAAATTTTATGAACAGGCGCCTCATTTATCTCTGACCGGACATGTGTTCCTGATGAAGCCTGTGGTTGCTAATGCTGCTGCATTGGAAAAAATGTCACCGGAGCAACGTGCGGAGTTTGACTCTATCTTCAAGCAGGCAACACAGCACCAGCGTGATCTGTTTGCTACTACTTTTACCAAAGACATTCAGTGGGCAAAAGAGCACGGCGTGACCGTAACTGAGCCGGATCGTGCTGCGTTTGAGCAGAAGGTCAAACCGATACAGGAAAAAATAGCCAGGCAGTATGGCGAAGAACTTTTACAGTCCATAAAAGACGCGAAGTAAAACCCCACTGAACTTTAAAGGATGGGTGGGTTCCCACTCAGTGTCTCCATGAAAAAGAAGATTCTGGCTATTGAATCAGCGCTGGTTCGCATTGAAGGGGCGGTTGTGTTTACCGTTCTGGTCATGTTGCTGGTTACCCTGGCCTTGCAAGTGATATCTCGGTTTCTGTTTGAATTTCCTATCGCGTGGACTGAGGAGCTGGCCCGCGCGCTCCAGATTTGGCTGGTGTTTGTGGGGGCCGCGATTGGAATGCATCGCGCAGAACACTTCGTGGTAGAGATCTTCATGCAACGCTGCAACTTTCCTGGCAAGCAGGTCGTCGCCAGAATGATCGATGTGCTTGTTGTCGCATTTTTTTGCGTCCTGGCCTGGAACGCAGCACAGGTGACTTTGCATGGATCCAGTCAAACAATGCCGGCGCTGGGCGTGTCCGTCGCGTGGTCATATTCAGCCATTCCCCTGGGGTGTGCTTTGATGGCCTTTCATTTCGCGATGGCGTGGATTCGGCCGCTTGATCCGAACAGGGACCAGCAAGAGGCAGAGATGATAAAAGGAGTTGCAGAATGATCTGGGGTTTTATTGCCACAATGCTGGTGCTGATTCTGTTGCGAGCGCCGATTGCAGTGGCGCTTGGCGTACCTGCGCTGGGCTGGCTGTTTCTTAATGATATCTCTCTTGGCATATCGACACAGCGCATGTACGGCATGCTTAACAATTCTGTGTTGCTGGCTGTACCGATGTTTCTGCTCGCAGGGCGGCTTATGAACCTGTTAGGCGTGACAGAGCGAATTTTTGATTTTGCCATGGCATTGGTCGGTCATATTCGCGGCGGACTTGGACATGTGGTTGTCATCACAAGCATGATCTTTTCTGCCATGTCGGGTTCAGCTGCAGCCGATTCTGTGGGGGTCGGCACGATTACGGTGAAAGCGGCAAGAACGCGTGGCTACGACCCCGAGTTTGCGGCGGCCATCACATTGTCGGCATCCACGCTTGCGCCGGTGATCCCGCCATCCATCATTATGATTATCTATGGGGCGACGGCAAATGTTTCGATTGGGCGAATGTTTATCGGCGGGATAGTGCCAGGGTTGATATTCGCAGCGATTCTGCTTATTGCCGTATCCCTTATTGCCTATCGCCGTCAGTACCCTCTGGCCGGAAATTTTTCGTTGCAGCGGCTTTGGCACACGTTTCGCAGCGCCTTTCTTGTTCTTATGACGCCCGTGATTATCATCGGTGGAATTTTCTTCGGCATATTTACACCAACCGAAGCAGCAACGGCGGCTGTTTTGTATGTATTGCTGCTGGGATTGTGGTATCGCACATTGACCTGGAAGGCGGTATATCGCGAGTTCGTGACCACAGGCAGCACCGTGGGCGTGCTGATGCTGGTGGTCGCCATCTCAGGTCTGGACGCATGGATCTTTACCCGAGAGCAGTTGCCTCTGCTGTTTATGGATGGTGTCAGCGGACTGGTTTCCGAACCCTGGGCCGTGGCGCTTGTGTTGCTGGCAGTCATTCTGGTACTTGGCATGTTCATGGACGCGACGCCGATTATTCTCATGGTCGCCCCGGTCATGATGCCTATGGTCAATGCGGCCGGTCTTGATCCCATTCATTTTGGGGTCCTGTTTTGCATGACTTGCGTACTGGGACTGATAACGCCACCGGTCGGCATCGCGCTGTATGGCGTCGCGATGGTCTCCAGGCTGCCCATGGAGCGCGTGTTTTGGGCCACCATTCCATTTTTCCTGGCGTTGGTGGCAGGCCTGATTGTCATTGTATTTTTCCCATCCATCGTGACGTTTGCTCCGACGGCGCTGATGGGCAATTAGCTTAATGTTTAAAGTAGAGAAAGAATATGGTACGGGTAGTTAGCGCAAGTGATGCGGTCAAGGTGGTCCGGTCGGGCGACACGCTGTTAATTGGGGGGTCGGGAGGCGGGCACGCTGTGCCCGACGCCTTGCTGGCAGCGCTGGGCCGGCGTTTTCTGGAAACAGGAGAGCCCAGGAACGTTCGTGCATTGCATCCGGTGGGTTTAGGAGATGGCGTGAGCAAAGGGGCCGGTCACTTGGCGCATGAGGGCTTACTCGATCGGGTGGTGTCCGGTACTTATGTGAACTCACCGGCCATTTCCGATCTGGTGCAACAGGGAAAAATCGAGGGATGGACGCTGCCTCAGGGCGCATTGTCTCAATTAATGCGCGAAATGGCCGCTGGTCGCCCCGGCCTGTTTACCAAAACCGGGCTGCACACTTTTATCGATCCGCGACTGGGTGGCGGACGCCAGTCCGAGCCGCGAACCGAAGAGCTTGTCGAGCTGGTTCAGGTCAATGGTGAAGATCATTTATTCTTCAAACCCTATCCCGTGAACGTGTGTTTTTTGCGTGGCACGACCGCCGACGAGGACGGGAACATCACCATGGAAGAAGAGGCGGTATTTGGCGAAATGCTGTCTGAGGCCCAGGCGGCAAGGCGGCATGGTGGTGTGGTGATCGTACAGGTGAAACGGATGGCAAGACGGGGCACATTACCCGCAAAACAGGTAAAGATTCCTGGGATTCTGGTAGACCTGATCGTGCTGGATCCGCAGCAGAGTCAAACATATCTGACTCAATATAGCCCCTCCTATGCAGGTGAGCTGAAAACGCCAATGTCGGACTTAAAGAGACTGCCGTTTGACAATCGAAAGGTTATTGCACGACGCGCTGCGCTTGAGTTGTTTCCAGGAGCCGTTTGCAATCTGGGTTCGGGTATATCAACCGGCATTGCCAATGTGGCCGCTGAGGAGGGGGTGCTGGAAGAAATCTGCCTGACTAACGAACAAGGCCTGGTGGGCGGGGCGCCCGCATCGGGCAATGACGCAGGCGCGGCAAGCAATTATGCGGCAATGATAGATCAGCCTTACCAGTTCGATTTCTATGATGGCGGAGGTTTGGATGTTGCGTTTCTCTCATTTGCGGAAATAGACAAGCAGGGCAATGTGAATGTGAGTCGTTTCGGCAAACGCATTGTCGGCCCTGGCGGCTTCATTAATATCAGCCAGAACGCCAAATGCGTGATTTTCAGCGGCACATTCAATGCCGGTAAAAGCGACATCGGATGGGAGAACGGACGTATTGCCATAAGAAGCGATGGCGTTTACCCAAAATTCGTGGAAAACGTCATGCAGATCACGTTCAGCGGTTCCTATGCGCTGCAACGTGGGCAGCGGGTGCTATATGTGACCGAGAGAGCGGTATTTCAATTGACCGATAATGGAGTCGAGTTGATTGAGATCGCACCGGGTGTCGATCTTGAGCGCGACATCATTGCCGGGATGGGATTTCGTCCCCACATCTGCGACAACCTGAGGCAAATGGATGATCGTCTTTTCCAGCCCGATATCATGGGTCTGGCAGCACGTCTGCGCACGCGACCTGGCCGAGAGGCGCCGGCCGGTCTGCGTGCGCTGGATAATCTGATTGAGGCAATGTAATGAACGAACAAGCAATGTTTATCAATGGTGCGACGCGACTGTATGGGATTGTCGGCCATCCCATCGCGCAAGTGAGGTCTCCGGAAGTAATGACGAACTGGCTAAGGAATGCAGGCCGTAACGCCGTACTGCTACCCATGCATGTATTGCCTGATTTATTCGACACGACCTTATCAGGCTTGATGCAATTGGCCAATCTGGACGGTCTGATGTTTACAGTGCCCTACAAAATGAATGCGAGGGCGCTTGCTGCACGGCTTATGCCCGAGGCACAGCGTGTCGGCGGCATCAACGCATTGCGGCGCGAAAGCGATGGCAGCTGGACGGGTGAAATGTTCGACGGCATCGGCCTGGTGCGTGCTTTGATTGCGCAAGGCCTCGAAGTGAACGGCTGCCGGGCAAAAATTCTGGGTTCCGGCGGGGCTGGCAGCGCCGTGGCAATGGCGCTGGCTAATGCTCATGCATCGGCTATTACACTCAGTGATGTAGACGGGGTGCGCGTGCGTGTTCTTGCCGACCAGATCCGAACTCATTTTCCCGAGTGTGCAGTAACCATTTCTGAATCTCCGGAACAGATAGGCGATAGCACGTTGCTGATCAACTGTACGCCAGTAGGGATGCAGCGGGGAGATGGTATGCCCGCAGCTTTCGGCACGCTTCCATCACAATTGATGGTGGTCGACGTCATCATGAAGCCCGCGGTGACGCCGCTGGCCGAACACGCCCGCCAATGCGGATGCCGGGTGATGAATGGCATTCCCATGCTGGATCATCAGACCCAGGCGGTCATGTCATTTTTTTCGGAGACAGCTAAATGAGCGGGCAGGTAACAATGCAGATCGTTGATGGCGTGGCGGAAATGACGATTGATCGGCCCGGGAAAATGAATGCGGTCACACCGGATATGGCACTTGCCATCGAGCAGCATTGCCGGAATGCGGATGCTGACGATCAGGTGCGTTGCATTGTGATCAAAGGGGCAGGCGACAAGGCGTTTTGCGCCGGAAGCGATTTGAATGCGCTTGCCCAGTACACCACAGCCTGGCAGTTTCGCAACCGGCTGGAATATGCAGCTTGTGTGCGAGCCCTGCGTAAACCGGTGATCGCGGCTATGCATGGCTGGGTATTGGGAGGCGGGGCCGAAATAGCGCTGGCCGCCGATATTCGGGTTGCTGCCGAAAGTACACGGTACGGGTTCCCTGAAGTCACTCGTGGCTGGGTCGGCGGCGGCGGGGCGTCACAAATGCTGCCCAGGCTCATTGGCTACGGTCCGGCCACGAAAATGCTGTTGCTGGGAGAACAGATCGACGCCACCGAGGCATACCGAGTCGGGCTGGTTGACTATCTGGTTCCGGACGACAGCATGATTGACACTGCACGGCAGATCGCCAAGAAACTGGCCGGATACAGCCCTGTTGCGACGCAGGCGGTGAAGGCGTCGGTGCGAGCATCCCTCAATAGCAGTCTGGAGGCAGGTATCCGATACGAAAATGAGATGAATACGTTGTGTTTTGCTGCGGGCGACCATCTGGAAGGCATCAGGGCCTTTCAGGAGCGGCGCGAACCGGGATTCCAGCGGTAAGCATTTGCCACAGTACCAATAATTTAAGGCAGGCGACGTAATGAGCGAAAATATAACGCGGGTAGCTGTTGTAGGGCTGGGTATGGCCGCAGCGCCGCATATTAAAAGTCTTAGGGAACTGAGCGAGCGGGTGCAGATTGCAGCGGTCTGGTCGCCGAGCGAGAGTCGACGTTTACAGGCGAAACGAGACTTCGATGTGCCGGTGGCCGAAAATCTCGAACAAATTCTGAATGACCGGACAATTCCAATTGTTATTCTGTTGACCCCACCCATGACTCATCTGGAGCTTGTGGAAAGTTGCGTCAAGCATGGCAAGCACGTGTTGCTGGAGAAGCCGCTGGATGTAACGCTGGCGCGCGCGCACAGGATAGTAAACATGATGCATGACGCAGACCTGCTGCTGGGCGTCGTACTGCAGCACAGATTCCGCATCGCATCGCAGCGTTTACATGAGATGGTGCACTCGGGCACGTTGGGCGCTATATTTTCGGCCAGTGTGTCTGTGCGATGGTGGCGGACTGCCCAATACTACGCAGAGCCCGGTCGAGGCATGAAAGCGCGTGATGGAGGCGGTGTACTGATGACGCAAGCGATACACACATTGGACCTGTTCCTCAGTCTGACGGGCCCGGTACGCGAAGTATTTGCCTGCGCAGCCACTTCGCCGGCAAGAAAAATCGATACGGAAGATCTGGTGGCGGCAGCGATCAGATTTCAAAATGGAGCGGTAGGCAGCCTTGACGCCACCACGCTGGCGTATCCTGGCTTCCCCGAACGTATTGAGTTGGCCTGCGAGGCGGGTACGGCAGTGCTATCCGGCGAGAAACTGGATGTTTATTTTAAAGATGGTCAACATCTGTGTGTCGACGAAACAGAAGAAATACGCGATGCAGCAGACCCCATGTCATTTAGCCATCACGCACACAAAGCGCTTATTGCTGATTTTGTTGATGCCGTTCAGAACCAGCGGACACCCCGGGCCAGCGGCGCTTCAGCGTTAATGGTGCACGCGCTGATCGAAGCGTTGCTGGCGTCATCTTCGGCCCGCAAACCTGTGGCGCCGACGCATAGCGAAAACGAGCGATAGCTGAGCGCAGATCTGAGCGATGAAGCGCTCGCAGGCATGAGCCGCTACGGGATATTGATGGGTTTGTATCTACGGCGACATTTGAGAGATTTTAGAGGAGCAGAAATGACATTTCATACAAAAACGGGAGATGTAGCGCGTTTTACAAAAACGGTCGGCGAATCGGATATATACGGCTTCGCGGGGATAACGGGAGACCTGTCCGCCAACCACGTCAACGAGGCGTCGATGAAATCGAGTCCTTATGGCGGCAGAATCGCTCATGGAGCGCTGATGGTGGGGTTTATGTCTACGGCATCGACGATGATATGCGAGCGTGCGATGGCCCGCTCTGCCACAGATCAGTTGCTGCCGGTCTCTCTGGGATACGATAACGTGCGGTTTCTGAAAGGGGTCAGGATCGGCGACACTATCACAGTCGTCTATACCGTCAAGGAAATCAGGGAAGAAAAGCGCCGATCATACGGGAGTGTTGAAGTGAGTAATCAGCACGGGGAGCTGGTTGCCGTGGCAACCCATATCCTGCAATGGGTGCCGACGGCGCCGATGGCTAACGAACAGCGAGCGGCGTCATGACAACGATTCTTGATCTTCCCCTGGATGAAACCCAGGCAATTTTGCGCGATTCCGCCCGGAATTTTGTGAACGAAAGAATTCGTCCAATTGTGGCCCGACTGGATGAGCATGAAGAGTTCCCGGCCGAATTGTATCGGGAAATGGCGCAATTGGGCATGTTCGGTATCAGCATCAGCGCTGAACACGGCGGCATGGGCGCGGGCGTTCTGGCTTATGCCGTATTGATGGAAGAATTATCGCGCGGATATGCGTCAGTGGCAGACCAGTGCGGGCTCTACGAACTGGTCGCGTCGTTGCTTTCTGAGCACGGCAGCGATGTACAGCGGGATACGTACTTGACCCCGCTATTGCGCGGCGATAAGCGTTGTGCATACGCGATCACCGAAGCCGGGGCGGGCTCGGATGTATCCGGATTGCGTACCACCGCGACCCGCAGCGCCGACGGATGGATGCTGACGGGCGAGAAGATCTGGATACACAACGCGCCCGTGTGTGATTTCGCCGTCGTGCTGGCGCGTACGTCTGTCGATCTGGGCAAGCGCGGAATGAGCATCTTTATTGTCGACATGAATCTGGCCGGCGTTATGCGTGGTCCGAGAGAACACAAAATGGGGCAGCGCGCCTCGCCGCTGGGGTCGCTGATATTTGATCAGGTGCGGCTTCCGGCAGAAGCGCTGCTAGGCAGTGAAGGATCCGGATTCAAAATGATGATGAGTGTGCTGGACAAGGGCCGGGTAGGAATCGCTGCGCTTGCCGTGGGGATATTGCAAGCGGGTCTGAATGCATCACTGGAGTATGCGAAAATCCGCCGTCAGTTCGGTCAGCCTATCGCTGATTTTCAGGCGGTGCAGTGGATGCTGGCAGACATGGCCAAAGACGCCCACGCAGCAAGATTGATGGTGCACTGCGCGGCCCGTAAGATGGACGAAGGCCAGCGCGCATCAATGGAAGCGTCCATGGCCAAATGCTTTGCCGCGGACGCGGCCGTGGAGCATTCGGCAAATGCAGTGCAGATTCATGGTGGTTCCGGCTATGCGCGCGGCGTAGAGGTGGAACGCTTGTATCGTGATGCAAAAATTACCCAGATTTACGAGGGGACAAATCAGGTCCAGCGTCTGATCATTTCTCGGGCACTTCTGGCCTGATATTCAGATTCGAGGTATTCAATAATGATGAATGAAACCGCTAGGCGGGGTGTTGCGCTGGTGACCGGCGCACGACGAGGAATAGGAAAGGGCATTTGTCTGGCATTGGCCGATGCAGGCTTTGATGTGGCAGTGAACGATATTGAACACGATGAGCTTATGCAGGCGACGCTGGATGAACTATCCCGAAAGGGAGTGCGTGCTATTGGGGTTGTGGGCGATGTGAGCAATCAAGGCGCGCGAGAGCGAATCGTACAGGATGTAAACAACGCATTGGGCGCTGTTTCGTGTCTGGTCAACAACGCTGGCATATCGGTAAAGGTGCGCGGTGATATTCTGGATGTTACCGAGGAGAGCTACGACCATGTCATGGCCGTCAACCTGAAGGCCAACTTCTTTTTGACTCAGCTGGTCGCGCGGCAGATGCTTGCCGAGGAACAACCCGCAGCGGGACGATGCATTATCAATATTTCATCGTCCAATAGTGTTCTGGCTTCCCCCGAAAGAGCGGAATATTGTCTGTCTAAAACGGGGATATCCATGGCCACCAGGATGTTTGCAGTGAGACTGGCCGGCGCTGGCGTAAACGTGTATGAAATCAGGCCGGGCGTGATCGAAAGCGATATGACACAAGTGGTCCGTGCCAAATATGACGAACGAATTGCCAACGGGCTGACACCCATTGCGCGTATAGGTCGTCCGGAAGATGTTGGCAGGGCGGTTGCCGCCATTGCCAGCGGCATGTTCCCTTTTAGTACGGGAGAACACTTCAATATTGATGGTGGACTGCACATACATCAATTGTGATGTATGTGCTTTCAGTACGGAAGCACAACTTTTTGCTGTACAGGAAAATGATATGACATTGAAATTGTCGCTACCCGATGGTTCCGGACGCATGCAGGTTTATCTGTTGCAGGGCTGCGTGCCGCAGGTGCCCGGCAAATCGGATGGGGTACAGATACCGTTTAATCGCGTTGCCTTTTCCGCTGCCCATGTAGTTTGCGACCCCTTGAAGCCTTCGGATCCCTGGCTCTCGAGTCCCATAGACTGGGATGCCACGCTGGCGTATCGTCGGTATTTGTGGTCGTTAGGCCTGGGTGTGGCAGAGGCCATGGACACTGCTCAACGGGGAATGGGCCTTGACTGGCAGACGTCGCTGGAGTTGATCGGACGAACATTGGATGCATCTGCGGATGTGCCTGGCGCGCTGGTTGCCAGTGGCTGCGGCACAGACCATCTTGTCATCAGCGAAAGAACAACCCTGCAGGATGTGATTGGCGCCTATGAAATGCAGATGGGCGCGATCGAGAAGCTGGGCGGAAGATTGATATTGATGGCAAGTCGGGCCCTGGCCCGGGTTGCCACGAGCGCTGAAGATTATTTTTACGTTTACGACCGTCTGTTGAAGCAGGCCAGTCAACCCGTCATACTTCATTGGCTGGGCGATATGTTCGATCCGGAACTCAAAGGCTATTGGGGAAGTCATGATATAGACGAGGCGATGGAGACGGTGCTGAGCGTAATCAAGGCTAATCCGGCGATGGTCGACGGGATCAAGATTTCATTGCTCGATAAAGACCGGGAAATGGCCATGCGCCGGCGTTTGCCTGGAAATGTTCGCATGTACACGGGCGATGATTTCAATTACGCCGAGTTGATAGACGTTGAGCCACAGGATCCTTCTCTATACAGTCACGCCCTGCTGGGAATATTCGACGCCATTGCTCCATGCGCCAGTGCCGCGCCAGGCAGGCTGGCTGCAGGAGATAGCGCTGGCTTTCATAAAATACTGGCTCCCACTGTGCCTCTGTCTCGCCATATTTTTTGCGCGCCCACACGTTTTTATAAGACGGGAGTCGTATTTCTGGCCTGGCTCAACGGCCATCAAGATCATTTCAGTATGGTGGGAGGTCAGCAAAGCGCGCGTTCGCTATTACATCTGGCAGAACTGTTCCGACTGGCGGATGCCGCAAACGTCCTGATCAATCCAGAGTTGGCGCTGCGCCGGATGCGGCATTTGCTGGCCACCTACGGGTTGTTCGAATAGACAGCGCAATCATCAGTCATACAGTCAT
>Ga0079224_100004237_pt1 | contig 18454 bp, 15 predicted proteins | sample Stecom2015_FD_80414 | JGI IMG/M metagenome (GOLD analysis project Ga0079224, IMG submission 80414) | Agricultural soil microbial communities from Utah to study Nitrogen management - Steer compost 2015 | ecosystem: Environmental > Terrestrial > Soil > Agricultural land | place: USA: Utah... | reverse complement strand
CCGCGCAGTCGACGAGGAGGACGGGTGAGCCACGAAGGCGATGAGCATCGGGCGACACCCGGCGTGATGACGTATGGCGCGCCGGCGGTCGGCAACCTGCTGGCACAGCGTTATCAGCTCGACGAGCACATCGACACCGACGCGACCGGCCGGCAGATCTGGCGGGGCACCGATGTCGTGCTGCGCCGGCCAGTGGCCGTCATCATCCGCGAACCGGGCGGCGAGGCGTCGCAGGGCATGCTCACCGTCGCGGTCGCCATCAGCCGGCTCGTGCATCCACATATCGTCTCGGTCTACGACGCGATCGACGAAGGCAACCGCGCCTACATCGTGCGGGAGTGGGTTCCCGGGATGGCGCTGCGGGACATCCTTCGGGGAGCGCCCCTCGACGCCGAGCGGGCCACGCTCGTCACCCACGCCATCGCCGAGGCGGTCTCGGCCCTGCACGCCGCCGGGATCGGGCATGGCAACATCCACCCCGGCACGATCCTGATCGCAGACGACGGGCGCGTCGTCCTGGCCGATGCCTTCGGCGACGGACCCACCGACCCGACCCTGGACATCCGCGCGATCGGCGCCGTCCTCTATGCGTGCCTCACCGGGCTGTGGCCGTACGCCGAAGCCGGTCATGGCTCGCTTCCGGACGCCGTCCGCGACAGCGCCGGCCGCCTCGCCACCCCGCGGCAGGTGCGGGGCGGCATCCCGCGATACCTCGACGAGATCGCGGCTGACCTGCTCGACCTGAACGCCCCGCCACCCGAGGCGGCGGCCGTGGCGGCGGAGTTCGCCCGGCTCGCGAGCATCGACTACGCAGAGTCCGAATACGACTACGAGTACGACGACGAAGGCGACGAGGGCCCGATGGGCTTCCGCAGCTCGACCGGGCCACGCCGGCGCGTCGCCGGCAAGCTCGCCTTGGGGGTCGCCGGCCTGACCGTACTCGCCATCGTCGGCGCGTTGATCGGGACGCGGCTGTTCGGCAGCTCGCCGCCTCCCCAGACGGCTCCCCCGCCGGTCGAGACGACGAGTGCGGTTCCGAGCGATCAGCCGATCCCGATCGGCGCGGACCAGATCCGCGTCGTCGATCCGCCCCAGGGCGACCGATCGGAGCTTGAAGACGCTGAGCTGGTCATTGACGGCGACGAAGACACCGGTTGGACCAGCGACACGTACAACCGGGCCAACTTCGGCGGGTTGAAGCCGGGCATGGGTTTCCTGATCGACCTCGGCGAGCCGATGAAGGTCGGGCTGGTGAAGGTGACCGTCAGCGGCCAGGGGGCCTCGATCGGACTCCGCGCCGGCACCTCCGACCCTGGCAACACCTCCGAGGGCGACCAGGAGATCGCCGAGAGCTACACCACCATCGGACAACCCTTGGAGGACCACTCCGGCACGGTCATGGTCTTCCCGGTACCGGAGGAGCAGCAGGAGATGCAGTACCTGCTCGTCTGGATCACCAAGTTGCCGGCGAAGGAGTCGGGCGGTTTCGGCATCACCGTCAAGGAGATCACCCTCCTGACGCCGTAGCACGCAACGGCGCCCGCGCTCACGCGAACGCAACTTGGTGAGCTGCCGGTGGGACGGGACCGATAGGGTGCGGCCGTGGGTCGCGCATACGCTGAGATGGACGACGCCGCGTTGTTGCGCGCTCACGTCGCCGGGAACGGGGAGGCATTCGGCGAACTCGTGCGGCGCCACCGCGACCGCATGTGGGCCGTTGCCATCCGGACGCTTGGTGATCGGGAAGATGCCGCCGATGCGGTCCAGGACGCCCTCGTCTCGGCGTACCGCTCCGCCCACCGCTTCCGGGGCGAGTCGGCGGTCACCACATGGCTGCATCGGATCGTCGTGAACGCCTGCCTCGACCGGGCCCGCCGCCGCCAGTCGCGTCCGACCGTTCCCCTGCCCGACACCGACGCGGGGCTCGTCGGGGCCGCCGATCCGCCGGTCGACTCCGACACGGCGCTGGTCGTCCATGCGGCCCTGTCGCGACTACCCGCCGAGCAACGGGTGGCGCTGGTTCTCCTGGACATGCAGGGGTACTCGGTGGCCGAGATCGCCGAGATGCTCGGGGTACCGGAGGGAACGGTCAAGAGTCGGTGCGCACGGGCACGGGCTCGGCTCGCCGTGCTCCTCGGCCACCTGCGCCTCGATGACCCGCGCCACACCGACCATCCCCTTGATGAAGGGAACCAGCAGGTCGGCGGGGACGTCGGAACCACAAGAGGTGCGGTCGCCGGTGCCGAACCAGGGCCGCCGCGCAGTGGGCCTCCCCACGTTGGGGGAGAAGTCGGGGGACAAGGAGGTGTGGCGTGAGCGGCGACACACGTCACCCAGTCGACCTCGACACGCTCGCTGACTACACCGCCGGCGTCCTCGACGGCGCGGAGGCGGCTCGCGTGGCCGACCTCATCGAAACCGACACCGGATGGGCCAGGGCCTACGAGGCGCTCGTCCGCGCGGAGGCCGCGGTCCGCGATGACCTACGCGCTGCCGCAGCGATGTCCGACCACATGCCAGATGACGTGGCGGCACGCATCGACGCCGCGCTGACGTCGCTGCCCGAACGCGGCGCCGTCGTGTCGCTCGACGCGGCCCGCGCACGGCGCCGGCGCATCGCCACGGCGGTCGCGGGCGTCGCCGCGGCCGGTGTGGCCGTCCTCGGCGGGCTGTCCCTCGCGAACACCCAGATGTCTGCCGGCATGGAGGCCGCCGACGCGCCGGTGCTCGCTCCGGAGGCCGCTGAACCCCCGGTCGCGCCGCATGGTGAGTCGGACGGAGTTGGCTCTGGTGACATGGGTTCGGTGACGGGCGACTCGTCTGCGTGGCCCTTGGTGATCGCGTCCGGCCGCGACTACACGACCGGTTCGGTACGGGACCTTTGGGCGTACGCCGGCGCCGCGCCACCAGCGGACGCCGACAAGACCTCCCGACCCGATATGGCCATGGGGGAGGCACCCCGGGCGGCCGCCGGCGGGGCGCTGGCACGGCTCGCCGCGCCAGCCGCGTTGGAGGCGTGCCTCGCCGCGATCAACGCGATCCAACCCGGCCAGCCGGTGGTCGTCGACTTCGCGAGGTATGAAGGCGCTCCGGCGCTCGTGACCCTCGTCCGGCAGACCGCATCGTCGATCGTCGTGGTCGTCGGGCCGGACTGCGGCATCAGCGACGCCGACATGATCACCGCCGTACCGGCCTAGCCCGCCCAGACTGGCGCCACCGCGTTGCTTGCTTGCCGTGCCTGGCTCGGACCGACGTTTGATGGGCGCCGAGTGACGCGCGCGGCAATCGGGAATCTCTGATCCGTACGATGGCGTTCAAACGAGCGCGGGCCTCGGCGCGTCGCACGGGCCTGCACGGAAAGCGCCGCGAAGGGATGCCAAATGAGCGAGATCCGGAACGTGATCATCGTGGGCTCGGGGCCGGCTGGTTACACCGCTGCGATCTACGCAGCCCGGGCGAACCTTCGACCGCTCGTGATCGAGGGCGTGCAGTCGGGCGGCGCGCTGATGACCACCACCGAGGTGGAGAACTTCCCGGGCTTCCCGGACGGGGTCATGGGCCCCGACCTCATGGACAACATGCGCAAGCAGGCCGAGCGCTTCGGTGCGGAGTTGCTCACCGACGACGCGACCCGCGTCGAGCTCGCCGGCGACGTCAAGACCGTTTGGGTCGGCGAAACCGCGTACCGTGCTCGGGCTGTGATCCTCGCGACGGGATCGGCGTGGCGGCCGCTCGGCGTGCCAGGCGAGAAGGAACTGCTCGGTCACGGTGTCTCCTCCTGTGCCACCTGCGACGGCTTCTTCTTCCGCAACCAGCACATCGCCGTGGTCGGCGGTGGCGACTCCGCGATGGAGGAGGCCACGTTCCTCACTCGCTTCGCGGAGAGCGTGACGATCATCCACCGGCGGGACAAGTTCCGTGCCAGCAAGATCATGGCTGACCGGGCGCTCGCGAACCCGAAGATCAAGGTGGAGTGGAACACGGTCGTGACCGAGATCATCGGCGACGACGGCCGCGTCGCCGGCGTCAAGGTGCGCGATGTCGTCACCGGCGAGGAGCGCAAGCTCGACGTCACTGGCGTCTTCGTGGCGATTGGTCATGACCCGCGCAGCGAGCTCTTCGTCGGGCAGCTGGATCTCACGCCAGAGGGCTACGTGATCGTCGACTCGCCGAGCACCAGGACCAACATTCCCGGCGTGTTCGCCGCCGGGGACCTGGTCGACAACGTCTATCGTCAGGCCATCACCGCCGCCGGCACGGGATGCGCGGCCGCGCTGGATGCCGAGCGGTACCTCGCCGCCACGGCGGTGTGACCCGAGTCTGCGCACTCGGCCGATGTGGACGAGTGCGAATGTTTCAATGTTATTCCTCCGAGTCGACATGAGGAGAACGCGGCATGGGTGCTAAGGCGGTAACGGACGCCACCTTCGCAGAGGAAGTCCTGCAGTCGGACAAGCCGGTGCTGGTCGACTTCTGGGCGGAGTGGTGCGTGCCATGCCGGAAGGTCGAGCCATTGTTGCTCGAGATCGCGGAGGAGATGGCCGGCAAGGTGGAGATCGTCAAGCTGAACATCGACGAGAACCCCGAGACCGCCATGGCGTACCGGGTCATGTCCGTGCCGACGCTGACGTTGTTTAAGGACGGGCAGCCGGTGCAGTCGCTCGCCGGCGCGAAGCCCAAGGGTGACTTGATTCGCTTCATCGAAGAGGCGATCTGACCTCGCCCGTGCGAGTGGATCCCCGGACCCCCGCGCCGCCCGGATGGCGGAAGCGGGGGTTTTTCTTTCCCTGGCCTTAGCCAGGTCTTAGATCATTCTCTGAACTGGGCTCTGTTACGGTCAACGCCACCGCCGTGGGCCATCTGCCGGGGTAGGCTCCGGCTCACCTGGTTTGTCCCGCGGGCGACGGGGGGTGGTCCATGCAGGCGATCCGGCGGGGTGACCGGGGCGGCGCGGTCGTTGAGATCCGTGCCATCCTCACCGAGCTCGGCCTGCTCGACGGCGCCACCAGTCCGCTCGATGTCGACTGCGTCTACGATGCGCCGGTCGAGCGGGCCGTGCGCGCGTTCCAACAGACACGCGGGCTGCATGTCACCGGCGACGTGAACGAGGAGACCTGGCGGGCCCTCGACGCCGCCCGCTGGCGGCTCGGCTCCCGTGTCCTCGCGCACGAACAACCGGCACCGATCGTCGGCGACGACGTGCGGGAGCTCCAAGAGCGGCTGCTTGAGCTCGGGTACGACCTCGGCCGGGCCGACGGCATCTTCGGCCGCCGCACAGCGGCGGCGATCGCGCGGTTCCAGCGCGAGGTCGGACTGGTCAGCGACGGCGTGTGCGGTCCCGCAACGTTCGCAGCCCTACGGCGACTCGGACGCAAGGTGGTCGGAGGCCGGCCAAACCTGCTGCGAGAGACCGAGCGGTTTCGCGCCGCCGGACCGGCACTGGTCGACAAGCGAATCGTCATTGACCCGGGACACGGCGGCGGCGATCCGGGAGTGTCGGTGCCGGACGGCCGGTTGCGCTGGACCGAGGCCGATATCGCGTACGACCTCGCCGCTCGCCTCGAGGGTCGGCTAGCCGCCGCTGGCATGCGCGTGCATCTCACCCGTGGTCCGGCACCGAGCGAGCCGCTCTCCGAGGTGGACCGAGCGTCGCTCGCGAACGAACTCGGTGCCGACCTGCTCATCTCGATCCACCTCGACGGCCACCCTCATCCGGCCGCTTCAGGCGTCGCGACCTACTACTACGGGCAGTACGGCGACGCCGGTGTCACCTCGACCTTGGGCGAGCGCCTCGCGGCCCTGGTGCAGCGCGAGATCGTGGTGCGCACCGGCCTGCAGGACTGCCGGACGCACGCCAAGACCTGGGACCTGTTGCGCCTCACCCGTATGCCCGCGGTACGGGTCGAGGCGGGATACCTCACGTCGCCGGCCGACCGCGAACGACTGGTCGACCCACGGTTTCGCGATCGGTTGGTCGCAGCGATCGTCGCCGCCGTGCGGCGCATGTACCTGCCGATCGAGTCGGACATCCGGACCGGATCGCTCGATGTTTCGACGTTGCGATCGGACCGACCGATCGGTGCTGGTGCGACCGGTGCTGATGCGATCGGTGTCGCGACCGATCGCTCGCCGGACGGTGTTGCGGACGGCGTCCTCGCAACGACCGGTACGCGAACGACCGGTACGCGAACGACCGGTGCGCGAACGACCGGTGCGCGAACGAGCGGTGCGGAAGCGAGCGGTGCGGAAGCGAGCGGTGCGGAAGCGAGCGGTGCGGAAGCGAGCGGTGCCGAACCGACCGAACCGCACGTGCGTGCCGAGGACGGTCGAAGCGATCGCATCGAGGACGGGAACGGTCACCGAACCCACCGTGACGAGACCAACCGCGACGAGCGCGCCGGGGGCGATCGATCAACGATCGCGGTGACCTGATCCCTGCCGACCGGTCGCTACGCCACACCGGACCGAGCGCAACTTTCAATCGTTACTCATCGATGCGATCGATGCGGCTCCGGACTGCCGGTTGCTTGCGTTCAGTCTCCGGCCGCGGTCCCGGAAAGCATCGCCCTCGTCGCCGGCCGCAGGATGGCGTCCGGGTTCATCGAGCCGAGCAGCTTCTCTAAGGCGTACTCCACGTCGGACTTCCACGAGAGGGCGGTGCGCAGCTCGAGCCGCAGTCGGGGGTAGCGGGGGTGCGGCCGTACCGTCTTGAAGCCCACGGCCAGGAAGAAGTCAGCCGGCGCGAGGCAACTCCCGCGGTCCTCCTCGAACTTGGCGTCACCGAACGCCTCGATCGCTCGGATGCCGCGCTTCGTGACGTCGCGTGCGATGCCCTGGATGAGCATGCGACCGAGGCCACCGGAGTGGAACGGCGACACAACGTGCGCGGTCATCAATAGCACGGCGTCGGCGGAGACGGGGCTGGTGGGGAAGGCCATGGAGCGTGGGACGTACGCCGGCGGCGCGTACAGCGCGAAGCCGGCTGGCATGCCGTCAACGTACACGAGCTTGCCGCACGAGCCCCACTCGAGCAGCGTCTGCGAGACCCACGCTTCCTTCTCGAGTCCCGGGTCGCCGGCCGAACAGGCGCGCTCGGCCGCCACCGGATCGAGCTCCCAATAGACGCACTGCCGGCACCGGCGCGGCAGGTCTTCGAGGGTGTCAAGGGTGAGGTTCACCAAGCGACGCGACACGAGCTCTCCCCAGTCCATCGATGCGGCATTGGTGACCTCCGAACTCGCATAGTACGCGCGGTACGTGGGCTGCGGGAGTAACTGGCGAGATTGGTGGGACGAGGTCGAGCCTTCGGGTGGCGTTCTCGAAGGTGTCTGGCTGCGGCCATGAACAGTCGGTTTGACATGGCGCCCTGCGTGCCGGGGGTGGCACTCGGCTCGCCGACTTCTGCTACCGGAGCGGGCTACCGGCTCGACGCGTTACGGGCTGGCCTCTCCCGAACTGGGCGGCGAGGGAGCGCTGGCGTCGGGAGCGGCGGTGTCGGGAGCGGCGGCTTCGGACGTCTCGCCACCGGCAGCGATGAGCGCGCTGGTGTCCAGCTCGGGCAGTGGCTGCCATTCGAGGTGCGGCGGATCGATCATGACGCGCCCGCCGAACTCCCCGAGCCATGCCGCGATGAGGGCGAGATTCTCACGCCATTGCTCCTCCGGAACCGGCGGAACGATGTCCCCCCAGAGCGAGAGGAACGTGCCGCGGAACTGGAGTCGCCCGTACGGGCGGGCGTGGAACCAGACGTGCAGGTGCGCGCTGCCGTCGCCCCACCGGTTCACGTGAACCCGGCCGACGCCGTCCAACGACCGGATCGCGCGCTCGAGACGGACCGTCATGACCCCGAGCTCAGCGGCGAGAAGGTTCGGTAGGTCGCCCAGGTCGAGGTGGGAACGCGACTCGAGTACCACTACGGCCGGCAGGCCGCTCGGCTTCTTCGGGGCACCGACGCGCCACCTGTCACTCACCCAGATGTATTGGTCATCGGGCTTCTGGCAGATCGTGCAGGTGTCCGGGTCCTCGCCGTCCCTTGGCGGCTCCTCCGCGACGGGTGGTTCCAGGGGCCGTACGCGGAGGTCTCCCTCGAAGGGGAACGTGGGCCATGTCGTGAAAGAGGGGAGAGGGAGATCATCGCCACGCACGGCCCAAAGGTTAGCTGACCAGCGCCTGTGGGATGCCCTACGGCACGCGGCGGCCGCGCGTAGCCGAGCGCGTCCAGAGTCCCGACGGTGAGCCCGCAGTGTGGGTCCCGAGCCCTTGGGCGAGCGTCGGCACCAGGCAGCAATGCCCGCCGAGGTAGGGCGACGGTTTCACGTGAAACATCGGGACCGCGCTGCACGGGAACGCGGCTTCGGGGGACGGATGAGCTCGGGTCGCCGTTCGCGTGACAGGCCCGACGTCCAGGCGCCTCGCAGTCCTGCGCATCGCGGCGAGGGCGAGTCGCCCCGCTCCCGGCCTTAAGCGGCCCGGGCCCGGGCAACTGTTCAACTCCTGCCCCGGAAATGGGCCAGATCCGGGGCAACTGTTCAACTCTTGCGTGGGCGGTACGACGACCACGGCGACCACGGCGACGCCGGTGACGTCCTGCGCGGCGCGTTCCGCGACCGCGCAGGACGCGTCGTGGGCGAGGACTACGTAGTGGGCAAGGGCCACGCCGTGGGCGCGGAACGGGTCGTGGCCGGGAGAGGGAGTGTGCGGTGCCCCGCGAGGGTGCGGCGGCGGGAGGCGGCCGGGCGGCGTGCCGGAGACCGGCGGTCGTGGCCGCCGCTCCGATTTGGGTCATGAGTCCATGTGCAGTTGCGACTGGACGGGATGGGCAGCTCGGTCGGCGGCAGTGCACCCCACGCCCACCGGCGCCGCAGACGGGTGTTCCGCATCCGGTTGGCGCACCTCGGGGGTCCTGCCGCGACTGCCGGCACGTGCCCTGGCACCGCCACCAGAGCCCGAGCACGCATTCGGTGCGCGGGAGACACCGCGTTCGGAATAAGGCCCGCCGGCATTCGCGGGCCGTTGCGGTCGACAGGTGCCCGCGGCGACGTTGCTCGATGATGCACTCGGCCTCGCCCTCGAGGGCGGTCCCGCGCCACTGGGCGGAGTGGGGACTGCGCCGGGGAGGGCCGGCGTGCCGCTCGCCACTGCTGCGGAGGACACCGCCCTGGCGACGCAGCCCGCGCAGCCCGCGTGGATGGCGTGTGGGCTAAAACCGTGGCGATCCCCAAGCGCGGCGGACGGAAAGCATTGAGCGGGTGGTCCGCCGCTGGGATCGCTTCGGGCGCGATCTGTGGGTGCCGGAGTGTGGCTCGCGAATCGCGCTGGGCCGTCGGGCGAAGATGGCCTAAACCGCAGCGCCCGAGCGCCGCCTCTGGGCATGGCTTGGAGCCCGGGCATGGCTGTGCCGATGGTCCGGCTGTGCGCCCCGGTCCGCAGCGGTTCGAAGCGATTGCGACCACAGCCTCCCGACCCGCGCGGAAGACACCGGCGAAAGCATGACGACCGGGCACTCCCAGACGGCGGTCGTAGGTGGGTCGTCGTCGCTAGTGGAGCCTCCCGGAGCGGCGGCGGATGCCGGCCGGGAGACGTACGGGTCAGCCTGCGGTGGTCCTGATCCTCGGCTGACCATTGCCCCCGAGGCCGGCCCCCGCGCAGCCGGGAGCGCGCCCCTCCCTGGCTCAGGTAGAGCCTCCTCTTGGCGCTTCGCAGCGTCAGGGCTCCCAGGAGCGCCGCTGCCCCCGGTTCTCGGAGACGCAACCAGCGTGCGATCCTCTCGGCACTCCGCGCACTGCGGTGACCCCGCTAGAGGCCCTTTCACGCGGCTGCCGGCCTGCTGCATGACGGGCGCCGCGACTTCAGGAGCCTCCGCGTCTCGAGCCAGCGAGACACCCGGCCCGGCCCTTCTGCCGTGAAGGGGGCACGGAAGGTGGACCTTTGCGGAGCCGCCTGTCGGCGGGACCTGCCTAGAGCCGTGTGCAAGCACGTCCAAGGGTGCCGCTGTTTCACGTGAAACATGCACCCCGGACGGACCAGGGGGATGCGACCCGCGGTCTGGGCAAAACCCGGGGACGGGAATGGGCGTGCCCAGTACCGCTGTGGAGCAAAGGACTCGCGGCCGGGAACGAGGGACTCGCGCCGCCGGTGCGCCGGCCCGAGCACCCGCCCACCCTTTTCCGGGCGCCCGCTTACGGGCTACCCGAGGCACGGCGCCGGTAACAAACGACGCACCAGAGGCGACCGCCAGCGCAGCGAATCCGGCACCGCCAAGCGCTCCCACTCACACCGCTGCGCACCACCCTGGGAGGCAATGGCGAGGCCACAACCACGACTGAGTTGGGGACCCAGAAAACAGAACCGGGAGGGGCCTTCACCCCTCCCGGTCAGACAACCCCGCCAACGTCCTGCGGGTCCACCCCCCGGCCTGCGTGCCCGCGGAGGGTCGCGGCTGCGGCGGCTCAGCGCCCCCGCGCCGGCGGCGGAGCAATCATCGAGACGATCCGCTCCAAGTCGTCGACGGTCGCGAACTCGATGACGATGCGGCCCTTGCGCCGGCCGATATCCACGCGGACCCGGGTCTCGAAGTGGTCCGAGAGCCGATCCGCAAGCTCGCCAAGTCCCGGCGCCTGCGGGCGGGAGCGCTTGGCGGCGGGCTTCTTCGCCGGTGAGCCGGAGGCGAGCGCGAGGGCGACCGCCTCCTCAGTCGCCCGTACAGACAGCCCTTCCGCGACGATCCGCGCGGCGAGGAGCTCCTGCTCCTCGGCGCCCTCCAGGGAGAGCAGGGCGCGGGCGTGGCCAGCGGAGAGCACCCCGGCTGCCACTCGCTTCTGCACCGCACTCGGGAGGTTGAGCAGGCGGATGGTGTTCGTGATCTGCGGCCTGCTCCGGCCGATCCGCCGCGCCAGCTCCTCGTGCGTGGCCCCAAACTCCTCCAGCAGTTGCTGGTAGGCGGCGGCCTCCTCCAGCGGGTTCAGGTTCGCCCGGTGAATGTTCTCGAGGAGGGCGTCCCGGAGCATCGCGTCGTCCCGGGTCTCCCGCACGATGGCCGGAATGACCTCGAGGCCGAGTTCCTGGGCGGCCCGCCAGCGCCGCTCGCCCATGACCAGTTCGTACGAGTCGGGGCCCGACGGCCGAACCACGATGGGCTGCAGGAAGCCGACCTCCCGAATGGAGACCTTGAGCTCCTCCAGCGACTCCTCATCGAAGACCTGTCGAGGCTGCCGCGGATTCGGCGAGATCGTGTTCACGGCGATCTCCGCGAATCGCGCCCCCGGTACCGGGGCGAGCGAACCGGCCGAGCGCGCCAGGTCGCTGGCGACGCTGTCCGCCACCGGCGTTGCCGTCGGCGCGGGAGCCGGCGGCGCCTGCGGAATCAGCGCGCCCAGGCCGCGGCCGAGACCGCCTCGTGCCTTACCGGTCATCCTGCGCTCCCAACGGGGGCACCGCGAGTGGCAATCTCAAGGGCCGCCTCGAAGTAGCTCGTCGCCCCACGGGAGCCCGGGTCGTAGGTCATCACCGACTGGCCGTAGCTCGGCGCCTCCGAGACCCGGACGTTCCGCGGAATGACGGCGGTGAGCACACGGTCCCCGAAGTGGGCGCGGACGTCCTGCTCCACCGCATCCGCCAGGCGGGTGCGTCGGTCGTACATGGTGAGGAGGACGGTGGTCACCTCGAGCGCCGGGTTGAGGTGGTTCTTCACGAGCTGGATGTTGTTGGTCAGCTGCTGCACACCCTCCAGCGCGTAGTACTCGCACTGGATCGGGATCAGGACCTCCTTCGCGGCCACCAGCGCGTTGACCGTGAGCAGGCCAAGTGACGGTGGGCAGTCGATGAAGATGTAGTCGTACTCGCCGTTGTGCGCCTCGAGTGCTCGGCGCAACCGCGACTCCCGGGCCACCATCGAGACGAGCTCGATCTCGGCACCTGCGAGGTCGATGGTCGCGGGCACGCACCAGAGGTTCGGGATACCCGGGACCGTCTGAATGACATCAGAGATGGCCGTGTCGGTGACCAGGCAGTCGTAGACGTCGGGGATCGCGGAATGGTGCGGCACGTCCAGGCCGGTCGAGGCATTGCCCTGGGGGTCGAGATCGATGACCAGCACCCGGTTGCCGTGCAGTGCCAGTGCGACCGCGATGTTCACCACCGTGGTCGTCTTGCCGACGCCGCCCTTCTGGTTCGAGACACAGAAGACGCGTGTTTGGGGGGGTCGCGGCATCTGGATCTCACCGCTCGGGTTGAGGATCTGCACGGCCCGCTTGGCCTCCTGCGCTAGTGGGGGGTCTTCCGGCTCCCGTGACTGCCGGACGCTGTCGATGTCCGGGGGCGGCCGGTCGCCGCGGTGGCCCGCGGCCGAAATGATCGTGTTCGGCCCGCCCGACGCCTCATAGACGGGCATGGCGCTCGTGGGCTCGGAGACCGGGTTCTGCTCGGCCATGGCACGCGGGCCCGGCATCGCCGTCCCGCCAACGGAACCGGCGGTTGCCACGCCGCCGGGGACCGAGCCGCCGGGGCCACCGAATGCGTGGCCACCCGGCCCAATGGAGGGGCGGACAAAGCCGAACTCAAGCCGGTGCGACGTGAGCTGCCCACCCCCACCGACCCAGACCTGTGGGCTTGTTTCACGTGAAACATCGCCCATGATGGGCCCACCCGTGCCCGGCGGGCCGTCGTGGAAGGAACCTAACCTGTGCACCTTCTCATCCTCGTTCGATGCGGATGGTCGTGCACCGCCGGCCCGGAGGACCGAGATTCTGGCCGTCCGGGAGGGGACCGGTCCGTGTGCAAAGGACCAATCCATCAAGGCGACGCTCGGCCAGCGTAAGCCGGTCATGGCGTCAAGGCCACGGACACCGCCGTGGCGAACCGAAGTTGTTTTCAACCTCGCGCGAACAATGCCACCGAACGGGGCAAACGGCGACGACCGCGCTGCCTAGCGACAGGCCAACGGATCTCGCTGCGTTCCGGACATCGCCGCCGTCGCCATCGCCACCGGACGGGCGCTATCGCCTACGCCCGCGAGCCCGACCAGGCGACGGAGCCGTGCCACGCTCGCGGACGATCTCAACGACCGTGGTCGGAGGGTCGATCAATCCGACACCGCACCGGCGGATCGACGGCGCTCCACCACCCAACCGCGCGATTGCCGGCCGGTGCCGCTCCACCTCTTCCGCCGCGCTTTCACCCTTGATGGCGAGCACCCGACCGCCCGGCACCACTAAGGGCAGGCACCATGCGGCGAGCCTGTCCAACGGTGCTAGAGCGCGAGCGGTCGCAACGTCGGCTGGGTCATGCTGACCGCGAAGCCATTCCTCGGCCCGGCCTCGGACCACGCGAACCTGACGCAGCTGCAGCGCGTCCACCACCTCATCCAGGAATGCGGTCCGGCGGGCCAGAGACTCGAGCAGGACGACCGACAGGTCCGGGCGCGAGATCGCCAGAGGGATACCCGGCAGCCCTGCCCCCGAGCCGACGTCGACCACTCGGGCTTCAGGCGGCACGAGCTCGGCGATCGCCGCGCAGTTCAGCAGGTGCCGGTCCCAGACCCGAGACGATTCTCGAGGGCCGAGGAGCCCGCGTACCGTCCCTTCGGTAGCGAGCAGTTCCGCATACCTCACCGCCACGGCCAGGTTCGCACCAAAGAGGCGTTCAGCCGCCGGACGAAGGTCGGCCGGCGGCTGCGCGTCGAACCTCGAACTCGGTGCCTCGGCGTCGAGCATGCTCGCGCTCCCTACGACGGGCCCTGAGCTCCCTGCGACGGGCCCCGGCCCGGCCGGCATGGCGGCACCGATCCGGTCCGTAGAGCTGGGATGAGGACCGCGCTCTTACATCTATGTACTCGAATTTATTGCGACTGTTTTTATTCCCGTGCTTCGATGACCGCTCCGCGGCGAGACCCGGTCCGCAAGCGCTCGGGAACCGCGCGGGCGGCCATTCGGCTGGCTCAATCGGTCCGCTGGGTCGATCAGTCGGCCGGGCGGACTACGACCCTGCGGTTCGGCTCGACGCCCTCCGACTCGCTCTGCACGCCCGGCATCGCGTTGATGACGTCGTGGACGCACTTGCGCTCGAACGCGGTCATGGGCTCGAGGCGGACCGACTCACCGAGCTGCTTAACCCTTTCCGCAGCGTTCTTGGCCACGGCGGCGAGCTCCTTGCGACGCGTCGCGCGGAAACCGCCCACATCGAGCATCAGGCGAGACGGCTCGCCGGTTTGCCGATACACCGCCAGCCGAGTCAGCTCCTGCAATGCCTCCAAGGTCGCACCTCGGTTGCCGACGAGCTTGTTCAATCGCCCGCCAACGACCTCAACGACGGGCCGACCACCCTGCACGAGCTCATCGATGTCACCGTCGTAGTCGAGGATGTCGAGCAGGCCCTCGATGTAGTCCGCGGCGATCTCGCTCTGCCGGAAGAGTTCGGCCTCGCTTGGCTCCTCGTCGACCTCCCCGTCGTCCTCCGCGTCCTCGTCATCCTCCCCGTCGTCATACTCCGCCGCGTCACCCTGCGGCTCGTCCTCGTCGACGCCGGCATCGCCGTTCGGACCAGCTGACGAGGCGCTTCCCGCTGGATCGGTGGCACCGTTGCTGGATTCACTCGCCGAGCCGCCCGCGGACTCGGCGCGCTCGGTCGCGGCGACCCCCGACGCCGCGTCGAGGTCGTTCGGGGAGTTCGTCCTGTCGGTCATACGGTCTTCTCCGGAAGATATCGGGGCACCCCGCGGCGCCATTGCGACTCGTCCACCACCCAGCGGCGGTGGACGAGGACGACTTCAAGTCCACACCGATGTGACGATCGGTCGGCCGCCCCGGCAGGAGCACCCGAGGCGAGGCAGGGACGGCCCAGCGACCGCGCATTCTGCCGTGATTGTCGCCTATCGGGAATGGCTTCCGTGCCTCGACGTACCGATCACCACCCCGACCGGAGGCAATCTCCGCCCGTACCCGGCGCGATCAGCGCCGAGAGCCGCCCTTCTTGCTGCCCTTTCGGGATCCCGCACCCTTGCGCTGCCCGCCCGAGCGCTGGCCGCCGGTCCGCTGCCCACCGGCCTTCGCCGCGGTGGTCTTCTTGCCAGTGGTCCGCTGGTTACCCGGCTGACGGGTGCCTCCGGATTGCTCGGCATCGGCAGCCTGCGCCCCATCGGGACTCGCCGCCGTTGGCGCAGGACCGCCCGCCCCGTTCACGGAGCCGTCCGCACCACCAGCCTTCGCGCCACCGGTGCCCGCGGTCGGCGGCGCCTGGCGGGCCTTGGGCTGCGGCTTGGCGCCCGGCCGCGGGGCGAGCGAGCGCTGCTGTGCCGTAACAGCAGCCTCCGTCTCGGCCGCCTTCCGCCGGAACAGACCCGTGCGCTGTGGACCGTTCTTGCCTGGGGGCGCCGGCAACCGGATCGGCTCACCGGCGAAGAACCGAGCCACGGCCGATGACCGCATCGTCTCCCGGCTCGACTGGCGGCCGGTCGCGGCCGTCGCGGGCGGGGGGTACTTGTGCAGCACCCAGTACTGCTGACCCAGCGAAACGAGGTTCTGCACGACCCAGTAGATGATCACGCCGATCGGGAAGTACCAGCCCGAGAGCAACAGCGAGATCGGGATGCCGTAGAGCATCAGCTTCTGGATCATCCGCTGCTGCGGGTCCTGCTGCCAGCCGGTCTTGAGAATCATCTGGCGGCTGGTGAGGAACGTCGTGCTCATCATGATGAGCACGAGAAGGCCGGCGACCACCTTCACCGCGACGCCGCTGGCGTTGAGCGTCGCCAGTTCCTGCGCGCCCGCGGAGAAGTGCGCCGGGATCGGCGCGTTGAACAAGCGCGCCACGACCGCGCTGTCGAACTGTTCCTGGTTCCACCCGTACGAGGGCTGGTTGCCCGGCTGCAAGTGACGGAGCACCGTGAACAGGCCGAAGAAGACCGGGATCTGCAGCAGAAGCGGCAGGCAGCCCATCAGCGGATTGACCTTCTCCGACTGATAGAGCTTCACGGTCTCCATACGGAGGGTCTGCGGGTCGCCCTTGTACTTCTCCTGCAGTTCCTTCATCTTCGGCGCGAGCGCCTGCATGGCTCGCTGCGACCGGATCTGCTTGACGAAGAGCGGGAAGAGGATGATCCGGACCGTGATCACGAGGAAGACGATCGCGAGGACCCAGTCCCAGGTCGTGCCCAAGAACGTGCCGTCCGGCAGGATCAGGTCCCACAGATCGTGCCACCGCAGCATGATCCACGAGATGGCCGTGTAGATGGGGTTCATCAGCCAGCCCATTAGGTCAGCTCTCCAGTCGCGTCGTCGCGGCGTCTCGGGTTCCGCGGGGGTGGGACATAGTCAATTCCGCCGGGGTGGAACGGCTGGCAACGCAGCAGCCGCCAGACCGCTAGGCGCAAGCCACGCAGCGGCCCGTGGACCGCGATCGCCGTGAGCGCGTACTCACTGCACGACGGGTAGAACCGGCACCGAGGGGGGAGCGCCGGGCTTATCCAACGACGGTACGCGTGGATCGGCGCCGAGAGGGCCCGCGCCGCCCAGCCAGTGGCCGACGGCACAGCCCCCGGCACGTGCCGGTGATCGTGCTCGGACGTCGGTCGCTGGGCAGCCTGCCTTGCCACGACGTCACCCGCCACGACGTCACTCGCCACGACGTCGTTCGCGCGAAAGACCCACGTCACTGTGGCCGCCTCTCCGGCCCTCGGTTCCGTTGCCGGGCCGCGGCCGCGAGGGCCGCGTCGAGGTCCGCACCAAGCTGGGCGTAGGAGCGCGTTGCGGCATCCGGCAGCGCCCGTACGACCACGTCGGTACCGTCGGGGAGCTGGCCGAGCCGCTCGCACATCAGGTGGCGAAGCCGGCGCCGGACAAGATTGCGAGTCACCGCCTTGCCCACCGACCGCGGCACGATGAAACCGGCGCGCGGAGGCGTGTCGACGGCGTCAGGCGACCGCCGGACATGCACGACGACGCTGCCTCGCCCAGCACGGCGGCCGGTGCGTACGGCGGCGGTGAACTCGCCGCGACGACGCAGACGGTGCCTAACGGCGAGCATGAGACATACCCGTGGCTCAGGCCGACAGTCGCGTGCGCCCCTTGGCGCGACGAGCGGCGATGATGGCCCGACCAGCGCGGGTGCGCATGCGCAGCCGGAAGCCGTGGGTCTTCGCGCGCCGACGGTTGTTCGGCTGGAACGTGCGCTTGCTCACTGTCTCTGCCTTCCGTGCTTGTTCGCTACACCATTGTTCCGCCGCCAAGGGTCCCGCCGGCGGTCAGCGCAACCTGACCGGCGGACACCGCCGCATCGGCGCACGCGACGGCCTCCACCACGCACCCACGCAGGGCGCGTTGACCGGACAAGGGTACCCGCCGCCGCTTTGTCCGAACAAACCGCCCACATCCGCTGGCGCGGCTTGCCGACCCCGGCTGGTCTGCCGTCACGACCCGCGAAGAAACCGGTTACGACCTGCGAAGGCACCAATCACGGCCCGCGAAAGCACCAACTACGGAGCGGTTGGGGACTCCGAAAGCCGTGACCACCTGACCGGACAGCGGTTGAGCGGATGTGGACAACGCTGTTAGCGTGCCCCGTTGCGGACCGATGCGGACTGAGACAGTGACAAAACGTCTAAAACCTCGTCTCAGGCCCGTATCAGGTATGCACGGTACAAGCCGTACAAGTCTGCCCGAGTGGCCCATACCAGGCCACCGTTCGGTGGATACACAGGCTGTGGACAACCCTGTGGACGGCAGGGGATGTCGGGGGAGGAAGCCACACGCCGGTGCTGAGCGGGCCGTTCGCGCCAGGCGCGCGGGCGAGACAACAGGGTGGGGACGGCGACGGTGACGGACACGGTTGACTACGCCGCGGTGTGGAGCGCCGCGACGGACCTCCTCAACGACGAGATCATCTCGCAGCAGCGCAAGGCGTACCTGCGTTTGACCACCCTCCGCGCGATCGTCGACGACACCGCGCTGCTCGCCGTGCCGGATGCCTTCACACGGGACGTGATCGAGTCACAGCTGCGCCCCGCGATCACCGAGGCACTGTCCCGACATCTTGGCCGCGCGGTCCAGGTGGCCGTCACGGTTCGGCCGCCCGAGCCAGGCGCCCGGGACGCGCTGACCGGACCGACCGCCGCGGTCGCGATCGTGCCGGCGCCCCGACCCGCGAACGCCTCGCTGGCCCGCGGCGGAGATGGACAACCGGCAACCGGCCCGTCGGAGAGCGGACCCGGCCGCGTTCTCAGCGACGGCGGCTCGGCCAACCGGCCGGCGTCGACGAGCCACCGCCCGGACCGGCCACGCCCAACCAGCGACGGCAACCGGCTCAACCCGAAGTACACCTTCGAGACCTTCGTCATCGGCTCGTCGAACCGGTTCGCGCACGCGGCCGCCGTGGCGGTCGCCGAGTCACCGGCACGCGCGTACAACCCGCTGTTCGTCTACGGCGGTTCCGGTCTCGGTAAGGCACACCTGCTGCCCGCGATCGG
>Ga0079224_100004235_pt1 | contig 18457 bp, 15 predicted proteins | sample Stecom2015_FD_80414 | JGI IMG/M metagenome (GOLD analysis project Ga0079224, IMG submission 80414) | Agricultural soil microbial communities from Utah to study Nitrogen management - Steer compost 2015 | ecosystem: Environmental > Terrestrial > Soil > Agricultural land | place: USA: Utah... | reverse complement strand
GGCCTCTCCGGGAAGAACTACGGACGCGTCGTCTACGAGGCGCTGCAAGGCGGCCTCGACTTCACGAAGGACGACGAGAACATCAACTCGCAACCCTTCATGCATTGGCGCGACCGGTTCTTGTACTGCATGGAAGCCGTGAATCGTGCGCAAGCCGCGACAGGCGAAGTGAAGGGCCACTATCTGAACGTCACGGCCGCGACGATGGAGGACATGTACGAGCGCGCGGAATTCGCGAAAGAGCTCGGTTCGGTGATCGTGATGATCGACCTCGTCATCGGCTACACCGCCATTCAATCGATGTCGAAGTGGGCACGTAAGAACGACATGCTGCTGCACCTTCATCGCGCGGGGCACGGGACGTACACGCGCCAGAAGACGCACGGCATCTCCTTCCGCGTGATCTCGAAGTGGATGCGGCTCGCAGGCGTCGACCATCTCCATGCCGGCACCGTCGTCGGCAAGCTCGAGGGCGATCCGAACACCGTGCAGGGCTACTACAACGTGCTGCGCGAGCCCAGAAATCCCGTGGATCTGCAGCGCGGCATCTTCTTCGAGCAGGACTGGGGCGGGTTACACGGCGTGATGCCGGTCGCATCGGGCGGCATTCACGCGGGTCAGATGCACCAGCTTCTCACCTATCTCGGCGAAGACTGCGTGCTGCAGTTCGGCGGCGGCACGATCGGACATCCGATGGGGATCGCGGCGGGCGCGACCGCGAATCGCGTCGCGCTCGAAGCCATGGTGCTCGCGCGCAACGAAGGACGCGACATCTGGAACGAGGGTCCGGACATCCTCGCGAACGCTGCGCGTCACTGCACGCCGCTGCAAGCGGCTCTCGATACCTGGCGCGACGTGACGTTCGACTACGCGAGCACCGACACGCCGGATTTCGTCCCGACTTCGACAGCGGCTTGAGGAGAACAGCGATGCGCTTGACGCAAGGTACTTTTTCGTTCCTGCCCGATCTGACCGACGAGCAAATTCGCGCGCAGATCGAGTACTGCCTGCAGAAGGACTGGGCGGTCTCGATCGAGTACACGGACGATCCGCACCCGCGAAACACCTATTGGGAGATGTTCGGCAACCCGATGTTCGACCTGAAGGACGCCGCCGGCATCCTCAAAGAGATCAACGCGTGCCGCGCGACTTTTCCGAACCGCTACATCAAGGTGAATGCCTTCGATGCGACGCGCGGCGTCGAGTCGCTGAGGCTGTCGTTCCTCGTCGCGCGGCCGAAGCACGAGCCCGGCTTCACGCTCATGCGTGAAGAAGGACCGGGACGTCAGATCCGCTACACCGTGCGTTCGTATGCCACCGAACGTCCGGAAGGCGAACGTTACTGAGGCACACGATGAACGCACTGACTCACGACCTCGCACGATCCGACGAGTCGGCGACGTTCGATCTCGACGCTGCCTTCAAGAGCTCGCGCGTCGCCGAAGTGCTGGATGAGCTCGACCGCGAGCTCGTCGGACTCGTGCCGGTCAAGAGCCGGGTTCGCGACATCTGCGCGTTGCTCCTCATCGACACCCTGCGCAAGCAAGCCGGTCTCAGCACAGGGCCGCCGTCGCTGCACATGAATTTCACCGGAAATCCGGGCACGGGCAAGACGACGGTCGCGCTGCGCATGGCGCAGATCCTGCATCGCGTGGGTTACGTGCGCAAAGGGCATCTCGTTGCGGTCACTCGCGACGATCTCGTCGGCCAATACATCGGTCACACCGCGCCGAAGACGAGAGAAGTCTTGAAGCGCGCAATGGGCGGCGTGCTGTTCATCGACGAGGCGTACTACTTGTATCGCCCGGAGAACGAGCGCGACTACGGCCAGGAGGCCATCGAGATTCTGCTGCAGGAGATGGAGAACAGTCGCGAGGACCTCGTCGTCATCCTGGCCGGCTACAAGGATCGGATGGATCGCTTCTTTCGCAGCAATCCCGGACTGTCGTCGCGCATCGCGCATCACATCGACTTTCCGGACTACACGGACGAGGAGCTGTACGCCATCGCCCAGCTCATGCTGGACCAGATGCAGTATCGGCTGAGCGACGAAGCGCGCGCGACGCTGCGCGAGTACATCGCGCTGCGCCGCTCGCAACCTCACTTCGCGAACGCGCGCTCCATTCGCAATGCGCTCGATCGTGCTCGCTTGCGGCAGGCAAGCCGCTTGTTCGCCAAAGGCGCGACGCTCGCCCGCGAGGAGCTGGTGACGATCGAAGCGGCCGATCTGCGCGCAAGTCGAGTGTTCACCGGGGGGACTCTCACATGAAGCACACGCCGAAGACGCTGACGCAATTCCTGATCGAGGAGCGCCGCCGCCACGCCGACACCGATGCCGACTTCATCTCGCTCGTGAACGACGTGCGCCTCGCCTGCAAACGCATTGCGGTGCTAATCGCGCGAGGAGCGCTCTCGGGCGCGCTCGGGCAAGCGGACTCGACAAACGTGCACGGCGAAACCCAAGCGCGGCTCGACGTGCTCGCAAACGACATTTTCGTGCGGACGACGGAATGGGGCGGGCAGCTCGCGGGCATGGTGTCCGAAGAGATGACGACCCCCTACTCCATTCCCACCGAGTATCCTCGCGGCCGCTACTTGCTGCTGTTCGATCCGCTCGACGGCTCATCCAACGTCGACGTCAACGTCGCGGTCGGGAGCATCTTCTCCATCCTTCGCTGTCCCGGCGGCGCGTGCGAGCCGCTCGAGACCGACTTCCTGCAGCCGGGGAGCGCGCAAGTGTGCGCGGGGTACGCGATTTACGGCCCGTCCACGATGCTCGTGCTCACGACCGGCCGCGGCGTGCACGGCTTTACGCTCGATCGCGAAGTCGGCGAGTTCCTGCTCACGCATCCCGATCTCACGATTCCTGAGACGACCTCGGAGTTCGCGATCAACGCGTCGAACTCGCGTCATTGGGAAACGCCGATCAAGCGCTACGTCAGCGAGTGCCAAGCGGGCGCCGCCGGTCCACGAGGCCGAGACTTCAACATGCGCTGGATCGCATCGCTCGTCGCCGAGACGCATCGGATTCTGATGCGTGGCGGTGTCTTCATGTATCCGCGGGACCGCAAGGATCTCACGCGCGCGGGCCGGTTGCGCCTCCTGTACGAGGCGAATCCGATCGGATTCATCGTCGAGCAAGCGGGAGGCCGTGCGAGCACCGGCCGCGAGCCGCTGATCGAGGTCACGCCGAGCAGCCTGCACGAACGCATCGGTCTCATCTTCGGCGCGCGTGCGGAGGTCGAGCGGATCGAGGGCTACTACCGCGAGTACAACGATTTCGAGTTCGATGCGCCGCTGTTCGGCGAGCGCACGTTGTTCAGGAGGCCCGCCTGATGTCCGCCATGCACCCCATCATTGCCGTGACCGGCTCCTCGGGCGCGGGCACGACGTCCGTGATGCGCACGTTCGAGCAGATCTTCCGCCGCGAAGGGATCGAAGCCGCATTCGTCGAGGGCGACAGCTTTCATCGGTACGATCGCGTCGCGATGAAGCAGAAGATGGCCGAGGCGCTCGCCCGGGGCGACACCAATTTCAGTCACTTCGGCCCCGACGCGAATCTGCTGGAGGAGCTCGAGGGCTTGTTTCGCAGCTACGGCGAAACCGGACAAGGGCGGCGGCGGCACTATCTACACGATGAGCAAGAAGCCCAGCGCTATGGGCAAGCACCCGGCACGTTCACCGAGTGGGAGCCGCTCCCTCCCGATACGGATCTCCTATTCTACGAAGGCCTTCACGGCGCGATGGTCTGCGACGGGATCGATATCGCACGCCATGTGGATCTCCTGATAGGCGTCGTTCCTGTGATCAACCTCGAATGGATTCAGAAGCTGCATCGAGACAAGTCGACGCGAGGCTACTCGGCCGAAGCGATCACCGATACGATCTTGCGGCGGATGCACGATTACGTGCATTACGTGTGTCCACAGTTCTCTCGCACGCATATCAACTTTCAGCGCGTGCCGGTTGTCGACACCTCGAACCCGTTCATCGCCCGTTTCATCCCGACGCCCGACGAGTCGTACCTGGTCATTCGCTTTGCGCGGCCGCACGGCATCGATTTCCCGTACTTGCTGTCGATGCTGCACGGCTCGTTCATGTCGCGCGCGAACACGATCGTGTGTCCGGGCGGAAAGATGGATCTCGCGATGCAGCTCATTTTCACGCCGATGATCCTGAGGCTCATCGAACGGCGTAAGGAGGCACTCGGGCGCAAGAAGAGTCAGAGCCGTGTCGTCCCCACACCGTCGCTTCCGCTCGACTCTGTACCGGAGCTTACGGAGGTACCTGGATGATTCGCGCGATCGCCTTCGACTTGGACGGGACGCTGATCGACACGGCACCGGACATGGGCGCCTCGATGAACGACGTCTTGAGCATGATCGGCTATCGCACGCTGCCGCCCGCGTTCGTACCGCGCCTGATCGGCGGCGGCATCTCGAGCTTCGTCGAGCGCGCGCTCACCGTCAGCACGGGCGAGGCATCACTCACGCCCGCGGTTCGAGCCGGCGCCGAAGCGGTTTTTCGCAAGCTCTACGTCCAGCATCTCTTCGAGCGGAGCTCGGTGTTCCCCGGCGTTCGACATACGCTTGGCGCGCTGTCGGCAAGCGGTGCAACGCTCTTTTGCGTCACGAACAAAGAGTCGACCTTCGCGCTGCGGCTGCTCGAAGCCGCCGACTTGAGTCACTACTTCCGCCACACGCTCTGCGCCGATCTCGCGGAAGATCGCAAGCCGAGCCCGAACTTGCTCCTCGCCGCGTGCAAACGGGCCGAGATCGACCCCGATGAGCTCGTCTATGTCGGCGACTCGCGCTGCGACATCATCGCCGCGCGCGCAGCCGGCTGCCGTGTCGTCTCGGTCACGTATGGCTACAACCGTCCCGATACGCTCGAAGCGCTCTGTCCGGACGAGCTGATAGACAACCTCGCGGAGCTGTGCGCGTTCGTCGGCCCACCGCCCCGCGACGTATATACTCAACAGTCGATTTAGGCGTACTCTCACCAAGCACGCAAGATTCTCTCGCGACTCTTCCCTCGGCGTCCTCTGCGTGCTTGGCGAGAGTTTTCTTGCTAACTCGCTGCGCGCTGACGCTCGTGGCGGCCCTCTTGCACTTCCTCGATGATCTTCGCGACGAAGGCATCGAGGTCGTTCGGATTGCGGCTCGTCACGATCCCGCCGTCCGCAACGACCTCTTTGTCGACCCACTTGCCGCCCGCGTTCTTTACGTCGGTCTTGATCGAGTGATACGAGGTCACGTTCCGGCCTCTCACGGCATCCAATTCAACGAGCAACCACGGCGCATGGCAGATCGCCGCGACGACTTTGCCGCTGTCGAGGAACGCTCTTATCATCTTCAATGCTTGCTCATTGACGCGCAGCAGGTCGGGGTTGATCTGACCGCCGGGCAGCACGATCGCGTCGTAGTCGTCGGCACTGACTTGATCCAGGGTCTTGTCGACCTGCACGGTCTCGCCCCAATCCTTGTGTTTCCAGCCGCGTATCGTTCCAGCCTCCGGGCTCACCACATCGACTCGCGCACCTGCTTCCTTCAGCTTGCGCTGCGGGACGAGCAGCTCCGATTCCTCGAAGCCGTGTGTTGCGAGAATCATGATGTTCGCATTGCGAATTTCAGGCATGACGCACCTCCTTCGTTCCAAAGAGTGTTAAGCCTTTCCGTGCGATGGAGTTCCGCGAGCCTGCCGCCATCCTTCCCGCTACGGATTCCACCGATGCGTCGTCCGAAGAAGCCTTCGAGGCGCGCTCTTCGGCAACCTCGTCGCGAGAACGTCGCCGGCGAGGGAAACTCTGCAGCCGTACCAAGCGTCCTCTTCTTCGGAGTTCGACGCACGGCGGGTGCGACGCCAGTTGCCTTGAGAATCGGTCTTATTGCGAGACCACCGAGCCGTTCGTATGCTGTTTTCCGTGCGATACCGACTTTCGTCCTCCCTGCTGTCGCTCCTCTGCCTTGCGCCAGTCGCGAGCCACGCCACGGTCGTTCATCGAGTACACATCGAAGGCGAAGGACATCCCACGGTCATCTTCGAGAACGGCCTCGGCGACACGCTCAAAGTCTGGGAGCAGGTTCAAAGCGCGATTGCCGACGATTGCACCCAAACCTTGAGCTATAACCGCGCGGGCTACGAAGGCAGCGACCCGGCGCGCAACGCACGCGACGCCGAAACGATCGTCGCGGAGCTTCGCAGCGAGCTGCGCAGTCGCGGCATCGAGCCTCCTTACGTGCTGGTCGGCCACTCGCTCGGAGGTCTCTACATGCAGTATTTCGCCCGTCAGTACGCCGACGAGATCGCTGGGCTCGTGCTGGTCGATTCGACGCATTGGAACCAACGACTTCTGCTCGGCGCGCCGACCTCGCGTGCCGACAGGCGCGGGCGCGTCGTGCTCTTCATGGATTTCACGGCACGGCGCGAGCTCAACGACAGCGCCTCTGCGGGCGAGCAAGTTCACACGAGCCCGGCTCCGGGCGGATTCCCGACGATCGTGCTCTCGAGCACGGGCGTGTTCTTGGGCGAGACGCCCGCACGGCGTGCAGAAGCGGCACGACTGCAGGAGGACATCGCGGCGAGCTTCCCCGGTGCGCGCCACGTTCGGGTCGAAGGCAGCGGACACTACATCCAAAGAGAACGCCCCGATGTCGTGATCGAGTCGGTCCGTACACTCGCTGGCTGCCAACGCCCGACGACCGATCCCCCGTCCCAAGAAGATCTCACGCGAAGCTCGCCAAGGTAAGACAAGAACAAGACAAAATACTCTCGCAGAGACGCGGAGACGCAGAGGTAAGAGGAGAAGATTTTCTGCGTTTCCGCGTCTCTGCGAGAGAATCTTGTTTGCTTACCTTGGCGTGCTTCTTCTTACTTGGCTTCCTCGCTGACTGCCGCATCCGCCGCGGGCGCGGGGCGAGTGGCGCCCATCAGGCGATCGAGCATGCGGCTCACGTACTGCGGCGAACGCGTGTTGCGCGCGATGACCGAGTACACCGCGGGCACCGCGAAGAGCGTCAGGAAGACCGAGACGATCGTGCCGTAGAACACGACGACGCCGATCGGCTGACGTTGCTCGGCGCCGGCACCCGACGCGAACAACAGCGGCAGCGCGCCGATTGCGGTGCAGAAGCTCGTCATCAGCACCGGACGCAAGCGCGTCTCCGCCGCCTTGACGATGGCTTCTGAGAATTCGACGCCGCGATCGCGGAGCTGATTTGCGAACTCGACGATCAAGACTCCGTTCTTCGCCGCGATACCGATCAGCATGATCACCGCGATCTGGCTGAAGATGTTGATCGTCATCCCATACAGCTTCAATCCGAACACCGCACCGAGCAGCGCGAGCGGCACCGTCACCATGATGATGATCGGATGAACGAAGCTCTCGAACTGCGCCGCCAGCACGAGGAACACGATCGCGAGCGCGAAGAAGAACGTGAAGTACATTTGCTGGCCGGTGCGCGTGTACTCGCCCGCTTCGCCGTCCCACATGAGCGTCGCTTCGGCCGGCAGCTCTCGGGCAACGGTCTCTTCGAACCACTTCACCGCCTCGCCGAGCGTGTAGCCCTCCGCCAAATCCGCCGATATCTCGATCGCGCGCAGGCGGTTGAAGCGAGCGAGCTCGATGGCACCCGCCGTCTCCTCGATTCGCACGACGTTCGCGAGCGGCACGAGCGCTTCGCCGCGCGAGGAGCGTACGTGAATGTTCGTGAGATCCGTGATCGTCTCGCGCGTTTCGTCCCGCCCTTGCAAGATCACGTTGTACTCGCGACCTCGATCGACGTAGGTCGTCACGATGCGCGAGCCGAGAATCGTCTCGAGCGTGCGCCCGACCGTCTGCAGCGAGACGCCGAGCTCTGCGGCGCGATTGCGATCGACGGCCACCCGGATCTGCGGCTTGCGCTCCTTGTAGCTCGTATCGACGTTTTGCAGGCCGGGATTCGAGCGCGCCAGCTCGAGAATGTGATTCGACCACCGCGCGATGGTCTCGTAGTCCGGCCCGCCGATATTCGCTTGCACCGGCGCCCCGAAGCCGCGTCGTCCAAGGCTGCTCGGCTGGCCGGCAAATGCGCGCACGCCCGGCATCTTGCGCACTTCTGCGAGCAGCGTTTGCGTGATCTCGCGCGCCGAGCGCTCGCGTTCGCTCCAGTCCTTCAAGACCACGATCGCGCGAGCGGTGTTGACATCGCCGGTGCGCGTACCGCCGCCGTAGGCGGGTATTCGGATCATCACACGTTCGATGTCGTCGCTGCGGTCCATCTCCCGCATGATGATCTCCTCCATCTGCCGCGCCTGACGATCCATGTAGTCGAAGCTCGATCCCTCTGGACCTTCGATCGTGAGAAAGACGCGACCGACGTCCGCGGCGGGCGCGAACTCCGCGGGCACCGTCACGAACGTGAGGGCGCCGAGCGCGACGAGCACGCCGACGGCGCCGATCACGAGCCACGGGCGCCGTATGAACGAGCGCAAGCGCCCGTCGTACAACTGCGCGGCGCGTTTGAAGAATCGATCCACCGCGAGCGCGACTCGATTACGCTCCGTGGCGCTTTCCGGCAGCTTCGATGCCATCATCGGCGTCAACGTGAGTGCCACGAGCGCCGAGAACAGCACGGCGGCCGCGAGCGTGAAACCGAACTCGCTGAAAAGCCGGCCGAGGTCACCCGGCAGGAACGAAATAGGCACGAATACCGCCGCGAGCGTCAGCGTCGTCGCGATGACGGCGAAGCCGATTTCATGACTGCCGGTCACTGCCGCAACGAGCGGCGGCTCGCCGAGCTCGGCGCGGCGATGGATGTTTTCGAGCACGACGATCGCATCGTCGACGACCAAGCCGATCGCAAGCACGAGACCGAGGAGCGTCAAGACGTTCACGGAATAGCCCATCGCGTACATGACCGTGAACGAAGCGACGATCGACACGGGAATCGTGACGGCCGGGATCAGCGTCGCGCGGAAGCTGCCGAGGAAGGCGTAGATGACGAAGAGCACGCCGGTGAGCGCGAAGCCCACGGCGAGCATGACCTCCTTGAGCGCCGCTTCGATCGCAACCGCGTTGTCGACCGCGGCGTTCAGCACGGCGCCCGGCGGCAAGCTCTCCTGAATGCGGTCGATCTCCGCGCGCACGCCGTGCACGATATCGAGCGTATTCGCCTTCGACTGCGCCTCGACGACGAGCGAAATGCCCATCGCCCCGTTATACCGCGTATACGTTCGATCGTTCTCCGCCGCGAGCTGCACGCTCGCGACTTCGCCGAGCCGCACCAAGTGTCCGTCCGCGCCGCGCGCAATCACGAGCTCGCGAAAGTCCTGCTCGGTCTCGAGCCCGACGATCGTGCGCAGCGAGAATTCGCGCGTCCGCGATTCGATGCGCCCCGCGGGCAACTCGACGTTCTCTCGTCGCAGCGCATCCTCGATGTCCGTCACGGTGAGTTGGCGTGCGGCGAGCGCTTGTCTGTCGATCCAAATGCGCATCGCAGGTCGACGCGCGCCGCCGATGCTCACGCGCGCGACGCCGGGCACGGTCGACAAGCGATCGATGAGATTGCGCTCGGCATAATCGGTGATCTCCAGCATCGACATGGCGTCGGAGCTGAAGCTGATGAACATCACGGGATCGGCACTCGCATCCGCCTTGATGATCTCGGGCGGATCCGCTTCCTCGGGCAAGTCATTGAGAATGCGCGACACCCGGTCGCGCACGTCGTTCGCCGCCGAGTCGATGTTACGGCTCACGTCGAACTCGATGCGTACTTGCGAGCGCTCGTCCTCGCTTTCCGATTCGATCTTGAGGATCCCTTCGATACCCGCGATCGAATCCTCGACGACTTGCGTGATCTTCGTTTCGATGACGGGAGCCGATGCGCCGACGTAGCGCGTCGTCACCGACACGACCGGCCGATCGATATCCGGGTACTCGCGAATCGGCAGCCGCTCGAGCGAGACGAGCCCGAAAATCAGCAGCAGCAGACTGATGACGGTCGCGAATACCGGGCGTCGTACCGAAATCTCAGAGATTCGCATGACCGGTGCTCGTCAACTGCTCGGTGCGGGCTCGCTCAGCTCGGCTTGCACGCGGCTGCCGTCGCGCACGTTCTGCGTGCCTTCGATGATGACGTGCTCGTGCTCTCGCAGCCCCTCCACGATCTCGACCTCGCCGGGCCGCCGCTTGCCCGTGCGCACCTCGCGCCGCTCGACGACGTCGTCGCGGACGACGAAGACGAATGTCTTGCCCTGCTCCGGCACGATTGCGGCCTCGGGTACGAGCAATGTCGGCTCCGGCTTGCCGTATAAGGTCACGGTCATGAACATGCCGGGACGCAGCAAACCGTCGTCGTTCGGGATCTCCGCTCTCACCACGATCGAGCGCGTGACCGGGTCGACGCGCGAGTTGATGTTCGAAACGGTGCCTTTGAACTCGCGGTCCGGCAGGCCGGCCGTGCGGGCCGAAACCTCGAGACCGCGCTCGAGCACATAGAGGTATGTCTCGGGTACGGTGAAATCGAGGTGGATGACCGAGGAATCGTCCAGCGTCGTGATGACCGTTCCGGGGTTGACGAGACTGCCGACGCTCACGCGACGAAAGCCCGTGCGCCCATCGAAACTCGCGCGGATCACCGTATCGTCGAGGCGCGCCTTTGCCGCGCTGACCCGCGCGCGGTTGGCCTTGAGCGTCGCCTCGATCGTGTCGAGCTGCGAGATCGAAAGGGCTTGCTGCGTGAAGAGGTCCTGCCCCCGCCTGAACTGATTCTCGCTATCGGCCAGCGCCGCTTGCGCTTCCTCGAGCTCCGCTCTTGCCTCGGCGCTGTCGAGCTCGACCAACACGTCTCCCTTGCGCACGAGATCGCCCTCTTTGAAACGGATCGCGACGACCGTGTTCGTCGTCTTCGAGGTTACGTCGACGGATTCGCGGGCGCGCGCCGTACCGACCGCTTCGATCTGGATGCCGAGCGGACGCACCACGGCGACGGCCGTGACGACCGGGATGCGGGGGGCCTCAGCGGATACGCCGCCGGGCTCATCCATCGGTCCGGAACATGCCGCAAGCGACAGAAGGGTACAGAGAATGAGGACTCGGAACGAGGCACGGGAACGGCATGTCGGGTGGATCATCCTCGAATGCTAGCGCGACTCGGCGTGAAACGTTCGACCGAGAGGCCCCGGACACGTTTCTTGACTCGGAAAAAGGGCCTGACCGGACCGGACGGCCGGCGGCGTCGGATGAGAATCGAGGGAGGGCTGAATGCCTGAGCGGCTCGGCGACGCTCATCAAAAAAGGAATCGGACGACGCGGAGGCGTCGTCCGACCGAAGCGGAGATCACTCCTCAGGATGCGTCCTTGCGGTGGTCGGTCTCCTCTCAACCCCCTTGAGCGCCCATCCTCGACGGCGTCGACTGCGCAACGCGGATGCGCGCGCCCTTGACGACCATCGCGACGAGCTCGCCCTGTCGATTCATCTCGCAGGTAGCCGACGCGTACTCCTTACCGCTGCGCTTGCCTTTCGCGCTCACTTTGATGGGCGCGCGACGGCTCGAGGTCCATTGCCGGTGACCGGTATCGCGCTTCACGACTTCGATCTTGTGACCTTGCGGAAGCTGCTCCGCGACGAATGCCTGAATGCACGTATCCATCGCGTCCTGCTTCGCCTGCGAAGCGACCGGCATCACGGCGATGAGCGCGCACGAACCCAAAAGTAGAAAACGTTTACCGAACATCATCATCGTCTCCTTGCTGCTGTAATTGCCCCAAAGTACAGGTGCCTCGCGGTGCAAACCTCGGTGCGTCCTGGTTGGCGGGCAATTTAGAGGTGCCGCGTGAATGCGCCGGCGCAGCTCGCGTGAAACGATCGTGAAGAAAACTGTCGCGTTCACGCCCCTCTCGACGAATTTTCCGTTTGCGGGATGAGGCTGAGGCGTTACCCTCGCCCTAGGCAATCAAGGACGCCTTCTTACAATGACTCATGCATTTGCGTTTCGCGCCCGGACCTTGCTGCGCGCAGCGTCGCTCGCACTCGCGCTGGCGGGCGTGCTGCTCCTCACTGCGGATCGCTCCCAGGCCGCGCAAAGCGGCAACGAGGGCGAAGCGAAAGTGAGGCTGCTCGTTCTGGATCTCGAGATCATCGGAGACTTGAGCGACCCCGGCCTCGCGGAGGTACACGCCGTGCGCTTGCGCAAAGTGAGCGAGCAGCTTCGCAGCGAGCTCGCGCAAATACCGACCTACGAGATCGTCGATGCCGCACCTGCCGCGGAGCTGATCGAGAGGCTGCGCGGCACTCAGTACCTCCACAAATGCAACGGGTGCGAGATCGACATCGCAGTCGAGCTCGACGCTGACCAGGTCATGGTCGCGTGGATCCACCGCGTCAGCCAGCTGATCCTCTCCCTCACGTACGAGATTCGGGAAGTGCCGAGCGGGCGGCCCCTCAGACGGAAATCGTTCGATTTCAGGGGCGACAACGATGCCGGCTGGTCGCGGGCCGTAAGCTACATGGCACGCGATCTCGCGAGCGCGCAGCACTAGGTGGCCGCGCGCCGCGCCGGTCGGTATGTGCGGATTGCTTTCGCGGACCGCGTGCGTTGACCTTGCCCGTAAGGAGGGTTTTCCATGCTGCGCGTCCGACACCTGCTCTCCCAGAAAGACCCCCATCTCTGGTCGATCGAACCCGAAGATCCCGTCATTAAGGCGATTCAGCTGATGGCGGACAAATACATCGGCGCGCTGCCCGTCGTACAAGCCGACGAGCTGGTGGGCATCGTTTCCGAGCGTGATTACGCCCGCAAGGTCATCCTGCTCGGCCGCTCGAGCGCGGACACGCCGGTGTGGCAGATCATGAGCTCGCCTGTCACAACCGTGTCGCCGGACGAGGACGTTCATCGGTGTATGGAGATCATGACTGAGCGACGGATCCGCCATCTCCCCGTCGTGGAGCGGGGTCAGTTGATCGGGATCATCTCCATCGGCGACCTCGTGAAAGCAGTCATCGACGAGCAGCAGCAGACCATCGATCAGCTGGAACGCTATATCGCGGGCTGATCCGGTCAGGTTGACAGTTGACGGTGACTGTTGACGGTCAGAAGGGAGGGGCTTCCTCCTCCGTGAACGTCAACGGTCAACCCTCAGCTTCCCATTCTTCGCCATCTCCGCAACATCGCAGAGCCCATCCCAGGGCCCGCTACAGCTTGTGTTAAGCTTCGCGGCGTACGATCGCAGCACCCTCGCTTGCGTGGGGAAATACAGCACTCGACCGGCCTCGAAAAAGCGAGGAAATCGCCCAGCAGGCGGCTGAGCTCAGGCGGAACAAGGGGCAGCGACTGCATCGACACCTCGTCGAAACGTTCGGTCGAGACCAGCATCCGCCGGTTCGCGAGATCGTTGGTCGCCACAGATTGAAGGTAACAAAAGTGCATCATGTGTTCGGTGCGCGCCGTGTAGCGGGCGTGTTGTCGATTTTTTTGTTGTCCGCGTGCAGCAGCAGCGGTGACGGCGGCGACGACGGGCGGTCCACGCAGACGAGCGTGTCCGCCGATTCGATCAGCTTCACGGCCGATGCGCCGGATGCAGCGACGCCCGCTGCGCAGACGATCACGGCGACCTTCGGCGACAGCGTCGCCCATCTCGCGGTCATCCATACGGGCGTAGGCATCGCCAATGTCACGTCCACGGTTTCCGGCAGGACGGCACAGATCACGGTCGAGCCGGAATCTCCCGCAACGCTCGGTTCGGGCGTCTTTAGCGGCAACATCGCCGTGACCGGCTATTTCTGCGCGGACGCCGCTTGCACGTCGCTTGCCGCGGGCAATACGCAACGAATCACCATCAACTATCAGATCTCGCCTGTCATTCTCTCGATCGCGCCGTACGTCGGTACGGCAAATGTCGCCAACACGGCCATCATTCGCGGAGTTGGATTTGCAGCGTTCCCCACGCAAGGCGTGCGCTTCAACGACACGCAAGCGACGGAGTTCGTGCTGCTTAGCGATCAAGAGCTCCGAGTGAACTACCCCGCACTGCCCGCGGGAACGTACGAAGTGCAGGTGGACAGCTCCGCACATCAAGGCTCCCTGCAATCTCAGGCGACGCTCGTCGTCGTCGAGCCGACCGACTACCCGGCGCAGGCGCTGGCCTATCCGGTCGCCGGACCCTCGGTGCGCGAGCTGCTCTACGACGCCGAGCGCCGCGCGATCCTTCTCGCCACGGATGCGAGTGGCGGAACCCTCATCCGTTACGCACACGATGGGGCCGCTTGGTCGGCGCCATCGACCGCCGCGTTGGCTGATCTGCAGGATATGGCGTTGTCTACGCGCGGGGATCGTATCCTCGCCCTCACGGGAACTGCCCTCGTACCGGTCGACCCGGTCAGCCTTGCCGCCGACGAACCGCTCGCAGCGCCTTCGCTACCGAGCGGTACATCCCTTAAGGGCTTGGCCGTGACGAACGACGATCGCGCGCTCATCACGACCGGCCGAGCGGAATCGGAGAACTCACCGCTCTACCTCTACTCCGGACGACAGGGCACGCTCGCGCAGCTCGACGTGGTGATGAACAACGCGACGCCCGCCGCGGCGGGGGTAGGTACGCCGCTGGTTTTCATTCAAGGCACGTCGGAAACGACGACGGCGCCGGTCGTCTTACTGTTCAACGTTTCCAGCGCTCAGTTCGACACGACGCCCGTGAGGTTGACGCAGAACGCGGTACCCCCGGTCGTAAACCGCACCGGCTCACGCGCCATACTCAATGGCACGAACGTTTATGGAGCCGGTTTCTCGCTCTTCGGGACGCTGCCCTCCACGTCCGTCGCCGCGACGCTCAATGCCGACGGAAGCCGCGCCTACACGTACGATTCGGATGCCGGCGCGCTGCGGGTATTCGACATCTCCGAGTCTCAGAACGGCGGCGCTTACTCCGCGCTCGGCAGCCCCATCGCATTGGCCGGAGATCCGGGAGCGAATCCTCGAATGACGATCAGCCCCGACGGCAACACGTTGTTCATCGCCGGCAGCACGCAATTGATCGTGCAGCCGACGCCCGATCTGTGAGCTCACGCACCATGACATCGAGAACCTCTACCGCCGTTGCATCGCTCAGCGCTCTGCTGCTCGCGTCATGGAGCGTGACGACGGCCGCCCAAACGCGCGCCGTCGATACGCTCAACTTCGAGGCCGGCGTCGAGAGCATCGACAGCGACACGTCCGGAAGTACTTCCAACGGCACGTTGGGATTGAACCTACGCGGCACACTGCCGCTCGGCTCGTTCTTCGGTGCGTCGATGGAAGCGGGTTACTCCGAGAGCCGCGTACGGACCCGCGAGGTCGTCGAAAACGAAGATGGCACCTTGTCGGGCATCCGTCCGTCGTGCAATTTCGATCACCTCGGCGGCGAGGTGTCCCTCTTCGCGCGTCGTCCGACCCTCGGACGCATCGGTGTCAGCTACGGCATCGGTCGCCTCGGCTCGGATTGCTCGGAGACCTCATTCTTCCTTCCGCACGGCAAGGATTCGCTCGACAGCGATCGCGTTCGCTTCGACGTCGAGCTCTATTGGCGCAGCTTCACGATCGGCGCATCACACACGACGCTGAGCTTGGACGACGCACCGGAAATCGAAACGACGACGATCACCGGAAGCTGGTATCCGCTCGAGAGCCTGCGGCTATCCCTCTATGGCAGCGATCTATACGAAGAGGATACCTACGGCCTCAGCCTCGAGCACCAGCCGCAGTTCTTGGGCGACGGCTTCGGCGTTCAGCTCAGCTACGCAAAAACGGATGCGGAGCCGGGCACTCGGACGATCACGCTCGGGCTGACCTACTACTTCGGCAAGCGCGTGCCGTTGCTCGTGAGAGATCGGCAGTATCGCTGAGCGCGCAGTGCCAACAGGCGGCGGCAGGCACGTTAGACTGTCTGCATGGACCGTAGAACGCCGATCGCGGTGCTGGCGACACTCGCCCTCTTCTGCTTCTCGAGCGTCCATGCGGAAGAGGCGCGCATCGATCGCCGCGCGCTGGTCACGCGGCACAACCCGAGCTTCACGACGATCGATCCATCTTCGCCGATCATGGTCGGCAACGGCGATATCGCGTTCACGGTCGATATCACCGGTCTGCAAACGTTCGAGTCCGAATACTCGTCGCTCGTACCGCTGATGACCCAGGCTCAGTGGGCGTGGCACAGCTTCCCCAATCCGCGCGGCTACACATTGGAAGATGCGCTCGTACCCATCGACGTGCGCGGCCAAACGCGCCGCTATGCATACCTCGCGGATTGGTCGCAAACCGAGAAACCCGCGATCGCTTGGCTGCGCGAGAATCCTCACCGTTTCTCGCTCGGACGCGTATCCTTGCATCTCCTATCGAAGTCGGGCGCGCCGGCGGCGTTCTCGGACCTCTCCGATACGCACCAGCGGCTCGACATGTGGAGCGGTACGCTGACGAGCCGCTTCACGTTCGAAGGACGCGAGGTCGCCGTCGAGACACGCGTCCATCCGCAGCTCGACATGCTCATCGTGACGTTGACTTCGGAGCTGCTCGAGGAGCGCCGCTTGGCCGTCGACCTCAAGTTCCCCGGCGTCGCCGCGCAGCTCAATCCCAACCCGGCGGATTGGGATCATCCCGACCGACACCGCACGACGATGACCGAGGCGCGGCCGCGCGAAATCGCCTTCGCGCGTGAGCTCGATGCGACGCGCTATTACGTCAGGGCAAGCGCGGATGTAGACATTGCGAGCGCACGCGTCGGTCGACACCACTATCGGCTCACGCCGAAAGCGAAGACGCGCACGCTGACTTATCTCGTGTCGTTCTCGCAGTCAGCGCAGCCGACCACCTTCCCGAGCCCCGCGGAGGCGCGCGACGCCGTCGCGGCGCACTGGGCGCGCTACTGGGAAGGCGGCGGCGCGATCGACCTTTCCGGCAGCACGGATCCGCGTGCGAACGAGCTCGAGCGGCGCATCGTGCAATCGCAGTACTTGATGGCGCTCAACGCGGCCGGCACCGTGCCGCCCCAGGAAGAAGGGCTGTTTTCGAATAGCTGGAACGGCAAGTTCCATCTGGAAATGCATTTGTGGCACGCCGCTCATTTCGCAGCGTGGGGACGCACCGAGCTGCTCGAGCGCAGCATGCCCTGGTATCTCGAACACCTCCCTCGAGCGAAGGAGCGCGCTCGCGCTCAGGGCGTCAAAGGGGCGTGGTGGCCCAAGATGGTCGGGCCGGAGGGCCGCGAAAGCCCGAGCACCGTGAATCCTTTTATCCTGTGGCAGCAGCCGCATCCGATTTATCTCGCCGAGCTCATCTATCGCGATCGACCCACGCGAGAGACGCTGATGCGTTATCGCGATGTCGTGTTCGAGACGGCGGACCTGCTCGCCTCGATCATGCATTTCGACGAGAACCGCGGCGAGTACGTGCTCGGACCGCCGATCATTCCCGCACAAGAAGTCTTCCCGCCGCTCACGACGTTCAACCCGACGTTCGAGCTCGAGTACTACCGCTTCGGCTTGCAGACCGCACAGGCGTGGCGCGAGCGCTTGGGTCTCGGGCGCAATGCCGAATGGGATCGCGTGATCGAAGCGCGCGCTCCTCTTCCGCAGCGCGATGGACTCTATCTCGCCGCCGAATCGTTTCCGGAACAGTGGCAACAAGCTCGTAGCCCTGCCTGCTCGAACGGGCACACCGCGCCCGCGTGTTGGAATCGGGATCATCCATCCTTCCTTGCCGCGCTCGGATTATTGCCCGGCGAGACGGTCGATGCAGCCGCGATGCGCCGAACCTTGCGCGCCGTCGAAGCGCATTGGGATCTGCGTCAAACGTGGGGCTGGGACTTCCCGATGATCGCAATGACAGCGGCGCGTCTCGGCGAGCCCGACAAGGCCATCGATTTTCTGTTCTTCGATGCTAAGAACAATCAGTTCGGCCGAACGGGCATGACGCCTCGCGTCCACCTCGATGCGCACGCCGAGCATGCCGTACCCACGAGCTCGATGAATGTCGGGACGGATGGTCCCGGTTATCGCAGAGCCGCCGAAACGTACTTCCCCTCGAACGGCAGTCTCCTGCTCGCGACCGCGTTGATGGCGGCAGGCTGGGACGGCAGCGAAGGCCATGCGCCCGGCTTTCCGAAGGACGGCAAGTGGGTCGTGAAGGTCGAGGGGATCAAGCCGCTGCCCTGATCAGGAACCATCGTTCCACCCGATTCGTTGCACGCGAATGTATGTAGGAGGAGCTTACCCATGCTGCGCGCATTTCGATCTTTGACCGCGTTGCTCACAGTCATTTCGCTGCTCTTCGCCTCCGGCGCTTGGGCCGACGCAGCGCAGCGGGAGCAATGCGAACGGGAGTTCTCCCCGCGCAGCGGGCAAGCGGGCAAGGATGTCATCTGGGTACCGACTCAGGAAGACCTCGTCATGGCGATGCTCAAAGCGGCGAAGGTCGCGGCGGATGACTATGTCGTCGATCTGGGCTC
>Ga0079224_100004234_pt1 | contig 18458 bp, 8 predicted proteins | sample Stecom2015_FD_80414 | JGI IMG/M metagenome (GOLD analysis project Ga0079224, IMG submission 80414) | Agricultural soil microbial communities from Utah to study Nitrogen management - Steer compost 2015 | ecosystem: Environmental > Terrestrial > Soil > Agricultural land | place: USA: Utah... | reverse complement strand
TCTTCCACAATAACCGGATTGGCAGCAGGAACATACTATGCCAGAGGTTATGCAACCAACTATAACAGTTACCGTTTGAGGAATACATTTACGCCACCACCTTACAGCAACGATACTGAACCAAACGGGTTATATACACAGGCTTTAACTTTAAACGAAAACGACAGTGTTTTCGGGCACCTTTCCTATCGCTACAACGGAGGTACTTTTGACAATCCAGACTGGTATAAACTAACTACTACAGTGGATGGAAATATAACTATTGGCATGACTTCTATCACATCAAACATTGTTTACTTCGATTTATATGATGCAGATGGTACTACCGGTATAAGCACTAACCATTATCTATATGGAGGCAATGCATCCTATGTAGTGAATGGTCTTGCTGCAGGTGATTATTATGTTAAAGTTTACACTACAGGTAACGGGTATAACAGTTATAAACTCTATAACTCAGTGGTTGCTCCGTTATATGGACAGGATACTGAACCCAACGGACTATTTGCACAGGCACTTACTCTGAACGTGAATGACAGCACCGAAGGTCATATTGGTCATTACAATAACTTAGCCCTTGATACCATGGACTGGTACAAAATTGTTACTCCACAGGATGGAGATTTAAGCTTAACCATTACTACTGAAACCGGTAATCTTGTTTATTATAATCTTTATGATAATGATGGTGTAACTTTACTAAACAGTGCTTACCTCTATGGAGGTAGTAGTAATTATTCAGTGAACGGATTGGCAGCAGGAACATACTATGTCAGAGTTTATGCAACAAACTATAACAGCTACCGCTTAAAAGACACCCTTATTCTGCCACCTTATGCCAATGATATTGAACCCAACAATTCATTTGCCACTGCTTATCGTATGAATAACAGACCTACGCGTACAGGGCATATTGCTTATCGTGAAAATGGCGGAACATTTGATACCGATGACTATTATAAAATCACGATGTATTCAGCCGGTGATTGCAGTTTCGATATTCAAATGGCAAATGGTCATCTCTGTTACTTCAGTTTTTACAACTCAGCTCAGACACTTCTCTTTAATAATTATCTCTATGGAGGTACATATAGTTTCAACTTTACTTCCCTTGCAGCAGGCGATTACTATTTCAGGGTATCTACTACCTCAGGAAATTATAACTCCTATAATATAACCAATTTCAGCGTTCCATGTAATCCTGCTCCTGCAGTAATTACTGCCGGTGGCCCAACAACCTTCTGCATACCGGGTAGTGTAACACTTAACACACAAGATCCCGGTGAATATGCTTCGTTTTTATGGAGCAACAGTGAAACAACTGCTGACATAACAGTAAGTACCAGTGGAACATATTCTGTAACAGCAACTGACTGGGATGGTTGCGTACATACATCCAACGCCATCACAACAACTGCTGTAAGTCCTCCTGCAGCAAATATTACTCCAAGTGGAAGTACCACTTTCTGTCAGGGAGGAAGTGTTGATTTGCAAGCTTCTGCCGGTGCAAGCTGGTTGTGGAGCAATGGTGCAACTACACAAACTATTAATGTTACTGCTTCAGGAACATTTACGGTTACTGTAACAAATGCTCAGGGTTGCAGCGCAACTTCTGCAGGAACTACAGTTACAGTAAATCCATTACCTACTGTTACATTAAATCCGTTTAGCGCAGTGTGTACAAGCGATCCTGTATTTGCACTTACCGGTGGTTCACCGTCTGGTGGTACCTACAGTGGAACAGGCGTGAGTGGTGGTAACTTCGACCCTGCTGCTGCAGGCGTAGGTACTTTCCTTATCACTTACAGTTACACCGATGGTAATGGTTGTTCGGCAGAGGCTTCTCAACTAATAACAGTAAACAACTGTGGTTCATGTACAGCAAGCATCACACCCGGTGGAAGTACTACTTTCTGCAATGGTGGAAGTGTAATACTTACTGCTTCTGCAGGTGCAAGTTATTTGTGGAGTACCGGTGCTACAACTCAGGCAATCACTGCTACTACGTCAGGCACCTATACCGTTACTGTAACAGATGCATTCAACTGTTCTGCAACAGCATCAGAAACTGTTACCGTATTAACTGAAAGCACTGCTGCAGCTTCTGCAACAAGTGATAAACCAAATGACGAAATCTGTAATGGAGGTAACATAACACTCACAGCAAATGGTGGAAGCCTTGGTGACGGTGCAGACTGGAAATGGTACAGTGGTTCATGTGGCGGCACATTGGTTGGCACAGGTGCATCCGTTACTGTTTCACCATCATCTACAACAACTTATTTTGTAAGAGCTGAAGGTACTTGTAATACTACAACATGTGTAAGTATTACCGTAACCGTAACAGCAGGAACACCTGCACAGGCTGTAACAATGCCATTCACCGGTATGCCTGCTAACGCTTGTCCGGGAACTACTGCCAACCTGAGTATTCCTCCTGTTGCCAATGCTACCATGTACACTTGGGATGGCCCTCCGGGTACTACTTTTGATGGTAATCCTTCACCATATATTTCTACAAGTCCAAATGCTACAATTGTTTTCGGTACTCCTACAACTTCACTCTATAAAATAGGTATTCAGGCAGGAAACAGTTGTGGAAACTCAATACATAAACTTCAAAAAGTACGCTACAGTGTTTCAGTACCTGCTGCTATTTCAGGAGCAGTTACTGCATGTGCTAATACCAACGGAACATATACAACAACTGCAAGCACCGGTGCTACTTCTTATCTGTGGACTATATCAGGTGATGCAACAGTAATTGGTAATGGAACCAGTGTTACAGTAAACTTCGGCCCAACTTGGAATGGTGGTACGCTTTGCGTTGCTGCTCAAACAAACTGTTATACTTCTGCATTTAAATGTTTAGCTATTGGTACTTCAGGAACTAACTTCGGTGTGATTTCAGGATTGTTTACTGCTTGTCCCAATTCTCAACAAAATTATTCTGTAACTCCGGGAACAGGTATTGCTTCCTATAACTGGACTGTTCCTGCAAATGCTTCTGTAATTAGCGGACAGGGCACCAACAATGTTACTGTAAACTTTGATGCAGGTTATAATTCTGTTGGAAACATCTGCGTCAGTGCAACAAGCACTTGCGGTGTTACTTCTGCTCTTAAGTGTAAAACTATTGTTCCGGGCACTCCTGCCAGACCTGCTAGCCTTAGTGGTATTATGAATGGTTTGTGTAATGCACTTGGTGTAAACTATTCAACTCCTGCTGTTCCTGGAATTACATCTTACAACTGGACAGTTCCGTCAGGAGCAACCATTGTAAGTGGAAACGGAACCAATAGCATTAATGTTGATTTCAGCAGTTTCACAACGGGACAAGTTTGTGTAAGTTCAACTAATCTATGCGGTACCAGTGCTTCACGTTGTATTCCTGTTAAAGGTGCGCCTAATACACCTGCTTCAATTACAGCAAATCCTTCAAGCTGGTGTGCCAATGATGCGGGTATTACATTTACTGCAGATGTAAGTAATGTTACCGGTGGCTATACCCTCTCTTGGGCATTCCCTCCAACTACAACTTATGTATCAGGTGGTGGTAATACTACTTCGCTGACTCTCGACTGGGGCGCAAGCAACGGTGTTGTTATGGTAACTGCAAGCAATGCATGCGGTGCAGGTACCCGCACATACAATGCCGTAATCAACTGCCGAGAAAGCAGTATGAATGCAGACAAGTTGCAGGTTTATCCAAATCCTACTGCCGGTATGCTGAATGTAACTTATACCTCTGAGAAAGGTACAACGCAGATGTCATTACTCGACCTGAGCGGAAGAGTGATAATGTCTCAATCATTCAACACTGTTGCAGGTGAGAATACTCAACAACTTGACTTAAGCAGAATAGCCAAAGGAGCTTATATGTTGAATGTTCAAACACATTCAGGAAACCATCAGGTGAAGATTGTTGTGGAATAATGCATAAGTGTTTATCATCAAAAAGCCTGCGATAATTCGCAGGCTTTTTTTATTATGGTTTCGTTCAAATTCCCTTAAAAAAACCGAAGGAAATTATTGTACCAAAATTTATTACGAATTATAATTTCAGATTAACCTGAAACAACCACATGCGCGGTGCTTCAACTTGCGAAGGAATGCCCATGTACTCATGATTAAACAGATTTCTTGATATCACTGATGCTGTAAGATAATCAGTAATCTTATAACTGATATTGGCATCATAAACCCAATCACCTTTATCATGTTCAGAGCGATACTGCTTAATTCCGGGAATAAGTTCATTAAAAACTTTATCAATATTTTCCATAAAACTGTTGTAACGACAATTGAGAGCAAATGAAAATCTGCCATAATCAACACCTGCATAACCTTTGAACATATTACGGTAACGATACTTCAAAAAATTATAGGATACCGTTCCTGTTGATGCCTTCAGTGAATCAAAGTCCGACATCTGCGGGTCAATGTAAGTATATCCGCCACCGATATTGATATTTAAATTTTTCAGTACAGCAATCTGTAATCCCAACTCATATTCCATTCCGTCAATGCGCGTATTTCCAATATTCACCGATTTAAAACCAAGACCAAACAATGGGTCGTTGAACAAATCACCATACTGCCCAAATGCAAATTCAAGCATGTCCTTATACTCGCTTCTGAAAACGGAAGCATCTACATATCCAGAAACTCTTTTCCCCATACTGAACAACTGTCTGATGCCAATTTCAGCCGTCCATCCTGTTTCTGAATGTACACTGTCATTGGGATAAATTACAATAGACCCTACCCTGGTCTTTACGTACTTTTCAGCAATAGAAGGAAAACGATAACCTTGACCTATACTTGCTCTGATGTAGGTAGCTTTATGCAGTCTGAGATTTGCTCCGGCCCTGAAAACAGGTTTAGATTCAGGTTTATTGTATCTGAAACGAAATTGCTCATATCTTCCTCCTGCAGAAATATTCAGTCTGTTAAAGAATTTTTTATCAACCTGAGCATAAATAGCTTTGTTATAAGTTTTTCTGCTTCCATACAAATCACTGATGACCCCACCGTCTGAAATAACACCACCTCCTGTGACAGTAAGATTCAATTTTTCAACATGCTGTTGCAACTGCACTTCACTGTACAACAAATCAGCAAAAGCCTGCTGGTCGGTATTGTTAAAGTTGGCAGTACGGAAAAATCTTGAACGCCATTTTGCTGAAAATCCTTTTTTGCCAACATAGGTAATAAACGGATCAACGTTAAATCTTTTGGTATGATATATACTGAGTGTAGTTGTGGAATCATTCATGCCTCCGCTTGGAATATAAGCCCCGGTAGTGTCATCATTCCAAATAATAAACAAACCTCCAAAAGTTTCCATATAATTTAAATTCACACCTGCACTTAATCCCTCTACTTTCTTAAAACGATATCGTATATTCAGATTTGCCCTTGCTCTTTTTTCAGTTTCTCCTTCTCTGAATCCTTCATCGAGCAAATAATGGCCGCCAATTACAATATCCCAGTTACCTATCTTGCGGGCATGAAACATGTTGGCACCGGTCATCATCTGAGTGTTTTTGCCCCACCACTTAATCTCCCTCCGTGCCGGTGAATCATAAATTCCGGTGTATTGTGTAATGTGTGTAACTGGTTCAGATTTTGCATATCCTGTTCTGAAATTTATTACGCCATTCATAGCAGATGAACCGTATAAAGCAGATGATGCTCCTTTGATAATCTCAATCTGCTCCATATTTTCTATCGGAAGAAAACTCCATTTTACATCATTGGCATCAGCCGAAAGCATTGGCATATCATCAACCAATACGAGCACTCTGCTTCCTGCTCCATAACTAAAGCCACTTCCACCTCTAATATTTGCCTGTCCATCGTTTACATTTATTCCTGTAACATTGGTGATGGCACTTTCAATACTGTTATCAGAAAATTGTTCTATTGCTCCCGGTTTGATGGTATTCATGGATACTGTTACCTCTTCCAGTTTCTGTTCGAATTTTCCGGCACTCACCACAACTGAACTTAACTGTGTGCTCAAAGGTGTCATTACAATATCATATCTGAAGGTTGCTCCCGAAAGAACGACCTCCTTTATCACTTCAGCATAACCGAGTGAGCGAGCATGAATTGTTGCTTTACCTTGCGGCAGTTCCAGTTTATAATTCCCATCAGCATCAGTGCCGGTTGCATTTTTCTCATCCGTATAAACAGTTACTCCCGGAAGTGATTCTTTTCCGTCCGTTACCTTGCCCTCAACAATTGTAGTCTGAGCATGTGCTTTTGCTGTAATCAGTAAAAAAATTACTATTACAGCGGTTTTCATTTTCAAAAACATGATTTACTTTGCAGTAATAAGATTGTATGGGCACAAACCTAACAGATTCTGACAATATCACACAAACAGCTGCCGAAAATAAGTTCGAAGACGAATTGGTTTTCCGGTTGGCACTAACTCAATTGCCGGGTGTCGGACATGGTTTGGCCAAAACACTAGTGAGCTATTGCGGCAGTGCCGGAACCGTTTTTAAGGAAAGACAAGATGCACTTAAAAAAATACCCGGAATCGGAAGTATTATTGCCGATAATATAAAACAGGGCAAAACCAAAGCTTTGGCATTGGCTGAATCGGAGTTAGGTTTTATTCAAAAACATAAAATAAAAGCACTGTTTTATACTGACAAAGAATATCCATCACGCTTGAAATTATGTAACGATGGTCCGGCCATGCTGTTTGTAAAAGGCAACTGCAATTTTAATGCTTCAAAAGTTTTGGCTTTTGTAGGCACACGCAATGCCACAGAATATGGCAAATCAATTACTGAACAACTAATTCAGGAGCTAAGCTTGCACGATGATTTGCTGATTGTAAGTGGCCTGGCTTACGGCATTGATATTGCTGCTCACAAAGCATGTCTTAAGAATGATATTCCAACAGTTGGTGTTGTTGCTCACGGATTGGATTCTCTCTATCCTGCTATTCATAAATCAACAGCAGATAAAATGATGGAAAAAGGGGGAATTATTTCAGATTTTATAAGTGGAACCAAACCTGATAAAGAAAATTTTCCAAGTCGAAACCGTATTGTTGCAGGCATGAGTGATGCAGTTATTGTAGTTGAATCGGCTATAAAAGGAGGTGCGTTAATAACTGCTGATATTGCTAACTCTTATAACCGAGATGTATTTGCCATACCCGGCAATGTGCATAACGAATATTCAAAAGGATGCAATGCTTATATCAGAGATAACAAAGCCAATCTCATTCAAAGCGTGACTGATATAGAATTTTTCTTAGGATGGGATCTGAAAAAAAATAAAAACGAGAAAAAACAAGTTCAGGCGACCTTGTTTCTGGAGTTACCTCCTGACGAAAGAAAATTAGTTGACTATCTTAAACAAAATATCCGGTCAGATATTGATTCTATTTGTATGTATTCAGGATTGGCCATTGGTAAAATTCCTAATCTTCTTTTAACTCTGGAATTAAAAGGGCTTATCAAAGTTCATCCGGGAAAAGTGTATGAATTAATCTGACACTTTATCAAAAACCGGTGTCCCGGAAAAATCTTTATCACAAAAAAAAACGTCCGTCATAATTGACGGACGTTTTTTCTAATGGATTTCTGAGATTATTGAGTCACAGCAGCAGCAGCAGAATCAACTACAGCGTGAGCAGTAGAATCAACTACCTGAGCAGCTTGCTCAGCAGCAGAAGCAGCTTGTTGTGCAGCAGCTTCAATTGAATCCTGTGCAGCTTTTGTAGCTTCTTCCATTTTTTGTTTTTCTTCAGCAGATGGTCCGCATGCTACCATGCTGAACATTCCTGCAGCCATTACTAAGGCAAGAACTTTTTTCATTTTTTTGTAAATTAATTGATTTGAAATTTGAGTGGCAAATATAGGTTGCTTTTATTGTCATGATTAATTTTACATTAAAATTTTTTATATTGATATTCAATTACTTAAGTATATTCTCTTTGAAATAAGCAGTTGAAAGTAAACTTGCAATACCCAAGTAAATATTAATTTCTGCAAACATTGATAACTTCCAAGTGTTACATTTGAACAAAATTTTCTAATTATTAATTCAATTATTATGTCATTTCAACTACCATCATTACCGTATGCATTTAATGCATTAGAGCCACATATAGACGCTCGTACCATGGAAATACACCATGGCAAACACCATCAGGCCTATGTAAACAATCTGAATGCTGCCATTGCAGGCACTGATGCCGAAAAATTAACCATTGAACAAATCTGTGCGAATATTTCAAAATACTCAACTGCTGTTCGCAACAATGGAGGAGGCCATTACAACCACTCACTGTTTTGGACCATTATGGCTCCTAATGCAGGTGGCAATCCTTCAGGCAAATTAGCGGAAGCAATTAATAGCGCCTTCGGAAGTTTTGATGATTTCAAAACTAAATTCAACCAGGCAGCTGCTACTCGTTTTGGCTCAGGATGGGCTTGGCTCATAAAGAATGCAGCAGGAAAACTCGAAGTATGCTCAACTCCCAATCAGGACAATCCACTGATGGATATTGCCGAAGTAAAAGGTAGCCCTTTGCTCGGATTAGATGTATGGGAACATGCTTATTATCTGCATTACCAGAACAGACGACCTGATTATTGCAATGCATTCTGGAATGTGGTTAACTGGAATGAAGTTGCCAAACGATTTGAAAAGTAAAAATTACTTTACCGATTATAAAAAGCCGCTGTTCTGATGAATGGCGGCTTTTTTATTGTCATTTTGCAGTGAATAAAATCCTTTCGTGTAAACAAATTACTCTTCCTAAAATCCGTTGTGTAAGATAATATTGTCTTTTATTATACGTGCATTAACTCTGCATTACAATAATAAATACTGCTGCAAGTTTATCAGGTGATGAATAAAATTATTCGTACTTCAGGTTGGATTGTATCCTTGTTTTTTGCCTTGTTGCTTATTGGCTGGGGATTGAGTGTTGCGTTTGAAGATAAAATAAAATCACTGGTGATAAAAGAAATCAATGACAACCTTCAGGCACCTGCATCGGTTCAACAAATAAACTTTTCGCTGATACGGCATTTCCCGTATGCAACTCTTTCTCTCGAAAATGTTGAAATCAAAGGTTACCCTGTTGCAATTAAAAACAAACCCATGCTGAAAGCCCATCGAATTGATTTCATGTTAAGTCTTAGCAGCATTTTTAGCCATACGCTGCACTTAAAAAAAATTGAGGTCACTCAGGCTTCTTTAAATAGTATTACCAACAGGGAAGGAAACCGCAATGATGATATTTTCAAACCTTCCAAAGGCGACAAACCTTTCACAGCTAATTTTGAAAAAGTGATTTTAAAATCTTTTACCGTTGAAATTGATGATCAGCGCACAGGATTTTATTTTAATAATGCCATTGACAAGGCAACTTTGTCCGGAAATTTTAGCGATGATAAATTCAACCTCAATACCGAAGCTGACTTTTATATTTACTCACTCAGGCATGACAACATTCAATACCTGAGCAGAAAAAAAGCCCAGCTTTCGGGAGTGACAGATATTGATACCCGTACCAAACAATACTCATTTCAAAAAACAAAAATCAAAATAGAAAACATCGTGCTGAATGCTGAAGGTCAGATTGACAACAGAATGGAGCACGAACCAAAATATCAGCTTAAAATAAACTCCGACAAAGCGAATGCAGGTGAACTTTTCTCTTTGTTGCCGGCCTCATGGCTTTCACCACAGATAATGAATTACAAATATTCAGGCACTGTATATTTTGAAACAACCGTTAACAATAAAAATTCCGGTGACAAAACACCATTAATCGAAATTAAATTCGGAACTAAAAAAACGGACATCATTCCGGACAGAGACATCTATGCATTAAAGAATGTTTCACTTGAAGGCTTTTACACCAACCGAATCAGCAATGCAAAACCTTATAGTGCATTAAAACTAAACCGTGTATCTGCATCGCTTGAAGGTAAACCTTTAAAAGCTGATGTATATCTCGAGAATCTGAGAAATCCGTTCATGGACATCTCCCTTGTGGCTGATATGAGTGTAGCGAGTCTGAGTCGTTATCTTCCGGATGATTTTACAGAAAATCAACAGGGTAATCTTTCGTTCAATGGCACAATTAAAGGGCAACTGGGCAAAAAGGATTCTTATCGTTCCAATGGAACATTGCTGTTATCCGGTATTCAGTTTAAGCTGAAAAAACGTCCGTTAGTGGTGAATAAACTGCAAGGAAAAATTGTATTTAAAGATGCTGAAGTTTCTGTTGAAGATTTAAAAATCAATGCAGGAAAAAGTGATGTAACACTGAATGCTACCATCAACAATTTCTACAACTTTATTTTCAAACCGGATGAAACTATTTCAATTATCGGAATTGTAGAGAGCAATTATCTTGACGTAGGTGAATTGCTTGCTTCAGATAATCCATCCGATACTTCAACCGTATTTGACTTACCCGAAAAATTATCGTTCAATGCAAGCGTAAATGCTGCTAAAGTTCAGTTCAGAAAATTTATTGCAACTGACTTTAATGGTAATGTTCTGATAAAAAACAAGACATTATTGGCGCAAAATGTTCATTTTAATGCAATGGAAGGCAATGTTGTAATTGACGGGCAAATGAATGCTTCTCCAAAAGACTCTCTGTTGATTTCGTGCAATGCGCGCATCAATAAACTGAATATTCAAAAACTGTTTTATGAAACAGGCAACTTTGGTCAGATGACACTGACAGATCAAAACATCAGAGGTACAGTAACATCTACAGTAGATTTTAACTCTGTGTGGGACAAAAAACTTCAGATAAATTCCGACAGGATATTCACGTTAGCTGATATTAAAATTGAGAATGGTGAACTGATTAATTTCAAACCAATGCTCAAACTTTCAAAATATGTAAAAGGCAGCGATTTGCAAAACGTGAAATTTTCAACTTTAAAAAACACTATTCAGATACAGCATAAACGAATTATCATTCCATCTATGGAGATTCAATCTTCTGCCATGAATATTACCCTGAACGGAGAACATACTTTTTCGAACATTGTTGACTATAGTATCCGTATGAAGCTTTCGCAACTTCTCGGTAAAAAAGTAAAACAACAAAACACCGAATTCGGAACCATTCAGGAAGATGCATCAGGAGGGCTAAATCTTTTTCTGACTATGAAAGGCCCGTTGGACAATCCAAAATTTGCTATAGACCGAAAAGGAGTAGAAAAAAATATTACCAAATCCGTCCAGGAAGGAAAGAAAGATTTTCTTAGAACCATCAAAGAAGAGTTCAGCAATAAAACAGACGAACAACAAAAAACCCGGGAACAAAAAAAGCACAAAGAATTGCAGATAGATACCGAAGATGAATAAACAGCTGGACTACTCACCCATATTTGTTCATAATTCACCAAAATCTTTTTACTGTTTCTTGACAATGAGTACTGCATTGTTTATCATTGCAAGTAAATAATCGGGTTGATTCAAACTTTTACTCACACAGCATGAAAAACAAATTTGCCGTTCTGGCTTCGGTAATTACTGTTATTTGTATTGCAAGTACAATTCCATTTAAGCCGGAAATCGCCAAAGCTTATCATACAAAAGAGCAGATTGCTTTTTTTACCAATCACAAAATGATGACTCCAATTGCGCCTGGAGAATATTTTATGATTCCTCAGGAATGTCAGGGTTGTCATGGCTACGACACATTAGGGCTGGCTAATGTAGATGCCAACGGACATGATGTTAACCTTTATGATGACTGGGAAACTTCCATGATGGGATTATCCGCCAAAGATCCATTTTGGAGAGCAAAACTCAGTCATGAGATGTTGCATAATCCGTCACATGCTATAGAAACACAAAACCTATGTATTACTTGCCATGCCCCTGCCGGACATTATACAGCCATGTTTAAAGGACAACAAAACTACACCCTTGCCGATCTTGTCAACGATTCTTTAGGTCTTTCGGGTGTTAGTTGTACTGCTTGTCATGCTATAAGTGACAGCAGTACCTTAGGCACATTATTTACCGGTAACATTCCATACGACACAAATAAAGTGATGTTTGGTCCCTTTGAATTTCCGGTTGCAGGTCCTATGCAATTGTACGTGGGTTTAACTCCTACTTTCAGTACGCACGTTAGTGAAGGCCGATTTTGTTCGCCCTGCCATACGCTTATTTCCAATTCATTTGATTTGAATAATGTTCCCACAGGTACAACCTTTATTGAACAGGCTACATACCATGAATGGCTGAACTCTTCTTATCCTTCACAAGAAATTACTTGCCAAACATGCCACATGCCGCAAATTGAAGATCCTGTGGTTTTGGCTAATGGAAATATAGGTTTACCGGGTCGTACACCTTTCAACCTTCATCAGTTTGCAGGTGCCAATTCATTTATGGTAAGACTGATAAAGCAGAATAAAACTTCATTAGGTGTAACAGCACCTGACTATAATTTTGATTCCACATTGGTAGCAATTGACAAAATGCTCACCACTCAAACATTAACTGCTACAGCAAGTATTAATTCAATTGCAAATGATACAGCATACATTGATGTTTTACTTCATAATAAAGCAGGTCATAAGTTTCCAAGTGGATATCCTTCGAGAAGGGCTGTGGTTCAAATGGTAGTTACAAAAGCCAATGGTGATACATTGTTTGCCTCAGGTTTATTCGATTCTGCTTTTGAAGTGTTGAATCCAGTCGCACCTTTTGAGCCACATCATGATGTAATAACTTCTCCGAATCAAAAACAGATTTATGAGATGGTTATGGGAAATATTATTGGCAATCCTACTACTGTTCTTGAACAGGCATACGCACCTCTTAAAGACAACCGTATTCCTCCTCTTGGATTTACTACCCAGCATTATGCTTATGATACCTGTCAGATTATAGGTTCTGCTTCCGGTGACCCTGATTTCAATTTCAATGGAGCTATCGAAGGGACGGGAAAAGATGCCGTACACTATCATGTTTCGTTAGGAGGTTATACAGGAGCCATTAATGTATTTACTGCTGTATATTACCAGACTCTTCCACCGGCATTTTTAAATGATATGAGTACCTTCTCATCTCCTGAAATCAATTCATTCATGACAATGTATGCCAATGCGGATAAGAGCCCTGTGAAAGTAGCTGCAGATACATTGTTGAACATACCGACAGGAATTCATAATGTTATCAGCGAATCATTAAAAATTACACCTAACCCTACAAGTGACGGAAGAATCATTATTTCTGATTTGAAATCTCCACTCGTAACTGTTGAACTATGGGATCAGAGAGGAAAGCGCATTCAGAATTTCAATGAAAATGCTTTGGACAGAAATACGGTAGAAATTCAGTTACCCAAAGTGAAAGGAATTTATTATATTCGTGTTACCATAAATGGTCAGTCCCAGACAAAGAAAATACTTTACATCTGACATAAATTATAATTATTTACTAAACTCTTAACAAATCATAAAATGAAAATCAGAAATTATCACTCTCTCATGTTGAGTGTATTTACGCTTGTGGGTGTAAGTGCAAGTGCACAATTATCATTCACAAATGCCAACAGCCGTTTACCTTCACCGGCATTCCACAGTGGTTGTCCGATTGCAGTTGTTGACTGGAATAATGACGGACTTGATGATATCATCAGACTTGACCAGGGACGATTCTGCAATGTAGATGTTCAAATGCCCAATCAGCAATTTCAGAGAGTTTATCTCGGCAATGTTGGTGTAGGATGCTGGGGAATGGCAGTAGCTGATATTGATAAAAACGGATATAAGGATATTATTGCCGGTGGCAGCAGTTCAAATGGAATTGGCATTATAAAAACCAACAATAATGGAACAGGAGGTAATATCACCGTGCTACCCAATTCAAATTATTTTTTACAAAACCTCACCTTTGGTGATTTTAACAATGATGGTTGGATTGACATCATGTGTTGTGATGATAATGCAGCAAGCCATATTTATCTGAATGATGGCGCAGGAAATTATCCAAGTCAGTCAAATATTATTAACTTCAATCTACCCAACGGTTCCGATAATTCGGGAAATTACGGAAGTGTCTGGACGGACTTTGACAATGACGGTGACCTTGATTTATACATTGCAAAATGTCGTCAGAGTGTAAGTAACCCTTCTGACCCAAGAAGAATAAATGTGATGTTTGTAAACAACGGAAACGGTACATTTACTGAAAACGCTGCTGCTTACAACATCAATATAGGTTGGCAATCATGGACAGCATCTTTTGGTGATATTGATAATGATGGCGATCTTGATCTTATGGTAACAAATCACGATCATGCAAGTCAGATAATGCAAAATGACGGAACAGGAGTTTATACAGATATAACCTCTTCAACCGGATTTACCGTATCAGACATTACACCGATTGAAAGTGTGATGGAAGATTTTGATAACGATGGTTTTGTTGACATATTCGTTACAGGAAGTGACGCGCGTTTCTGGCATAACAACGGCAATGGTACATTCACACGTATCAATGGATTATTCAACAACGATAACATGGAATCATTTGCCATTGGCGATGCAAATCATGACGGATGGATTGATATTATGGCAAGCTATGCAAACATTTATACCAATCCGACTTCAGTAGATGATGTGTTATGGTTAAACAATGGAAGCATTGAAAATATCATCACCAATGCACTTGGCAACAATGTGCCTGTCAACAATTTCTTCAATGTAGTACTGGAAGGTACTCAAACAAATAAAGATGCTATTGGTGCAAGAGCAAAAATTTATGGAGCCTGGGGTGTTCAATTGCGAGAAGTAAGAGCAGGTGAAAGTTATGGAACAAACAACAGTTCAACATTACACTTTGGATTAGGCACAGCCACTGCTATTGATTCAATGGTTATCAACTGGCCAAGTGGTGTCAGTCAGACAATTTACAATCCATCTGTCAATCAGTTTTTGACAGTGAAAGAAAATGATTGTATTTCACCGGAAGCAATAGTTACTGCATCAGGCCCACTCGTATTATGCACAAACGGACAAAGTCTGACATTAACAGCACCTGCAGGATATACTTACTTATGGAACGACAGCAGTACTGCGCAAACATTAACTGTTACTCAAACCGGTGAATACTTCGTGCGTATTACCGAAGCAGGCAATAATTGCAGTGCAACCTCAGCCACACTCACTGTCATTCCTTCACCAAATGAAACTCCAGCAATTACAGCTCTTGGCGAAACATCATTTTGTAATGGTGGCAGTGTACAGATTGAAGGCCCTCCCGGATACAGTTCTTATCTGTGGTCGAATGGTGATACAACACAAACAGCAACTATAACAACAGATGGTCCGGTTACGCTGACGATTCAGGGAATATGTCAGGCATTTACTTCTTCAGCTCTTAATGTTACAGTATTCACAGTAGCTGACCCAACAGCCAATGATGTGAGTATGCCTGTGGCAGGAAGTGCCACCCTCATTGCAACCAGTGGTTCCAATATTTCATGGTACACAACCAATCAGGGTGGAACACCCATTGCTACAGGTGACACTTTAGTTACTCCTGTTCTTTCGGCTAATACTACCTATTATATGCAGGCTACACAAACCTACGGTGGTGGAATTTACCCGGTAGGACTTAACAACTGGTTTGGAAACAGCAGCTACTCCGGAAGCACAACCAATGCCACTACTTTATTTGATGTGACTAACAACTGCACTTTAAAGTCAGTTAAAGTTTATACCAATACAGCCGGAACAAGAAGATTTGAATTGCGCGATGCTTCCAACACTCTTCTTAGTTATGCCGATGTGATGGTTCAGCCTGACTCACAGGTAGTAACTCTGAATTTCCAACTTACTCCGGGCAACAACTACACATTAGGCACTAGCGCTAGCACCAATTTATTGAATTTAGGTCAGGTTAGTCCTGCTTTCAAACGTAATAATACAGGCGTAAATTATCCTTACACTTTGGCTGATGCACTTTCTATAACAAATTCAAGTAATGGTGGTCAGTACTACTATTATTTTTATGACTGGCAGGTTGAGAAAGAAGGATATGAATGTGTGAGTAATTTCGTTCCTGTGAATGTATATATCACTACCGGGTTGAATGATTTTGCTGCAGGTAATGTTGCTGTATATCCAAACCCTGTTCATGACAGAGTGGTGATTCAGAACAACTCTACAGATGTTGTAAATGCACAGTTATATGATGCTACTGCCCGACTGATTCAAACAGTGCAACTTAACACAGGTGAGAATATACTCAGTGTCGGACAACTGGCAACAGGTGTATATCATCTTCAGTTAAATATGAATGGTGAAATACATAACGTACGGTTGATTAAGAATTAAATTACGTATAACCCCTAAACAAAAGGCTGTCCTTATGGGCAGCCTTTTTTAATTCCTGTAATCGTAAATGAACTTTAACGACTGAAAAATATCTAATTGGAAATTTCTTCGTCATGTTTAAGTTTATGACATACCTAATTCTCTTAATGAAAGATAAGTCATCAGCCCTACTCCGGTTTTCAATGCATTTTCGTCAATATCGAATGTGGGTGTGTGTACCGTAGAAGTAATTCCTTTCTTTTCGTTACGTGTGCCAAGACGGTAAAAACATGCATCAGCCTGTTGCGAATAAAATGAAAAATCTTCAGCAGCCATCCAAATATCCAAATCTATTACATTATCTTTTCCTAAAAATTCTTCAGCATGTTTTCTGGTGCGCGAAGTAAGTTCGGGATTGTTGTACAAAACAGGATAACCTTTGACGATATTAATTTCACAACTGCCACCCATGCCCGCAGCAACAGACTCCGCAAGATGAATCATTTTCTTATGGGCATCCATTCTCCACTTCTCATCAAGCGTGCGGAAAGTACCCTCCATATACACGCTATCAGGAATAACATTGGTGGCTCCGTTGGCAATCACTTTCCCAAATGACAATACACTTGGCATGATTGGATTTGCATTGCGACTAATAATTTGTTGCAGCGCAACAATAAGATGCGAAGCAATCAGCACAGGATCTACATTGAGATGAGGAGTTGCTCCATGACCACCTTTACCTTTTACGGTTACATAAATTTCATCCGTACTTGCCATATAAATTCCGCTTCTGAAACCTACCTTGCCGGTTTCTATCAGTGGCATTACATGTTGCCCAATCACTCCCTGTGGTTCCGGATTTTTCAAAACACCTTCTTTAATCATCAGTGATGCCCCTCCTGGAAGTTTCTCTTCACCGGGTTGAAAAATCAGCTTCACTGTTCCATTAAAATCATTTCTCATGCTTTGCAGCAATGTTGCCACACCAAGTAATGATGAAGTATGTACATCATGACCGCAGGCATGCATTACTCCCGGATTCTGTGAGCAATAATCTGTCTGATTGGCTTCCTGAATTGGCAATGCATCCATATCGGCACGCAGTGCTATTGTTTTGGCAGAAGGATTTTTTCCTTCAATCAAAGCTACTATCCCTGTGGTTGCAATTTTCTGTTTTTTGGAAATACCTATTTCATCCAGCCGTTGCCACACGTATTTCTGAGTCTCAAACTCCTTGAATGAAAGTTCGGGATGCCGGTGAAGATGTTTTCTGTCCTGCAGTGTACGTTGGAAAATATCTTCAGAATGTTTATGAATCTTATCTGTTAGCATAATCCGGTCAAAGTTAAACCCAAAAAACTGAGCAGCCAAATTTCTGTAATACATGGAAGGCTAACCTCTTATAACATTTTGTGAAAAATAAGAGTATCTGCTACTACAAATTAAGTATTGTAAACACTCACTCTTTAACCCATTTTTGTGTTTATGTCACGCAAAAATATGTTTAGCTGGGTGACTTTTTAAAATTAACTCTTCTTAATTAAGGCAGTGCAATGGCATTTTAACAGAAAAGAAATTCGCTAGTCTAAGATTAAGTCAGAAATCCCGGGAACAACTTCCGGGATTTTTATTTTTATTCATTGGAGTTATGCCTGTTGTATAATGATTCTTATCCGGAATATGCCTTTATAACAACTCTGCTTTAATTACTCTTGATACGTAAGATTTAATATTAACAACACATGTAAATTATTAATTATTACTTAATTTGAATACGTAAGATTTTTATAAATTAACTTATAGGTAGAGCTATTGTATTTCTACATTTGGATAAAAATCATTCATCATGAAACATATCAACTTTATTCGCAAAGGAAGTATATTCCTTACCATACTGACCGCTTTAATGTTGTCAGGGTTAAAAAACACTTCAGCGCAAAGCTGCAATGCTATGTTCGGTTATATAGCTAACCCCAGTGGTGTGGTTACTTTTTATGATTCCAGCTCAGCATCAGGATTTATCACAAGTTACCTATGGATTTTTGGAGATGGCACTTCAGGCACAGGGTCTATGGTAACACATCAGTATAACGGAGTGGGACCCTA
>Ga0079224_100004233_pt1 | contig 18458 bp, 18 predicted proteins | sample Stecom2015_FD_80414 | JGI IMG/M metagenome (GOLD analysis project Ga0079224, IMG submission 80414) | Agricultural soil microbial communities from Utah to study Nitrogen management - Steer compost 2015 | ecosystem: Environmental > Terrestrial > Soil > Agricultural land | place: USA: Utah... | reverse complement strand
TTCTGGCCTGTCCAGTTGGTCAGGTAGGTCTGGGCGAACGAGAGGAAGAACTGGATGAGCAAGATCAGGAGATACAAGAGGGCAATCTGGGCCAGGCCGGACATGTCGCTTTCACGGATGTACTGGTCGATTGCGATTTGAGTCAGATAAGGAGGTAGCAAACGGGTAGCGGAGACCAAGATAAGCAGGAACACAGAGATTGCCACCACTCCTTTGTAAGGACGAAGATATCCCAGCAGCCGCCGTGCCAGACGGTGGTCGTAGGCTTTCCCGAGTATCTCTTCTTCAGCGTGCCTCATCCTGTTCCAGTTCCTCTTTCAGCAATTGTCGCTGATATAGATCGGCATAGTAGCCATTGTGTTGGAGCAGCTCGGTATGGGAGCCCCTCTCGACAATTCTGCCCTTGTCAAGCACGATGATCTCGTCCGCCATCTTAATGGTGGATATCCGATGAGAAATCAGTATCGCCGTACAATGCTTGAGCTGGTGAGACAGACGTTCCAGAATCTGTTCTTCAGTTTGTGTGTCGACCGCCGACAGTGAATCATCCAAAATCAAAATGCGAGGACGGATCAGAAGGGCACGACTAATGGATAACCGTTGCTTCTGTCCGCCCGACAAAGTGACACCCCGCTCCCCGACAAAAGTTTTAAAACCTCCAGGAAAGCTTTCAATGTCCGGAAGAATGTTGCTGATTTCAGCCGCCTCACGGATCTTTTCTTCGGGTGCGTTCGGATCACCGAAGGCAATGTTTTGCCGGATTGTTTCGGAAAACAGAAAAGCATCCTGCGGAACATAGCCAATACTTTTCCGAAGGGTGTTCAACGGAATTCTGTTGATTTCTTCTCCATCGATGAAAATTGTGCCGTCGGGCACCGGGTAAAGCCTGCAGAGGAGATTAACCAGGGTGGATTTGCCACTGCCGGTGCGTCCTACAATCGCCAGGCTATTTCCCGCCGGAACGTGAAAAGAGACATTCTTAAGCACCGGAGCTCCGTTATAAGAAAAAGTGAGATTTCGAACCTCGATTTCCCCCCGAATCTGATCGATGTGTTTGACATCGCGGTCTTCTATATCGAGTTGGACGTCCATGAGTCGGTTGATTCGTCGCATGGATGCCGCTCCCCGCTCGAAGATGTTGATGACAAAACCGAGCGCAATGGTAGGCCAGGTCAACATTGCAAGATAAGCCATAAAGGCCACAAAGTCTCCCAGGGTGATCGTTCCCAGGACCACTTGGCGCCCGCCATACCAGAGCAAGCCCACCAGAGAAAGGCCCAGCAAGAAAGCGAGGAGCGGTTGAAAGATGCCCTGGACGCGGACCAGTGACAGGCTGCGTTGAAGGTATTCGTCGTTGGCTTGACGAAAACGCTCGATAAAGGCCTCTTCCTGGTTATAGGCCTTGACGACGCGGATCCCTGCGACGTTCTCCTGCGCTACCGTGGTGATCCATGAAAACTGCTCTTGAATCTTTTCGAAAAGCTGGTGAATTTGGTGCCCGAAGTGCTTGACACTCAGGGACACGGCAACGAGCGGGATCAAGGTCAGAATCGCCAGACGAGGACTGATGGTGAAAAGAACGGAGATCGTCAGGATCGTTGTGAAGAGCGTATTGATTGAGTACATGATCCCCGGCCCCAGGACAGACCGGACGGCAGACAAGTCGTTGGTCGCCCGTGCCATGATATCGCCGGTGGAATGCCTCTGGTAAAAACTCGACGATAGTAGCTGCAGATGAGCGAAAAGATCGTTGCGAAGGTCATATTCAATAAGACGCGACACCCCTATCAGAATTCTGCGCATTAAGAATCGAAAAATCCCTTCGACTAGGCTCACAAGCAGGATGAAGGAAGCATAGAAGATGAGGGTTTTCTGGTTGACTTCTCCGGCTTTCAGGTAGTCAACCGCTTCCCGAAGTATCCAGGGTGCGACCACTGCGGCTATATTGGTCGCCAGCACCGTCAGAACGCCAATCCAGAGCTGGCGCCCGTAGCGCTTCAAATAAGGCAGAAGACGTGATAGCGGCCCTAGCCGGAACTCGAGTCGGCGGATCCTATCGGACATCGAATCCTGTCTCGTGATCTATCGAGCGGCCGGAGGCATCCCGGAAGGCGAGTTGATATCCTCTCAGAAACGGAGAGTTCTCGGTATACCGCAGGTTAAAAGTACCGGCATTACCCACCGGTAGAGGACTGGGAGAAACGGGAACAGTGACTTCATCCAGCTGTTTCTGGTCGTTTCCGATGATCAGCACGGTGACCCGGACACTTTCGAGCGGGTTATCTCCCTGATTCCACACTTCCCCTTTGAGACTAAATCCCTCATGGAAACGTTCGTACTGAAGTGATGTCACTCGAAGTGGAGCAATTTCGAGAGCCATTCCAGCGACCGTTCTCTGAAGTCCAGGCAGAGGCACAAACAGGATGGTCAGAAAGACAAAACAACCGATCAAAAGTGAAACAACCAGGGCTTTGAAGGCCATCTGCCACTGGTTGCTCGCTGGGATCAGCCGATCGGCCACTTCGGCATCTTCCTGATCACGATAAAAATCGATGATTTGCTTCCGCCGCGAGCGCAAACGATGTCGGACAAACAGGAGCAGTACGAGAAAGACTGAAAGGAACGCCCACAGCGAGTATCTCAGTGCCTGATCAACCAAATGCAAGAGTTCTGGATTCATGGTCGTTCTGGGCCCGCAATTCTGGGAATACGTTCCATCTCTTCCGGCACATAGGTCGGGTCGCGTTCCCAAAAGCCGGGCTTCGGTTTTGTCAGCTCAAAATTGGTTCCGAATAATAGTTTACCGAAATCGGTGAGGAGTCCGGACTCCAGCTCCCCATTTGTCGGGATGTCAACCCATTCTTCCTTGCCGAAAAAGTCACGTTTTAGGGCTCTGACATTGGCATTAACGGTGACCACCGTTTCCCGGGCCGAAACCAGTTCCACCAGGGTTTCGAACTGATACTGGACACGCAACCAGTTTCCATCTGGAAGTTCGGGGCGGGTTCCGATTTTTGCTATATGACTCGCCGTCAATGGACCGGAAATGTACTCCTTGTAATCGGTCACGATCAGACCTCGCCCTCGATCCTGCTGAATGAGCTCAAACTGGCGAATCTTCAAGACTTCGTGTATTCCATCCCAGCAGGATTCAAAAGGCACATAAACTCTCAAGGGGGGAGGGATGTAAGGTCGTCGCGCAGCCTCAACCGGTGCTGCCATCAGGGTCAGGAGCAAGACCATGAAGATACTTCGACTGTACCAGGCACTGTAGTCTCTGCCGGCGATCGTTGGTTCTGGAGTGCTCGGATTATTACGCATCGGGGTAAGTGCCTCCTTTACTTTGTTCCAGTTTAATGCATTTCGCTTCCAGTCTGCTTTCACAAGATCGTCGGAAGACACGCGAAACGTACGCCATCGAAGACGCCGCTTGGCACGTCTGGGTTGCAATTAGTTTGCCCCCCTCACCAGCGGCTTCGTGTCAGCGCTGATATTCCTGGACGGCTCTGGAGTGATCGCGATACGAAGTGGAGAAATGATGGCTGCCGTCATTTCTGGACACGAAGAACAGATAATCAGTCTTCTCAGGGTAAAGAGCTGACTGGATAGCTTCTTTCCCTGGATTAGCAATTGGGCCGGGCGGAAGTCCGGGATACAAGTAAGTATTATAGGGTGAGTCGAGCGCGAGGTCGCTCTGGTTAATCACCCCGTCGTACTCTTTCACCTGCTTCACGGCATATATAACTGTGGGATCGCAAGCCAGCCTCATATTCAATGCCAGACGATTATGAAAGACCGATGAAACCACGGGGCGCTCCTCCCGAAGACCGGTCTCCTTTTCGATCAGGGAAGCCAGTGTCACAACTTCCCGAACCGTCATTTGCAACTCGCGCGCCCGAGCTTCTTCGGCCTCTGTCCAGTTTTGCTGAAATCGTTTGACCATCGTCGTGACGATCTCCTGTTCACTGGTGCCCCGTAGGAAGTGATAAGTGTCCGGGAAGAGATATCCCTCGAGGTTCTGCGCTTCTGGATCGATTTCCGAGATCCATTCGGTATTCTGGAAAATCTGGGCGAACCTTTCGATTGTTCCGAAACCTGCAGCGACGAAGATCGCAGCGATCTCCTGCATGTCTCGTCCTTCCGTGATCGTTACACGATGGTAGTAGAAATCGCCCCTGTGGAGCTTGTCGGCCAGGTCAGAGATCGAGTGGGGCCCGCGAAATCGATATTCTCCGGCCTTCAGTCGTCCTGCCGTGCCAGCGAGTCTGACATACAGCTGGAAGAGCCAGGGAGAAGTGATGAGGCCTTCTTTCTCCAAGATCTTGCTGATCTGGATCACTCCGGCTCCTTCAGGAACTTGAACAATTTTGTCCTGGGCTGCGGCACCGTGAGGAGTTTCAATTTGGAGCCAGAACCATGCGGCGGCTGCGAATCCTACCAGCAGCAGGAAGATGAGGGATGAAACGAGGAACTTACCCCAATGATTTTTTATGAAGTCATATCGGCTCATGGCTTGACTCTTCAAGGTAGCGTCGAAGAATGACTGCCGCAGCAAATTCGTCGCGCCGGCTTCTCCGGTCCGCCACTCTAATCCCGGATTCTGCCATCAGCTCTTCAGCTTCTTTGCTGGACAGACGCTCATCTATCCATCTGATCGGCAAGTCAATATGCTTCTGAATCTGCCCGACGAGAGTCTGTATCGTCTGCATTATCAATGCGTTACGTCCGTCTAAATGGAGTGGCTTTCCAACGATGATTTCGGCCACATCCCATTCCTCAGCAAGCTGAGCAATGGCTGCGGCGTCAACATCCAGGTTTCGCCGCTGCAGTGTCTGGAGAGGGCGGGCCGTCATTCTCAACGGATCGCTTATGGCGACTCCGATTCTCTTGTGCCCGATGTCCAGGGCCATTAAACGTTGTCTCATCGGCGCTAGACGGGATTTTCGTCCTTGTTGCACTATCGCAAGCTAAGCTATAATCCTACCTTCAGACGGTCGTTTCGTGCCACTAATGGAGTGACCCTCATACGGCCGGTGAAACAATGTCACTATAATGGGCAGCATGGTCAGTCGGATCAAACTTACAATTCTATGCCTCTCTTCTCTCATCGTTGTCTATGGGCTGGTTGGGGGGATGCTCGACAAAGTGTCTGCCCGAGACGATGCCTATCGCGATCTTTCCGTATTTTCTGACGTCCTGTCGAAAATCCGCGATGAGTACGTTGAGGACCCAGATATGACACAGGCTCTCGAGGGGGCACTGCACGGAATGATGGAAGCACTCGACCCCTATTCCAGCTTTGTTGATGCCGGAACCTATAAGGAACTCAAGGGGAGAGAAGAGGATGGGGCATCGCCGGGTCTGGTCATCTCGAAAAGGTACGGTTATGTCTATATTGTATCGGTTGATGAGGGTAGTTCCGCTCAGCAGCAGGGTTTGAGAACCGGCGACTTGATCGAATCGATTGAAGGCCGACAAACGACGGTCATGAGCCTATGGGAAGCACAGCATCGTTTAATGGGACCGGAAGGCAGTACGGTCGATCTCAGAGTCATTCGTTCGCGCCGTTCGGAGCCTTATGAAGTCAGTCTCACCAGACATCCTATTACGCCCATGGAAGTGACCGCGCGGATTGTAGATGGCAATATCGGGCTGCTTCGTATTCCGGGATTTCTCCCGGGTACGGCTGAGACTGTGAAGAGTAAGCTTCGACTGCTCGAGTCATCGGGTGCCAAGGGCTTGCTGGTGGACGTACGGGGTACGGCCGAAGGCGAAGTGGAAGAGGCCGTTGCGGCCAGTGACGTCTTTTTGCCACCGGGGGCACTGATTTCAGTGGTTGTCGATCGGAGTGGTAAGAAAACTCAATATCGCTCTGAAAATGAGCCTGTAGTGACAGATCTACCTGTTATTTTATTGATCGATGGCGGCACCAGCGGAGCTGCAGAGGTTTTCGCTGCGGCGCTGGTCGACAATCTCAGTGCGAGAACGGTTGGAGAACAGACCAACGGGCAGGGGACTCTGCAAAGTGAGTTCATCTTGGACGGAGGATCGGTTCTGATCATTTCAACCAAGTTGATCGATCGTCCGGTTGGCAAGCCCCTGCAGGCCGCCGAGTTGCGGGATTCAGGGATTGAACCGGATGTGAGGGCTCCGACGAGGGATTTTATAACGAACTTTTATTTCGATAATACGGGTGAAGATGAGACCGAACTGGAAGAAAGTTTCTTCCGATCACTTGATAAAGCGGTCGAACAGGAGCAACTCCAGGCCGGGATCGAAGAGGTAAAGAAGATCATCGAAAACAGCCGACACCGAGAAGCTGCTTAGCTAGTTAAACCGTTTTCTCTTAACGAAGGAGGAGAGATGAACAAAGGCGAATTGGTAGATGCGATTGCTAAAGAAGCAGAGATTTCCAAGTCTCAGGCTCAGGCTGCACTGGACTCTTTTGTTGAGAACGTGAAGAAGTCCTTGAAGAAGGGCCAGAAGGTAACTCTGGTTGGTTTCGGAACGTTTTCTACTTCAAAAAGGGCGGCGCGAACGGGTCGAAATCCTCAAACCGGCAAACCCATTAAGATCCCGGCCAAGAAAGTGGCAAAGTTCACCGCGGGGAAGGCTCTAAAGGACGCCATCAACTAGGCATTTCTCCCGTGTCTTGCGGGATCAAGATTGGATCGGGGCTGGTCACGAGCGATGCTCACCTGAATTGCCGGCCCCGAAGTTGTTTAATTCTGAATCCTGTGAAATTTTTCAATCATTCCTTTTGTGGTAATCTTGCCACGACAGAGTAGGTGCGTAGCTCAGGGGGAGAGCGCTTCCTTGACGCGGAAGAGGTCAGCGGTTCAAATCCGCTCGCACCTACCACGTTTCCGTGAAGCATTCTATTCGGACCATCCTCACATGTTAACTGTCGTGTTTAAACGGAGCTGCCTTTGGACAGCCGGTCAGTGGCTATCCGTATCACTGAAAGTATGAACCGGTCGCAGGATCACGAATGTTAGAAATGATCGGGACAGGCTAATGGAGACAATGCAGGAGAGTGGAAAAAAGGAGAAGCTGAAAGCAATTCGGAGAGACGGCACTATGTTCGACGTCGAAGACTCCGAAGAGGCACTCGAGATTTTGCGCCATTCCACTTCTCATTTGATGGCTCTGGCCGTGATCGATCTTTACCCCGACGTGCACCTGGGTATCGGGCCCCCCACCAGCGAGGGATTCTATTATGACTTTCAGACTCCTCATAGCTTCAACGAAGAAGACCTATTGCGAATTGAACAACGGATGAGGGAGCTGAAAGAACAAGACCTTCCTTTCGAACCCTCTATCGTCGAAAAGGAAGAAGCACTCAAGTTCTTCGGGGAGAAAGGTGAGCACCTGAAGCAAGAACTCATTCAGGATCGAGCGGGGCAAGTGCTGTCATGTTACCGTCTGGGTAAGCTCGTGGACTTCTGTCTGGGACCCCACGTGACTCGTACCTCTCAACTGGGAGCTTTCAAGTTGTTATCCGTCGCCGGCTCTTATTGGAAAGGTGACGAGAATCGAGAGCAGTTGCAAAGAATTTACGGTACAGCCTTCTTTACTCAGGAGCAACTGGACGAATACCTGTCGCGCCTCGAAGAGGCGCGCAAGCGCGACCACCGCCGGCTGGGGGTCGAATTGGATTTGTTCACGATTAAAGATGAAGTCGCTCCGGGGCTCATTTTCTGGCACCCGCGGGGTGCTACGATCAGAGGAATTATTGAAGAGTTCCTTCGGAAAGAACTGGAGAGCCGCGGCTACGAGTTTGTCTATACGCCTCATATCGCGCGAAGCGATCTCTGGAAAACCTCCGGTCACTACGACTATTTTCTGGAGAACATGTATGTCCTCCCGATAGATGAAGAAGAATATGTTCTGAAACCGATGAACTGTCCGGGGCATATTCTGATTTATAAATCGGATATCCGAAGCTACCGCGATCTACCGATTCGACTGGCTGAGTTTGGTACGGTATACCGTTACGAGAAATCGGGAACCCTCCACGGGATGCTTCGTGTTCGCGGCTTTACCCAGGACGATGCCCATATCTTTTGCCGTCCTGATCAGGTTTTTGATGAAGTTTCCCAGACCCTCGACCTGGCCCAGCACGTGCTGGAAAGTTTCGGATTCGAGGAGTACCGCGTGACCCTTTCAGTGTGGGATCCCAATCGACCTGAGGATTACGCCGGAAGTGCCGATGACTGGGAACGTGCTGAGCAAGTTCTCGTTGAGGTGCTGAGTCAAAGAGGGTGGGAATTTGAACGCGCAGAAGGTGAGGCGGCCTTTTACGGTCCTAAGATCGATGTTCAATTGATCGATGCGCTGGGGCGATCCTGGCAGCTCAGCACCTTTCAGTTCGACTTCAATCTTCCCGCCAGGTTTCATGTCAATTACATCGGTTCCGACTCGAAGCCTCACCAGGTGATCATGGTTCACCGCGCGCTGCTCGGATCTATGGAGCGGTTTGTAGGCATTCTTACGGAGCATTATGCAGGAGCCTTTCCGGTCTGGCTGGCTCCGGTACAGGTCGAGGTTATTCCAATCACGGATCGCCAGCACGAATATGCCCGGAATGTAGAGACCGTTTTGAAGGACAAAGGCTTCCGGGCGCACGCCGATCTCCGAAATGAGAAGCTAGGCTACAAGATCCGACAGGCACAGCTTCAAAAGACTCCATTCATGCTCATCGTGGGTGACCGAGAGGTTGAACAACAGTCGGTTTCGGTGCGAAGCCGCTCAGAAGGGGACGTCGGGTCTCAGAAGCTGCCTGAGTTTATGGATCGATTGCAAAATTTAGTTGATAAAAAGGCGATCAAACCGTAATTTTCATGTCATAGAGTGGCAGGTTTCGACTCCTCCGGTGGAGTCGAATTCAGAACCTCCAAATAACCAAAAACTAAACCAAGGAGGAATATCCCTATTATAAAAACACGGGTGAATCATCAGATTAAGAGTCGAGAAATTCGAGTAATTGACGAGGACGGTACCCAACTCGGAATCATGACTCCTGAGGAAGCCTTAAAAGTCGGAGAAGCTCGGGGACTTGACCTAGTTGAGGTAGCTCCTAACGCCAAACCGCCTGTTTGCCGGATCATGGATTACGGCAAATATCGGTACGAACAAAGTAAGAAGGCCCAGGAAGCGAAAAAGCACCAGAAGACAATTCAGGTCAAAGAGGTCAAATTCCGCCCCAAGATCGATGACCATGATTACGAATTCAAGATGAAGCACGCGGCCCGCTTCTTGAAGGCTCACAATAAGGTGAAAGCAACTGTCATGTTTCGGGGTCGAGAAGTCACTCATCCAGAACTGGGTGAGGAGATCCTGAATCGTTTGCGCAAAGATCTGGGAGATCTCGCGACGGTTGAAAGGCCTCCTAAGTTGGAGGGCTACACCATGACGATGATTCTTTCACCGAATCGGGAGAACTGAGCTTCCAGAAACACTTGCCGCTGGACCGCCTGCATTTCACAAGTCGGCCACAATTCTGCTAAGATCATCTTTTTTGATTCCTCAGAGATTGGAGTCCATCCATGAAGTTAAAGACCAAGAAGGCTGCGGCTAAGCGATTTCAGGTGACGGGTGGCGGCAAGTTGAAAAGACGGAAGGCGTACGCCAACCATATCCTCACCAAGAAATCGCCCAAGCGAAAACGTAATCTGCGAAAGTGGGCCCTGGTTTCACCATCTGATGAAAAGCGTGTCAAGCAGATGCTGAATTTGAAATAAAGAAGGCGAGGCAAGTTATGCCGAGAGTTAAACGTGGAAATAAGCGGTTGAAGCGTCGGAAACGGATCCTGCGTCAGACCAAGGGATACTGGGGAACCAAGAGTAAGCTCCATAAAGCTGCCAAAGAGCAGTTGATGCGGTCTCTGGCATTTGCCTATCGAGATCGGCGTCAGAAGAAGCGTACATTCAGGAATCTCTGGATAATCAGGATCAATGCCGCTGTCCGGCAACACGGGCTTTCCTACAGTCAGTTCGTACATGGACTGAGAGAAGCGGGTGTTTCTTTGAACCGTAAGGTTCTTGCTGATATCGCCGTGCGAGACCCCAAAGGATTTGAACAGCTGGTGAGTACTGCCAAAAAAAGCATTGGTTGAAGGACTTTCCAATTACTGATTGATAATTGAGATGGCCTCGTAAGGAACAAAGCAGTGTCTCAAAACGCAGTGGAACATCCTCTCTGGGATGCTTTGCTGGAGGACCTCAAAGAAGCTTCCACTCTTGCCCGCCTGACTGAGATTCGTGACAAATACCTGAGTCGACAGCGTGGACTGTTGACCCTTGAGATGCGGAGGCTCGGTGAGCTTCCGCGAGAGCGCCGGCCCGAAGCAGGACGAGTTCTTAACCAGCTTAAGCAAAACATCGAGAGCGAGCTGGACAGGCGACAAAAGGAGTTGAGTGCCCTTCGTCGGGAAGCTCAGCTCCAATCCGAAAGTCTCGACGTGACTCTACCCGGGTACCGACTGCCCCATGGTGGGATTCACCCGATTCATAAGATCCAGAAAGAAATGGAAAATGTCCTGGTCGGGATGGGGTTCACAATCGTGACCGGTCCCGAAATAGAGACAGACTACTATAATTTTGAAGCTCTCAATATTCCGGAGGGGCACCCTGCTCGCGATGATCAAGACACTTTCTATCTTACCGGGGGCATGCTCCTCAGAACCCATACGTCTCCCGTCCAGATTCACATCATGGAAGCTCAGCAACCTCCTTTGAGGATAGCTGTTCCTGGTCGCGTATTCCGACGTGATTCGGTAGATGCGACACACAGTCCAATGTTTCACCAGCTGGAGGTGCTGGTCGTGGGGGAGGGCATTTCCATGGCCCACCTCAAAGGTGCGCTCGAGGTCTTTCTGAAACGGATGTTCTCCTCTGAGACTCGATTACGTTTCCGGCCCAGCTTCTTCCCGTTTGTCGAACCGGGTGCTGAAGTCGACATGTCTTGTATCTTTTGCGAAGGCGATGGTTGCAGGGTCTGCAAGAAGAGCGGATGGATCGAGCTCGGAGGTGCCGGGATGGTGCATCCCAGAGTACTGGAGAAAGTCGGATACGATACCGAGCGTTTCACAGGATTCGCCTGGGGTATGGGCATCGACCGGCTTGCGCTAACCCGTTATCAGGTCGATGATCTGAGGCTTTTCTTCGAAAATGACATTCGATTTCTGCGTCAGTTCTAGAAGACTCAAGAACAAATAGGCCGGGGGGGCCACCTGTGTTTAAGTCCGCCTTCTTTGCAGAGCGAGTGACCGATGAAAATTAGCCGGAAGTGGTTGGAAGATTATGTAGATATCGACGTCGTGAGCCCCGATGCTTCGACTCTTGCAGACGCGTTGACCATGCTGGGATTGGCGGTCGAACTTGTGGAAGAGGTGTCGGGAGATGCGATTCTGGATGTCGACGTTACCACCAACCGACCCGACTGTTTGAATCACTACGGTATCGCGCGCGAACTTGCTGCCTATTACCGCCTCGATTTGAAGCATCCCGAGTGGGGAGACCTTGAAGCGGACTCCGTTCCCGAGGAAGGCTGTTCGGCGGGGGTGACAATTCTGGATGCCGACCTTTGCTCTCGTTATGCGGCCCGTGTGATGTGGGACGTTGAGATCGGAGAATCGCCAGATTGGCTTAAGACGAGACTTGAAAGCATTGGGCAGAGGGCGATTAACAATATCGTTGATATTACCAACTATGTCCTCTTCGAGTTGGGGCATCCCCTGCATGCCTTCGATTATCATCGCCTAACGGATCGGCAGATCGTGGTTCGTCGTGCCAAACCCGGGGAAACCCTGGTGACACTGGACGGGATTGAGCGAAAGCTCCGGGAAGACATGCTGGTGATCGCCGATGCTTCCCACCCCGTGGCGCTTGCAGGCATCATGGGGGGAGCCGATAGCGAGATCGGCCCCGAGACAAAAGTGCTTCTGCTGGAAAGTGCTTGGTTTCAGCCTTCTTCTGTTCGGTCCACTGCCGGGAGCCTGGGAATGCGAACCGAGGCGTCTTATCGGTTTGAACGCGGCGCCGACCTCGAAATGCCGGTGCGCGCCCTTAACCGGACTTGTCGACTGATCAAGGAGATCGCGGGAGGTCGCATCGTCGGCCCCCTTATAGATGAATATCCTGGAAGAGAGACAATTTCACCGATTCAACTTCGAAAGAAGCGGATTGTTCATGTTTCAGGAGTCGAAATTGATGGTCAGGATGTGGAGGAAACGCTCCGGCGACTCGAGTTCGACGTGAAACCTTCCGGAGACGGAAGCTGGACCGTCCGGCCACCCTCCTTTCGGCATGATATCGAGCTGGAAGATGATCTGGTCGAGGAGGTCGTACGCCACTACGGCTATGACAGGATTCCAGTCATCTACCCTCGACCGGAAGATGCCGGCCAGTTTCAGAAAGATGAACCCTCTCTCGAGCGCATCATCAGCATCCTCAAGGGGAACGGTTTCTGGGAGGCGATGAATTGGGTGTTCACGACTCCCGACCGCTTGAAGCCCTTCTTCGGCGATGAGGTTTCCGCAGTGCAAATCAGCAATCCTTTAAGCGAGGCTGATACCCATCTTCGAGTATCCCTTGTCCCGGGGATCGTGGAATCGTTAAGGCGGAACCTTTATCGCGGCAATCAGGATGTTCGTCTATTTGAGATCGGAAATGTCTTCTTCCTGGGAGAAGATGGACAGAATCGTGAGGAGCGCCGGCTGGGATTGGGGGCGATGGGCGATTTTTACAGTCCTTACTGGAGGCAGGAGCGGGAGAGATTCCGCTTTTTTCACTTGAAAGGGATCTTGGAGCAACTCTTTGAAGCCTTGGGGCTCAGTGTTGAGTTTTCCGCCGAAGGTTGCAATTCTCGGCCTTATCTCCATCCTGGGATGTCAGCGAGAATCTTGCACGATGGCATGGTGCTGGGTAGTCTGGGCGCTTTGCATCCCTCGCTGGGTGAGAGATTTAAATTTTCGCAACCGGTTTTGTTGGCAGAGGTGGACCTGGAGGCGATCCTGTCTCATCCGTTACCTCAACCAACCTACCAGAGTCTGCCCCGATTCCCGGCGGTCACACGAGACCTTTCATTTCTCGTTGACAAAAGTATTGGTTTCAGTACAATAAAATCGGCTGTTCAGATCCTTAAGATAGTGGAATTAAAAGATTTTCAATTGATCGACTTATACCAGGGTTCCCGTCTTCCCGAAGGAAAAATTAGTCTAACTGTTCGATTGACGTTCGTTGATCCGGGTCGGACGTTGACTCAGGAAGAGGTAAACGATCGAAGCGAACAGGTGTTTTCGGCGTTGCGAACAAAGTTTGCGATTGAGCCACGCGCTTGACGATCGTGCGAGAAAACCCGATTGCACGTCTGGAAGAAAGCTTCGAGCGGCTGCTCAAGTATGTGCAGGATTTGCGAGCCGAGAACATACGACTAAAGGAGGAACTGGTAACTGCTCAGCTAGAACTGGAGGAACTGAAGCGACGAAACTCAGAAGCAAGTCGTGAGCTAAAACAGCTGAAGGATGAGAGGCTGGAGATTCGCTCTCGTATGAGGCGCATCCAGGAGAACTTGGCTGCCCTCGAGAAGCCTACCAAGGAAACAGGCTTGTAAAGCCTTAACGAGACCGGATGGGGTGTGGATAACTCGAAAAAGGTAACCGAAGTCAAAATTTATAATCAGACCTATCACGTGCGAAGTGATGATGATCCGGAGTATATACGGAAGCTGGCGGAATACGTGGACCAGAAGATGACTGAAGTTTCCCAGAATACACCCACCGTCGATACGCTCAGGGTGGCAATACTGGCAGCGCTCAACATAGCCAACGATTATGTAACCGCTAGAGAGGAACTGCATCACCTTGAGCGAGACCTTTTGGAGCGAAGTGACCGAATCAAAGCCGTTGTTGAGGAATGTTGCCGAGGTGGCGTTTCTTGATCAACTGAATAAGGCTGAGCTAGACTGTAGTTCCCCTGCGACGTCCGTGATGGTGAGTTGTTTTTGAGCCAACACTCAAAGAACGGGATCCCGGGTCTCGGTGCTGTGCGCAGTATCGAGTAGGGAGCCCACCTGGTCACCCAGGTTCATAACACAAGCCACACGGCAGAGCGGGGGCATTAGACCGCTTAATCCCTCCCGAATCCCAGCCTTGCAGCTGCCAGTACATGAGGTTGGGAGCATATATGCCTTATCAATACGTGGTCTTTCTGGTCATTGCCCTGGCAGTAGTGGCCGTGTGGTATTTCCTGAAAATTCAAGTTGTTGATCGAAAGATTGCCGAAGCAGAACTCCAGGCCAGAGACATTCGGCAATCCGCGGAGAAGGACGTCGAGCAACTTAAGAAGGAGAAGATCCTCGAAGCCAAGGATGAGGTTTTCGAGTGGCGTTCAGAAGTCGAAAGAGAAATCCAGGAGCAGAGGCGTAAGCTAAACATACTGGAAAGGCGGCTTACCGAAAAGGAAGACGGATTACTCAGACAAGAGCGGCAGATCGAACGCAAACTCAGAGAAGCTGAGCGCCGCAGTGAAGAACTAGCTCGTCGTGACGCGGAAATCAATCAGCGCCGCAAAGAAGTCGATCGACTCATTCAGGAGCAGTCGCGCCGGCTGCAAGAGGTTGCCGGCATGACAGTGGAAGATGCCAAGCAAGCCCTCATAAAAAGTGTAGAGCAGGAAGCCTTACATGAGGCCGCCGTGTTGGCAAAGAGAATTGAAGACGAGGCCCGCCACAAGTCAGAGATAGAAGCGAGGAAGATTATTGCCCAGGCAATTCAGAGGTGTGCAGCCGAACATGTCGTGGAATCGAGTGTCTCGGTTGTTGATCTGCCCTCCGATGAAATGAAGGGTCGCATCATCGGTCGCGAAGGCAGAAATATCCGTGCTCTGGAGCAAGCCACCGGGGTCGATCTGATCGTCGACGATACACCCGAAGCCGTCATTCTCTCAGGGTTCGACCCCTTGCGGAGAGAAGTTGCCCGACTCTCAATCCAACAGCTGATCAAGGATGGCAGAATTCATCCAGCGCGCATTGAAGAGGTAGTGGCCCGCGTTCAGCGCGACATGGAGGAGAACCTGCGAGAGGAGGGCGAGCAGGTTGCTTTCGAGCTGGGAATCCATAAGCTTGACGACGAAATTCTCCGCTTGCTGGGCAGACTCCGGTATCGAACCAGTTACGGGCAAAACGTTCTCAATCACAGCCGTGACGTAGCATATCTTGCCGCAATCATGGCGCGAGAACTGGGTGCCAATGTGGAAGTCTGCAAGCGTGCCGGATTGCTTCACGACATCGGCAAAGCCGTTGATCGTGGCATGGAAGGAACCCACCTCCAGCTGGGCGTAGAGATTGCTCGGAAGCACGGCGAATCCTGGGAAGTCATCCACGCCATCGAAGCCCATCATTTTGACGTCGAATTTAAGACTGTCGAGGCCGTGCTGGTTCAATCGGCAGACGCTCTGTCAGCAGCTCGCCCTGGGGCACGCAGAGAGGTATTGGAGAGTTACGTGAAGAGACTGGAAAAGCTCGAAGAACTGGCCGCTTCTTTTTCCGGAGTTGCCAAAGCGTTTGCTCTTCAGGCCGGCCGCGAGATTCGCGTCGTGGTTGAAAGCAGCAAGGTCACAGACGAGCAGGCTTTCTGGCTCAGCAAAGATATTGCCAAAAAGATCGAGCGCGAACTTGAATATCCCGGACAGATAAAAATTACCCTGATTCGGGAGATGCGGGTTGTCGATTACGCTCGCTAGAAAGGCTGATGAGCCGAGAAGTCCATTCTTCCACCTCTTCTCCGCTTGGCAAGACATATGAAGATTTTGTTTGTAGGGGACATCGTCGGGCGAGCAGGACGTCGCATCCTGAAAGAGAATCTTGAAAGGGTTCAGTCAGAGGAGCAGATCGACTTCACTATCGTAAATGTCGAAAATGCCGCCGGAGGTTTTGGGATTACTCCTTCAATCGCGGAAAAGATCCTGAAAATGGGTGTAGATGTGATGACTTCAGGCAATCACATCTGGGACAAGCGCGAGATCATGGATTATTTCAATCGCCAGCCGCGGCTGCTCCGGCCCGGCAACTATCCACCCGGATTGCCGGGGCAGTTTAGCTATCTGGGAGAAAGTGCCGCTGGTGTCTCGGTGGCCGTCCTTAATTTCCAGGGAAGAGTGTTTATGCCGATTATCGATTGCCCGTTTCGGGCTGTCGATCAGCATCTTGAACGTCTCCGAAAAAAGGCCAGAGTCATCATCGTAGACTTTCATGCCGAGGCCACATCTGAAAAGATGGCATTCGGTTGGCATCTTGACGGTCGCGTGACAGCTGTTCTTGGTACTCATACCCACGTGCCGACTGCAGATGCAAGAGTCCTTCCGGAGGGCACAGCCTATATATCCGATGTAGGAATGACGGGTAGCTACGATTCAGTGATTGGAATGAAGATAGAACCTTCGCTGCATCGATTCTTGACGGGAATTGGCTCCCGCTTTGAGCCGGCTATCTCTTCTCCCCGTTTCTGCTCTGTGATTATCGATGTGGATGAGGTAACCGGGAAAGCCCGGTCAGTTCGCCGTCGGGATCTCGCGTGAAAGCCGGAAGTTGCGCACTGGAGCTTTTCGGTTGATTCTCACCGCAGAGACGCGGGGAACAAGTGGGGCAAGATGGCCTGACGCCGGGAGTGTGGCCATTCAACCCCCGCACGAAGCGATATTCCTGAATTAGTTCGAACGAGAAACAATCTCTTCCTGGCGAAAGAGATACGAGCGCAGATAGCGACCGGTATGAGAGCGGTCGCAGCGGGCGATTTCCTCAGGGGTTCCTGCTGCTACGACTTCTCCTCCTTCATCGCCTCCCTCTGGACCTAGATCGATTATCCAGTCGGCCGATTTGATTACATCCAGATTGTGCTCGATCACGATTAAACTGGCTCCCTGCGAGATCAGGCGATCAAAAGCTCTCAGCAACTTGTGAATATCTTCAAAGTGCAAACCAGTGGTGGGTTCATCTAATATGAAAAGTGAGTTGCCTGCAGCTTTGCGAGCCAAATAGGAGGCCAGCTTTATCCTCTGGGCCTCACCTCCGGAAAGAGTCGTTGCCGGTTGGCCCAGTCGCAGGTAGCCCAGCCCGACTTCCTCCAAGACCTTCAATTTTCGAACCAGCGACGTTTCCGAACTGAAAAAGGCAATGGCCTGCTGGACGGTCATGTTCAGGACAGAATCGATATTGTGTCCCCGGTAAGTCACGTCAAGAACGCGCTGGGTAAACCGCTTTCCTCCGCAGTCTTCACAGACCAGCTGGACGTCTGCAAGAAACTGCATTTCAACAGTAACAGTTCCCGTTCCCTGGCAAGTTTCGCAGCGCCCTCCCGACACATTGAATGAGAAGTGGGCAGGCGAAAGATTTTTGGCTTGAGCCTCTCGCTGAGCGGCAAACAACTTGCGAATTTCGTCAAAGGCTTTGACATAAGTCACCGGATTGGAACGGGGCGTTCTACCGATTGGACTCTGATCCACAAGGATGACGTCGGCAATGGCTCCGCCTCCCTCGATCGAATCGAAAGCCCCAACACTTCCTTTCCACTCTCCCCGTTGCTTCTTTAGGCCCGCATGAATCACATCGTGGACCAGGGTAGACTTCCCCGAGCCGGATACGCCGGTGATGCAGGTCAAGACCCCGAGTGGAATCTTTACGTCGATCCGTTTCAAATTGTGTTCTCTAGCATTGCGGATCAAAAGGTAGCTAGAAGAGGGAGAACGTCTAAATACCGGGGTAGGAATTCGCAGTTGACCGGACAGGTAGCGTCCCGTCACCGACCTGTCGTTGTCAAGTAGAGACGCTACGTCACCTTGGTGAATCACTTCTCCACCGTTTTCTCCTGCCCCGGGCCCCATATCGATTACATAGTCGGCCTGATGAATGATTTCCCGCTCATGTTCAACGACGACGATTGTATTGCCCAGGTCACGAAGCTGAGACAGGATTTCGACCAGCCTTTCTTGATCTCGGAGATGAAGCCCGATTGAGGGCTCATCCAGAACATAAAGGGTGCCGACGAGGGAAGACCCCAGAGATGCAGCCAGGTGAATTCGCTGAGTTTCGCCTCCGCTCAGGGTGGAGGTCAATCGATCGAGAGTAAGATATTGCAGACCAACCTTTTTCAAAAACAGGAGCCGTTTTCGAATTTCGTGGACGATCTTCCCGGCCACTGCTTGGGATTCGGAAGGTAACTCGAATGCTTGGAAGAAGTGGTACAGGTCAGATATCGGGAAACCGGTTAGCTGCGAGATCCTCTTCCCCCCGACATAAACGTCCCGCGCCTCAGGCCGAAGCCTTTCACCTTCGCAGTCCGCGCACTGAGCATATCCTCGATAACGAGCGATAAAGATACGGACGTGCATCTTGTACTTTTTGGTACCCAGATAACGAAAAAATCCTTTGACCCCAGGGAATCCGTCATCGCCGTGCCAGAT
>Ga0079224_100004232_pt1 | contig 18458 bp, 19 predicted proteins | sample Stecom2015_FD_80414 | JGI IMG/M metagenome (GOLD analysis project Ga0079224, IMG submission 80414) | Agricultural soil microbial communities from Utah to study Nitrogen management - Steer compost 2015 | ecosystem: Environmental > Terrestrial > Soil > Agricultural land | place: USA: Utah... | reverse complement strand
GGCCTGGCCCGCGATCTTGGCGAAGGCCGGCTTGTCCCGGACCGCGAGATCCGCGAGCACCTTGCGGTCGATCTCGATGTTGGCGCGCCTCAGGCCCGACATGAACGTGCTGTAGCTCATGCCCAGCTCGCGCACCGCCGCGTTGATGCGCGTGATCCAGAGCGCGCGGAATTCGCGCTTTTTCTGCCGGCGGTCACGGTAGGCGTACTGCCCGGCCTTCATGACCGCCTGCTTGGCGACGCGATAGACGCTGCCCCGGCGGCCGCGGAATCCCTTCGCCTGCTTCAGGACCTTCTTGTGGCGCGCGCGTGCAGTCGCGCCTCGCTTGGCTCTCGGCATGGCGGCTCCTTACGACGCGTAAGGCAGCATGGCGCGCACGGCGCGCGCATCGCTGTCGTGGACGTTGGTGGTGCCGCGAAGCTGGCGCTTGCGCTTCGTGCTCTTCTTGGTGAGGATGTGGCGCATGTACGCGTGCGAGCGCTTGATGCCGCCGCTCGAGCGGACGGTAAAGCGCTTGGCTGCGCTCTTCTTGGACTTCATCTTCGGCATGACAACTGCTCCTTTTCTAGCCTGACGCCGGGCGTCCCGGGGAGCGCGCTGCCCAAGGCAGCGCGGCGCGGGCGCTTTAAGCCGCGGCCATCACTTGTATCCCGCCGCTAGCGTGCCGCGGCGGGCTTTGCTGCAACCTTTCTCGGCTCCGCGGCCTTGTCCGCCGCGGGCGCCTTCTCCGCCTTTCCCTTCGCCGGCGGCACCGCCTTCTTCTTGGGCGCGATCACCATCACCATCTGCCGGCCCTCGAGGCGCGGATACTGCTCGACCACGCCGACCGACTCCAGATCGCCCCGCACCCGCTCGAGCAGGCGCTCGCCGAACTCGCGGTGCGCCATCTCCCGCCCCCGGAACCGCAACGTCACCTTCGCCTTGTCGCCCTCTTCGAGGAAGGCGAGCAGCTTTGCCAGCTTGATCTTGTAGTCGCCTTCGTCGGTCCCAGGCCGGAACTTGATTTCCTTCACCTGGATCTGCTTCTGCTTCAGCTTGGCTTCGTGCGCCTTCTTCTGCTCGCGGTACCGGAACTTGCCGTAGTCCATCAGCTTGCAGACTGGCGGGTTCGCGAGCGGTGCGATCTCCACGAGATCCACGTTCTGCTCTTCGGCCATCCGGAGCGCCGCCGCTATCGGCTGAATCCCCAGCTGGTCTCCGTTTTCCGCCACCAGGCGCACCTCCGGGGCCGTGATTTCCCGGTTGATGCGTTGCGATCTGTCGAGTGCGATGAGAAAAAGCTCCTCTGTTCGTCAAAAAAATCAGCCGTGCACTTTCGCGTTCGCCTCGGCCTCGAGGCGGGCGGTGAAGGCGTCGAGGGTCATCGCCCCCAGATCCTCCCCGCTTCGCGTGCGCACGGCCACCGTATTGGCCTGCATCTCCTTATCCCCCAGCACCAGCTGGTAGGGCAGCTTCTGCAGGCTATGTTCGCGAATCTTATAGGAAATTTTCTCGTTTCGCAAATCGGCGAGGGCCCGGAAGCCGCGTCCGCGCAGCGTCTCGAGCACCTTCTGCGCATAGGCGGCCTGCCGCTCGGTGATGTTGAGGACGGCGACCTGTACCGGGGCGAGCCAGACCGGGAAGGCGCCGGCGTAGTGCTCGATCAGGATGCCGAGGAACCGCTCCATGGAGCCGACGATCGCCCGGTGCAGCATGACGGGAGTGCGGCGGGTGTTGTCCTCGGCCACGTACTCGGCGCCGAGGCGCCCGGGCATGCTGAAATCCACCTGGATCGTCCCGCACTGCCAGACGCGCCCGATCCCGTCCTTGAGCGAGTACTCGATCTTCGGCCCGTAGAACGCGCCTTCCCCTGGCGACAGGGTGAACGGCACGCCCGAGCGCTCGAGGGACTCCTTCAGGGCCGCCTCCGCGCGGTCCCACGCTTCGTCGGAGCCGATGCGCTTTTCCGGCCGCGTGGCGACCCGGTAGATGACGTCGTTGAAGCCGAAATCGCGATAGACCTTCTGCAGAAGCGCGGTAAAGGCGACGCACTCGTCGAGGATCTGCGCCTCGGTGCAGAAAATGTGCCCGTCGTCCTGGACGAAGCCGCGCACGCGCATCAGGCCGTGCAGGGCGCCGGAAGGCTCGTTGCGGTGGCAGGAGCCGAACTCGCCATAGCGCAGGGGCAGGTCGCGATAGCTGCGCACGCCCTTGTTGAAGATGAGGATGTGCCCCGGGCAGTTCATCGGCTTCACCGCGTAGTCGCGGTTTTCCGATGAGGTGGTGAACATGTTCTCCTTGAAATTCTCCCAGTGCCCGGTGCGCTCCCAGAGGCTGCGGTCGAGGATCTGCGGGCCGCGCACTTCCTGGTAGCCGTTCTCGCGGTAGACGCGGCGCATGTACTGCTCGACCTGCTGCCAGAGCGCCCAGCCCTTCGGGTGCCAGAAGACGAGCCCCGGCGCCTCCTCCTGCATGTGGAAGAGGTCGAGCTGGGTGCCGAGCCGGCGGTGGTCGCGCTTCTCGGCCTCCTCGAGCATCTTCAGGTAGGCGTCCTGGTCTTCCTTCTTCGCCCAGGCGGTGCCGTAGATGCGCTGGAGCATCTCGTTCCGCGAGTCGCCGCGCCAATAGGCGCCGGCCACCCGCATGAGCTTGAACGTCTTCAGCTTGCCGGTGGAGGGCACGTGGGGGCCGCGGCAGAGATCGATCCAGTTGCCCTGGCCGTAGAGCGAGATCGTCTCGCTCTCCGGGATCGAGGCGATGATCTCGGCCTTGTATTTCTCGCCCATGTCGGCGAAGAACTTCACCGCCTGGTCGCGCGGCATCTCCCGTCGTTCGACCGGCAGGTCCTTGCGGGCGATCTCCTGCATGCGCTTCTCGATCGCCGCCAGGTCTTCGGGCGTGAAGGGCCTCTTGTAGGCGAAGTCGTAGTAGAAGCCGTTCTCGATGACCGGGCCGATCGTCACCTGCGCCTCGGGAAAGAGCTCCTTCACCGCGTGGGCCAGCAGGTGCGCCGTCGAATGGCGGATGATTTCGAGGCCTTCCGGGTCGCGCTCGGTGACGATCGCGACGGACGCATCCCTGTCCACCTTGTACGAGGTGTCGACGAGCCTCCCATCGACCTTGCCCGCGAGCGCGGCGCGCGCGAGCCCGGCGCCGATGGAGGCGGCGATCTCGGCGACGGTGACGGGCTGCGCAAAGCGCTTGACGGAGCCGTCCGGGAGGCGGATGTCGGGCATGGCGCGAGGCGGAGTTACTGCGAAGTCATCAAGCTGCGCGTCGTGAGCCGCGTTGTTGCCTTCCGGGAGAAATTGGTAGGCGCGATTGGACTCGAACCAACGACCCCTACCATGTCAAGGTAGTGCTCTAACCAGCTGAGCTACGCGCCTAGGGTGCAAGCGCGGAATTCTATACCAGAGCCCCGCGGCCTAGGCACGCCCGGCCCGGATGACGCCCTTCACCTGCCGGACCACCGCGAAGGCGCGCTTGAGATGGGCGAGGTCGCTCACTTCGAAGGTGAAGCGCATGAAGGCGAGCTCGTCCCGCGTCTGCGTGCGCACCGCGGTCACGTTGATGCGCTCCCGGGCAAGGGCGTCGCCGATGTCGCGCAGGAGCCCGCGCCGGTCGGTCGCGGTGACGGCCATGTCGACCGGGTAGGTGCCCTCGCGGTCGCCCCACTCGGCGTCGATGAGCCGCTCCGGGTCGGCTTCGGCCAGGCGGCGCAGCGAGCTGCAGTCTTCCCGGTGCACCGAGACGCCCTTGCCGCGCGTGACGAAGCCGCGGATCGGGTCGGGCGGCACCGGCTTGCAGCAGCGGGCGAGCTGCGTGAGCAGCCGGTCCATGCCGACCACGAGCACGGCCGACTGGCCGGCGCCGGTCTTGCGCCGGCGCGCGAGCGGCGCCGGCGCGGGACGCTCGCCCGGCTCGTTCTGCCGCGCGGCGGCCTGCAGCTGCCGCAGGTTGATCTCGTCGCGGCCCACCGCGGCGAAAAGCTCCTCCGGCTTGGCGAACCCCAGGCGCGCCGCGAGCGCCTCGAGGCTCGCCTGGGCGCCGAGCCTGCGCAGCTCCTTCTCGACCTTCGCGCGCCCCGCGGACGTCGTCTCGGCGAGCGCTCGCGCGTTGAACCATTGCCGGATCTTCTGCCGGGCCCGGTTCGTCTTGACGAACCCGCGCTCGGGATTGAGCCAGTCCCGCGAGGGCCCGCCCGTCTTCACGGTCGTGATCTCGACCCGCTGGCCGCTCGAGAGCGGCGTATCCAGCGTGACGATATGGCCGTCCACGCGCGCGCCGCGGCAGCGGTGCCCGAGGTCGGTGTGCAGGGCATACGCGAAATCGACCGGCGTCGCGCCGGCGGGCAGGTCCACCACCTTGCCCTGCGGCGTGAGCACGTAGACGGTATCGTCCAGGCGCGCCTGCTTGGTGTCCCGGGCCCAGTCGGAGACCTCGTCGCGCCACGCGAGGAGCTGCCGCAGCCACGCGATCTTCTCCTCGAATGCCGCTTCGGCGCGGCGCGCCGGGCGTCCCGGCTCCTTGTAGCGCCAGTGCGCGGCGACGCCGAACTCGGCGTGGCGGTGCATCTCCTCCGTGCGGATCTGCACCTCGAGCGTCTTGCCGGCCGGGCCGAGGACGGCGGTATGGAGCGACTGGTAGAAGTTGCCCTTCGGCCGCGAGATGTAGTCGTCGAACTCGCGCGGGATCGGGGTCCACAGATTGTGGACGACGCCGAGCGCGGCGTAGCAGTCCTTCACTTCGGGGACGATCACGCGCAAGGCACGCACGTCGTAGAGCTGCGAGAAATCGAGCCCCTTTTTCCGCATCTTGCTCCAGATGGAATAGATGTGCTTGGGCCGGCCGGTGATCTCGGCCTTGACGCCGGCGGCCGCGAGCTCGCGCGAAAGCGTGGCGATGGCGCCTTCGATGTACTGCTCCCGCTCGAGCCGCCGCTCGTCGAGCATGGCGGCGATCTTCTTGTAGAGCTCCGGCTCTAGGAAGCGGAACGAGAGGTCCTCGAGCTCCCACTTCAGCTGTCCCACGCCGAGCCGGTTGGCGAGCGGCGCGTAGATGTCGAGCGTCTCGCGCGCATATTGCGAGCGCTCGGGGTGATCGTGCTTGGCGAACCACCGCAGCGTCTGCGTGCGGCTCGCGAGCCGGATGAGCACCACGCGCACGTCCTCCACCATGCCGAGCACCATCTTGCGGAGGATCTCGTTCTGCTCCTGCGGGCTGCCGCGGGTGATCGAGCGAAGCTGGTAGAGCCTCTCGACGCCCGCGGCGAGCGAGGCCACCTCGGCGCCGAAGCGCTCGGCCAGAATGTCCGGGTCGTCGAGATGCCGGGGCGCGGCGAAGAGCACGCCGGCGGCGCGCCCGGGCGCGTCCATGCCGATGGCCGCGAGTCCTGCGGTGAGTCCAAGGGCGTGCAGCCAGGTCGGCTCGCCGGAGGAGAGCCGCTGGCCGGCGTAGAGCGGATCGGCAAACTCGAGCGCCCGCGCGAGCAGCTCGCGGTCGGGCGGCGCGAGCCCGGCGGCCACGGACTCGAGCGCGGCCGCGGAGTTTTGCGGGTGCAATTGGACAACCGTTACCACGCGGGTATTTTAGGCCGCATGGGGTGGCTCAAGGACTTGCGCCGCCGGCGCAGCGTGCGCAAGCACCGGCTCGACGATGCGCTCTGGCGCCAGGCGACGCGGCAGCTCGCCAGCATCGAGCGGCTGAGCCGCGAAGAGATGGCCCGGCTGCGGGAACTGGTGCTCGTCTTTCTCGCCGAGAAGCAGTTCGAAGCCGCCGCCGGCATGCGCATCACGGATGCGATGCGCGTGAGCATCGCCGCGCAGGCCTGCCTTCTCGTGCTCGAGCTGGGCCTCGACTGGCTGGGCGGCTGGACGGGGATCGTCGTGTATCCGGGCGACTTCCGCGTGCGGCGCACGGAGCTCGACGAGACGGGCGTGCTCCACGAATGGGACGACGATCTCTCCGGGCAGGCGCTGCATGGCGGACCGGTGGTGCTCTCGTGGGACGCCGCGGCGCACGATCCGGCCATGAACGTCGTGATCCACGAGTTCGCGCACAAGCTCGACATGCTGAACGGCGAGGCCGACGGGCTGCCGCCGCTGCACGCCGACATGGATCGCCGGGCCTGGACCGAAGCCTTCGCCGAGGCATACGAAGGCTTCTGCGATGCGGTGGACCGAGGGCGTGCAACCTGGCTCGACCCCTACGCGGCCGAGCATCCCTCGGAGTTCTTCGCCGTCATCAGCGAAGCGTTCTTCGAGGATCCGCTCGAGACGCGCCGGCGCTATCCCGACGTCTACCAGCAGCTCGCTCGCTTCTACCGTCAGGACCCGGCGGCGCGCGCGGGCGGCCAGGAAGAGCCGGGCGACGCGAGCTCGAGCCGCCTGCTGTAGAGCGACATGGCGGCGCAGAAGATGAAATAGGTCGCGGCCGCGAAGAGATACGCCTCGACGCCGAAGCCGCTCCAGGCCGGCTCCTGCAGCCCCACCTTCACGGAGGTGAGGAGATCGTAGAGGCCGATGATCACCACGAGCGAGGTGTTCTTGAAGAAGCCGACGAGGACGTTGACGAGCGGCGGCACGGCGATTCGCAAGGCCTGCGGCAGGATGACGAAGGCGGTGCGCGACCAGTAGCCGAGGCCGAGGGCGTCGGCCGCCTCGTACTGGTGCCGCGGGATGGCCTGGAGGCCGCCGCGCACCACCTCGGCGAGGTAGGCGGCGGCGAAGAGAATCAGCGCGATCTGCGCCCGCAGCAGCTTGTCGATCGACAGGCCCTCGGGCAGGAAGAGCGGCAGCATGACCGAGGCCATGAAGAGAAGCGAGATGAGCGGCACGCCGCGGATGAGCTCGATGTAGCCGATGCACAGCGCCCGGACCACCGGAAGCGTCGAGCGCCGGCCGAGGGCGAGCGCGATCGCCAGTGGAAAGGCCGCCGCGATGCCGAAGGTCGTGAGGAGGAGCGTCAGCATGAGGCCGCCCCAGCGCTCGTTCTCGACATAGGGAAGGCCCGCGAATCCGCCCCACATGAGCCCGCCGATCGCGGCAAGGCCGCAGCCCCAGACGACGGCGAGCCACCAGCGCCATGCCCGCCGCAGCGCCGAGAGCCCCCACAGGGCAAGGAGAACCAGCATGGCGAGCGCCGGCCGCCAGTGCTCGTCGTACGGATAGGTGCCGAAAAGGATGAAGCGGTGCTTCTCCCCGATGTAGGCCCAGCACGCGCCCTCGCCCCGTGCCGCCCGGCAGGCCGCGGACGCGTCGGGCCCCGTCCAGATGGCCTCCACGAACGCCCAGTCGATGAAGGGCGGGAGCGCCTCGAAGAGGACGAAGAGGAGCACGAGGGTCGTGAGCGCGCTCGGCCACGACGAGAAGAAGTGCTCTCGCAGCCACCTCATCGGCGCAGCACCCGGGCGTTGTACCAGTTCATGAGCGCGGAGATGGAGAGACTGATCGTCAGGTACACGGCCATGATGACGGCGATGCCCTCGATCGCCTGCCCGGTCTGGTTGATCGCCGTGTTGGCGATGGAGACGAGGTCCGGGTAGCCGATCGCCACGGCGAGCGAGCTGTTCTTGGTGAGATCGAGGTACGTGCCGGTGAGCGGCGGCACGATGACGCGCAAGGCTTGCGGCAGCACCACGTGCCGGGTGGTCATCGCCGGCGTGAGGCCCAGGGCCTGCGCGGCCTCGCGCTGGCCGCGGCGGATGGAGAGCACGCCCGCGCGGACGATCTCGGCGATGAACGAGGCGGTGTAGATGCTCAGCCCTGCGAGCAGCGCAGCGAACTCGGGCGAGAGGTGCGCGCCCCCGGAGAAGTTGAAGCCCTGCAGCACGGGGACGCTACCCGGCAGCGGGAAGAAGATGCCCCGGTTGGAAAGGAACACCCCGGGGAGCGGCTGCAGCGCCTCGCGCGCCGGCGGCAGCGTCTCGGTAATCAGCGCGTACCAGAAGAAGAGCTGCACGAGGAGTGGCGTGTTGCGGAAGAGCTCCACATACGCCGCGCACAGCCCGCGCAGCAGCGCATTGGGCGAGAGCCGCCCGAGGCCGACCGCGAAGCCGATCAGCGTGGCGAGCACGATGCCGAACGCCGAAACGCGGAAGGTGTTCGCGAGGCCGACGACGAGCGCCTTCAGGTAGCTGTCGGCGGCGCTGTAGGGGATCGGCGACTCGCCGATGGCGAAGCCCGCCTCGCGCTGCAGAAAGGAGAACCCGCTCGCGATGCGGCGGGCCTCGAGGTTGGAGAGGGTGTTGGAGACGAGAAACCAGGCGGCCGCGCCGACGGCGAGCAGCACCGCCGCCTGGATCGCCGCCCGCTTCGCCGAGCGCTTCAAGCCGCTAGCGAAGGGGCGGCGCGTAGAGGAGGCCGCCCTGCGTCCACAGGCGGTTCAGCCCGCGCTCGAAGCCGAGCGGCTTGAGGTTCGCGTCGAAGCTCTCGCCGTAGTTGCCGACCTGCTTCACGATCTCGAGCGCCCAGCGGTTGTCGAGCCCGAGCATCTTGCCGAGCTCGCCGGTGGCGCCGACGAACCGCTGGATCGAAGGGTTCTTGCTCGAGCCCTGCTTCTCCACGTTCTTCGAGGTGAGCCCGAGCTCCTCGGCCTCGATCATGGCGAAGAGCGACCACTTGACGATGTCGAACCACTGGTCGTCGCCGTGGCGCACGGCGGGCCCGAGCGGCTCCTTGGAGATCACCTCGGGCAGGATGACGTGCTCCTCGGGATTGGGGGCGCGCGAGGCGAGCACCGCGACGAGCCCCGACTGGTCGGTCGTGTAGACGTCGCAGCGCCCGGCGAAGTAGGCGTTCAGCACTTCCTCGAGCTTCTCGATCACGACGGGCCTGAAGCTCATGCCGTTCGCCCGGAAGTAGTCGGCGAGGTTGAGCTCCGTGGTCGTGCCGGGCTGGACGCAGACGGTCGCCCCGTCGAGCTGCTTCGCGCTCGTCACGTTGAGCTTGCGCCGCGCCATGAACGCCTGGCCGTCGTAGTAGTTCGTGCCGACGAAGTTGATGCCGAGCCCCGTGTCGCGGCTCAACGTCCAGGTCGTGTTGCGCGAGAGGATGTCGACCTCGCCGGACTGCAGCGCCGTGAAGCGCTGCTGCGCCGTGAGCGGCGTGTAGCGGACCTTGCTCGCATCCCCCAGGACCGCCGCGGCGACCGCCCGGCAGACGTCGACGTCGATGCCGCGCCAGACGCCCTTGGAGTCCGGCTGCGAGAATCCCGCAAGGCCGGTATTCACGCCGCACTGCACGTAGCCCTTGCTTCGCACCGCCTGGGCGGTGGACTGCGCCGCCGCCGTGCCGCAGGCGAGCAGGACGATGACTGCCACGATGGCTCTCACTTTTCGTCTCCTTCCGATAGAAAGTCGCGCACGATGGAAATCTGGTCGTCCTGCATGAGCGTCGGCGCGTGGCCGACGCCGGGGATCTCGACGCACTTCGCCTTCGGCCCGCGGCGCGTCATCGCCTCCGCGGTCTCGCGCGTGAGCAAATCGGAAAGCGCTCCGCGGATGACGAGGGTCGGGCAGCGGATCGCGTCGTAGAGCGGCCAGAGCTCGACATCCTGCTTGTCGGGCAGCGTGGCGTGAAAGGCGCGATCGATGGCCGGGTCGTAGCGCGGACGCCAGGTACCGTCGGCATCCCGGCGCACCCAGCTCTCGGTGAGCGCGCGCCACTGCGCGTCGGTGTGCGGCCCGTACGGCGCGGAGATCTCGCGCACGTAGCGCTCGGCTTCCTCGAGGCTCGGAAAGGCGAGCGGCTTGCCGAGATAGGCGGCAATGCGCTCGAGGGCCGCGCGCGCGATGACCGGCCCCGCGTCGTTGAGGACGAGCCTTCTCACAGGACTCGCGGCCTGGGCGGCGAGCGCCATGCCGATGAGGCCGCCCATCGACGTGCCCACCCAGCGGACCTCTTCCACGTCGAGCCGGGCGATGAGCGTGACCATGTCGGACACGTACTGCGGCAGCGCGTAGAGGGACGGGTCGCGCAGCCAGTCGGAGTCGCCCCGCCCGGCGACGTCGGGGCAGACCACCCGGTAGCGCTCGCAAAGACTCTGCGCGAGCGCATCGAAATCGGCGCCGCTGCGCGTCAGGCCGTGCACGCAGATCAGCACGTCGCGGTTTCGCGGATCGCCCCATTCGCGGTAGGCCATGCGGTGCAGGCCTGCCGGCGAGACGCATTGCACCGAGCGCCGGCGCCACGCCTGCCCGGCCGGCTCGGGCACGGCCGCCGCGCGCAAGACCGCCTCAGCCATCCTTCTTCTCGATGTTCCGCTCGACCAGCCGGCCGTTCTCGATGACCGCCCGGCCCTTCAGGGCGTCGGTTTCCCAGCTCGCCTCGACGCGCAGCTCGGGGAAATCGGCCGAGGCCTGCACGAAGACCGGAAACGGCACGCCGGCCTTCGGCTCCAGGCGGTACTCGAGGGCATCCGGGGTGTGATGCTCGGTGTAGTCCTCGGCATCGATGTCACGGACCATCAGCCAGCGAACGCGCTCGCGGAAGTCCTGCAGCCGCCCCGCTCCCGTCACGCGAATCACCGCAGTGAACACGGCCGGCGCCTCCATTTTGGGTTGGTCATGGCGGAAACCCCTCCCCGCCGGCGCATTCTATCCAACGGGCGCGGTGCGCCAATAGCGCGGCCGCCGGGCGCGCTCGCTCGTGACCGAAACGCCTTGCGTCCCACCGGGTGGCGCCAGCTCGACGCGCACCGCGCCATCGCGGTCGGTACGCAGGATGGTCGCGCCGGCCGCCGCGTAGCGGGCGACGACTTCCGGATGCGGGTGGCCAAAGCGATTGCGGTAGCCCGCCGCCGCGATCGCCCAGCGCGGCCGCACCGCCGAGACGAAGCCTGCCGTCGACGAAGTCCGGCTGCCATGGTGCGGCACGATGATCACGTCGGCGTCGAGGCGCGCGCCGCCCGCGAGGAGCGCCACCTCGCCGGCGCGCTCGATATCACCGGTCACGAGGGCGCGAGCGCCGCCCGCATCGATGCGAAGCACGCAGCTGCGGTCGTTGCGCCGCGCGGGGGACCGGGGGCCCGGGTGAAGCACTTCGAAGCCCACGCCGTCCCAATCCCACGCCATTCCGGCGGCGCAGCCGTGCGAGCGCGGCGCAAGGACGTGCAACGTGTGCGACGGCGGAAGCGACGAGTAAAGCGCGGCGACCTCCACGGATTCCAGGACTGTCCCCGCCCCGCCGATGTGATCGCCATCCTCGTGGCTGAGAAAGACGGCATCCAGCGTGCCGATGCCGTGCGCCTGCAGCCACGGCACGACGATGCGCCCGCCGCTGTCGAGCTCCGGGCCGTAGGCCGGTCCTGCGTCGTAGAGCAGCGTCCGGCTCGCCGTCTGCACGAGCACCGCGAGCCCCTGGCCGACATCCAGCACCGTGATCCAGGCCTGCCCGTGCGCCGGCGCGGGCGCCGGCGCGGCGAACGCCGGCGCGAGCAGCGCGGCGCCGGCGAGCCGCCATGGCACGCCGCGCGGCGCGAGCATCCACGCGATCCCGCCGATCGCGAGCGCAAGCGCCCACGGCGACGGTCGCACGGGGTGCCAGAGCGCGCCGGGAAGGGAGGCGCACCATTCGAGGAACCGGAGCAGCCACTCGACAAGCCAGGCAGCGCCGTGGAGCAGCGCCTCGGCCGGGACGATGGCCGCCAGCAGCGCGAGCGGCGTGATGACCGCGGAGACGAGCGGGATGGCGAGCGCGTTCGCCAGCGGGCCTGCCATCGGCACCTGCCCGAACAGAAGCACGATGGCCGGCGCGAGACCCACGGTAATGGACCACTGCACGCGCGGAAACTGGATCCACCAGGGATCCGGGCGGCTCCACCCCGTTCCGACGTAGAAGATGAGCGCCACGGCGCCGAAGGAAAGCCAGAAGCCCGGCGCGAGCGGCGCCCAGGGGTCGCCGGCGACCACCGCGGCGAGGGCGAGCGCCAGCACCCGCAGCGGCGAGGCGATGCGGCCGAACCACACCGCGAGCGCAACGGCGCTCACCATGTAGAGCGTGCGCTGCGCCGGGATGGCGAAGCCGGCGAGCACCGTGTACCCGAGTGCGCCCGCGATGGCGGCGAGCGCGCCGGCGCGGCGGGCGGGCAGGCGAAGCGCGAGCGCCGGCACGCGCCGCCAGAGTCCCGAGGCGAGCCAGGCGAGCAGCCCGGACACGAGCGTCACGTGCAGCCCGGAGATGCTCATGAGGTGCGTGACGCCCGTGCCGGCGAAGAGTCGCCACTCCTCGGCGGCGATGGCGCCCTGATCGCCCACGGCGAGAGCGGCGAGGATGCCGGCCGCCGGCGTTTCGCCCAGGATGGCAAAGTACCGCTCGCGCACGGCGGCGCGGGCGCGCTCGATGGCGTCGCCCACGCCGCGACGCAGGCCGAGGCGCTCGTGCCCGCCCGGACGCACGTAGCCCGTGGCCCCGATGCCACGCTCGAGAAGCCACGCCTCGTAGTCGAAGCCATGCGCGTTGACGTTGCCGTGCGGACGGCGAAGCCGCACGACGAGCCGCCACCGCTCTCCGGGTTGAACGCTCGGGACGTCCGGGACTGCGGGAGGGCCTGAAGTCGAGCGCGAAGCGCCATCCGCGTACCTCGGGCGCGAAGCGCCGTCGGCGTACCAGTTGAGGAGCAGCCTGCGCGGGAGCAATGAAGCGGCCTCTTCCACCTCGAGCTCGAACCGGACGCTGCGCTCTCCGACGGCAGGCAGGCTTGCGACCACCCCTTGCACCTCGATGTCGCGGCCTTCGAGCGCCGGGGCAAGCCATTCGGCCATGCGCGCCTGCGCGAAGGCCGCCGCCCAGAAGAAGCCGAGCGCAAGGGCAAGAAGCGGCGCGGCGCGGGGCCTCAGCCAGGCGAGCGCCATTGCACCGGGGAGGAGCGCCCACGTGGCGAGCGGCGGCAGCGCCGGCTGGAGCTGCAGCGCCGCGACGCCGGCCGTCCAGGCGATGGCGAGGGCCGTCACGTTGACGCCGGCGGCGCCGCGCGCGCGGGGGGTCATCTAGAATGGAAACGCACTTCCCCGCTTTTCGCTGACCGTGCCCCGCAAGTTATTCCGCAAGTACCTGCCGGATGCCGACTCGATCCGGTCGAACCGGCTCGTCGCGCCCTTCGCGCACTGGCTGCATCACCCGAACTTCTGGCGCCTGAACCGCCACTCGGTCGCCGGTGCCGTCGCCATTGGCCTGTTCTCGGGTCTCGTGCCCGGGCCGCTGCAAATGCTCACCGCGCTCATCCTGACGCTCGTGCTGCGCAAGAACCTGCCCGTGGCGCTGCTCATGACCTTCTATACGAACCCCTTCACCATCGTGCCGCTCTACCTGCTCGCCTACGGCTACGGACGGCTCCTCCTCGGCGCGCCGGCAAACGGCGCGGTGGAGCCGTTCTCCATGGACTGGGCGAACCCGCTCGCTTCCCTGGACGCCATGATCGACTGGATGCTCGGCCTGGGCGAGCCGCTCGCGGTGGGGCTCGTCGCGCTCGCGCTGTCCCTCGCGCTGCTCGGCTACGTCGCCGTGCAGGTCGGCTGGCGGCTGTACGTCGCGGCTGCCTGGCGCGCGCGCAAGCGAAAGCGCCCTGCCTGCCGTCCGTAGCGGCGGCTACGGCAGGGGGTGAAGCGTGCCTTCGCGCAGCTCGTAGGTACGCTCGGCGCGCGCGGCGATGCCGGCGTCGTGCGTCACGATGACGAAAGCCGTGCCGTGCGAGGCCGAGAGCCGCAGCATCGCCTCGAAGACCTCGTCGGCCGTATGCGAGTCGAGGTTTCCCGTCGGCTCGTCGGCGAGCACGCAGGCCGGCTCGGTCACCAGCGCCCGCGCGAACGCGCAGCGCTGGCGCTCGCCGCCGGAGAGCTCGCCGGGCTGGTGCTCGAGGCGATGACCGAGTCCCACTTCCTCCAGCACGCGCGCGGCGCGCCGCCGCGCTTCGGCCGGCGCGAGCCGGCGGATGAGGAGCGGCATCGCCACGTTCTCGACCGCCGTGAACTCGGCGAGGAGGTGGTGGAACTGGTAGACGAAGCCGAGCGTCTCGTTACGCACCTTTCCGCGCTCGGCCTCGCGCATGTCGTGGAGCGGCCTGCCGCGCACGAGCACCGTCCCGCCGCTCGGCCGGTCGAGCCCGCCGAGGAGATGCAGGAGCGTCGACTTGCCCGACCCCGAGCGGCCCATGACGGCGATGCGCTCGCCGGCGCGCACCTCGAGATCGACGCCGGTGAGCACCCGCACGGGCTGCGGGCCCTCGTAGGTCTTCGCGAGGCCGCGGCAGGCGACGACCGGCTCGCGTATGGCGCGCCCCGCTTCGTTGGCCAAAGCGCTATTCATAGCGCAGCGCCTCGGCCGGATTGAGGCGTGCGGCGCGCCAGCTCGGATAGATCGTCGCGAGGAACGAGAGGCCGAGCGCCATGGCCGCCACGGCGAGCACGTCGCCCGCCTGCAGGTCCGAGGGAAGATCGGGGATGAGATAGACGTCCTTCGACAGGAACTTGATGTTGAGGGCGTTCTCGATCGCCGGCACGATGACGTCGATGTTGAGCGCGGTGAGCACGCCGACCGCGACCCCGACGGCCGTGCCGATGAGGCCGATCACCATGCCCTGGACGACGAAGACCTGCATCACCGAGCCGGGGGCGGCGCCGAGCGTGCGCAGGATCGCGATGTCGGCCTGCTTGTCGGTGACCGCCACGACGAGCGTGGAAACGATGTTGATCGCCGCGACCAGGATGATGAGCGCGAGGATGATGAACATGATGCGCTTCTCGATCTCGACCGCGCGGAAGAAATTCGCGTGGCTGCGCGTCCAGTCGGAGGCGAACACGTCCTGCGGCAGGCGCATCATGAGCTCGCGCGCCACCTCGCGCGCCGCGAAGAGGTCGTCGAGCTTGAGCCGGACCCCCGTCACCGCGTCGCCGAGCTGGTAGACCACCTGCGCGTCGCGCAGGCTCACGAGCGCGAGCCCCGCGTCGGCCTCGCCGATGCCGGCCTCGAAGGTGCCCACGACGGTGAACTGCTTGAGCCGCGGAATGACGCCGGCGGGCGTGACGGTGCCCTGCGGGGCGACGAGCGCCACCTTGTCGCCCGGAATCACGCCGAGCGCGCGCGCGAGGTCGCGCCCGAGGATCATGCCGAAGGCGCCCGGCTCGAGCGCCGCGAGCGAGCCGCTCTTCATGTGGCGGGCGAAGTCGGCCACGCCCTCCTCCTTCGCCGGATCGATGCCGCGCACGAGCGCGCCGCGCACGGCGCCGCCGGCCGAAAGCATCGCCTGGCCCTGGACGAAGGGCGCGGCGGCGACGACGCGCGGATGGTCGCCGGCCGCCTTGGCGACCGCCTGCCAGTCGCTCAGGCGGTTGCCCGGGCCGCTCATCTGCACGTGCGAGACGACGCCGAGGATGCGCGTGCGCACCTCCTTCTGGAACCCGTTCATCACCGAGAGCACCACGATGAGCGCCCAGACGCCGACGCCGATGCCGATCATCGAGACGAGCGAGTTCACGCCGATGAAGCGGTTGCGCCGCCGGGCACGCGTGTAGCGCAGTCCTACGAGGAGCTCGTATCGCATCGGGGAGGGGGAAAAGGCCCGGCGCAGGATACTACAATGGCCGCGATGGACGCCGGCACCACCGCGCGGCTCGCCGCGCTCCTGCGGCGCGAGCGTGTCGCGCACCTCGGCACGCTGCGCGCGGGCGCGCCCATGGTGTCGATGACGCTCTACCTGCCGGCGCCGGATCTCGCGGCGTTCTTCGTGCACGTCAGCCGGCTCGCCTGGCATACGCAGGACATGCTGCAGGACCCGCGCGTGGCGCTTTCCGTGGCCGAAGCGGACGACGGGCGCGCCGACCCCTTCACGCTCGCCCGCGTCACCGTGCGCGGCGTCGCGCTGCAGCTTGCGGCCGGCGACCCGGCATTCGGTGCGCTGAAAGCGGCCTGGCTCGAGCGCTTTCCGGAGCAGGCGGTCAATTTCTCGCTCGCCGATTTTTCCTTCTGGCGCATCGAGCCGCGCGACGCGCGCTTCATCGCCGGCTTCGGGCGCATCCACAACCTTTCGGCCGCCGAGCTCGCCCGTGCAGGCGCTTGACCACGTCTCGATCACCGTGCGCGACCTGAAGGCAGCGCTGCCTTTCTACGACGCGGTGCTCGCGGCGCTCGGCCTCGCGAAGGTCTACGAGCGCGAGGACGCCGTCGGCTACGGCGAGCGCAACCGCCCCGGTGACGACCGGCATACTTACCTCAGCCTCTTCCAGTCGTCGCAGGCCCGGCCCGATCCGCGGCGTCACTGGTGCTTCCGCGCCGCCTCGGTCGCCCAGGTGCGGGCGTTCCACGCGGCCGGCCTCGCCGCCGGGGGGCGCGACGCGGGTGCGCCCGGCCTTCGGCCGCACTACCATCACGGCTACTACGCCGCTTTCCTCGAGGATCCGGAAGGCAATCGCATCGAGGCCGTCACGCACGAAGGCGCACAGCCCGGAGGGCAAACGACATGAATGCGGATGAACTGCGCGCGCTCCAGGCGCCGCTCAAGGAGCGCTACAAGAAGGAGCCGGCGGCGGCCGTGGTCACGCTGCGCGCCGAGGGTCGCATGGGCGAAGGCATCGCCTGCCGCGTCGACACCGGACGCGCGCTCGTCGAGGCGGGCCTGCACCCGGCAAGCGGCGGCAGCGGCCTGCAGGCCTGCTCCGGCGACATGCTGCTCGAGGCGCTCGTCGCCTGCGCGGGCGTCACGCTGAAGGCGGTGGCGACGGCGATCGGCGTGCAGCTGAAGGACGCGCGCGTGCTCGCCGAAGGCGATCTCGATTTTCGCGGCACGCTCGGCGTGGCGAAGGACGCGCCGGTCGGCTTTCGCGACATCCGCCTGCGCTTCGAGCTCGATACCGATGCGAGCGCCGAGCAGCGCCAGAAGCTCGTCGAGCTCACCGAGCGCTACTGCGTCGTGCTGCAGACGCTGCGCCACGCGCCCGCCATCACCGTCGCGGCGCCTTGAGGATCGTCGGCGTCGACTTCACCAGCGCGCCGACGCGCGTGAAGCCGATCGTGGCGGCCGAGTGCCTGGCCGACGAGGCCGCGCTCGAGGTCGAGCGGCTGCTCGAGTTCGCCGACTGGCCGGCCTACGAGCACTGGCTCGGCGAAGGCGGCCCGTGGATCGGCGGCTTCGATTTCCCGTTCGGGCTGCCGCGGCGCTTCGTGCGCGCCGAGGGCTGGCCGCTCGACTGGGCCGGCATGGTGCGGGCCTGCGTGCGGGGCGGAAAGGCGCGCTTCGTGGAGCGCGCCATGCGCGCCTTCCAGGGCGCGCGCAGCCCCGAGGACAAGCACCGGCGCACCGACCGCGCCGCCGGCTCGGAGAGCCCGCTCAAGACGAAGGCGAATCCGCCCGTCGGGCGGATGTTCTACGAGGGCGCGTGGCGGCTGCTGGCGGCGGGTGTGCACGTGCCCGGCCTTCACGAGACAGGCTCGGCAAAGGTCGCCCTCGAGGTCTATCCGGGACTGCTCGTATCGCGTCTGGGCGTGGGCTACTACAAGAACGACAAGCCGGCGTCGGCCGCGCGCAACGCCGCAGCGCGCAGGCGCATTCTCGAGTGCCTGCGCAGCCGCTCGCACGAGTCGCTCTCGTGCCGCGTGCGCCTGGGGAGCCGCGCCATGCGCGCGAAGCTCGAGCACGCGAGCGGCGACTGGCTCGATGCGATCGCCTGCGCCGTGCAGGCGCACTGGGGGTGGCTGCGCCGGTCGACGCGCTACGGCCTGCCGGCCGACGTCGATCCGGTGGAAGGCTGGATCATTTCGAGCTAGGACTTTCCGTTTTTTCTTCGGCGGGCTCGTCCGTTTCCACCGGCTTTTCCTTTCCTACCGGCACGAGGCGATAGCCCTTGCTCTCCATGCAGAACTGGGTGAGCCGGCTCTCTTCGAGGAACGGGTCGTAGAACGGATCGTAGAACGGCCCGTGCGGCCAGAGGTAGAACGGCCGCCCCATGGCGTCGCGAATGAGAAGCGGCGTGATCGGCCGGTAGTGCCAGGAGCGGAACCAGGACTCGCGCCACGCGGCCTGCCGGCAGGCGGCCATGTCGGCCTGCAGCTCCGCGGGCGAGGCATCTTCCTTCACCCATTGCATGGGCGCGCACGCCGCGACGCCGAGCACGCAGGCGATCGAGGCGGCGGCGGCAGGCAGGCGCATGGCAGAGGCTTGGACAGCTACAATCGCCGCGATGTTCACCGTGTACGGCATGTCGGACTCGGGTAACTGTTACAAGGTGCGACTTGCTCTCGAGCAGCTCGCTCTGCCGTACCGGTGGGTCGAGGTCGATACGAGGCGCGGCGAGACCCGCACGGCCGAGTTCCTCGCCCGCAACCCGAACGGCCAGGTGCCGACGCTCGTCCTCGACGACGGGACGGTCCTGCCCGAATCGAATGCCATGCTCGTCTATCTCGCCGACGGCTCTCCCCTGCTGCCCGAGGGCCGCCTCGAGCGCGCCCGGGCGCTGCAGTGGATGTTCTTCGAGCAGTACAGCCACGAGCCGT